>Ga0307507_10006961_pt1 | contig 16822 bp, 2 predicted proteins | sample 7_EM_MG_FD_207223 | JGI IMG/M metagenome (GOLD analysis project Ga0307507, IMG submission 207223) | Populus trichocarpa ectomycorrhiza microbial communities from riparian zone in the Pacific Northwest, United States - 7_EM | ecosystem: Host-associated > Plants > Roots > Unclassified | place...
TTCTTAAGCAGTGCTGTGGCCGTTCGCTTATACCCGCCTGTTATACTCCTAAGGTAGGCTGTTTAGACCTTTTAGAGTGGTTTAAGGAGTGATTTAGGGGGGCCTTTTTTGGTTTCTCTAGTGGCCCAAATGCTAGATCCATATGTTATGGTTAGCCGGACAACTGCTATATATAGTAGGCGTAACCTCTGGAAGCATGGACCCCATATAAAATTAATAATCCTAGATATGGCGATATACTGTACTTGGCCCTTACGGGCCGCTTGCGCCGCATGTGTGCTCTACCGGAGCTTACTGTCTACCTATACTCCTAATACCCTTAGGCCTTAAACCGGTTGACCCCTAAAGCCTTAGATATAGATTATATACTAAATATCTGCAGATTAGTTACGTTTTCTTATAAAATAGATTAGCTGGTATTTCTCTGGTGAGAATTGGACTCTATATTATCTTGCCTATTCTATATAGGTGTTATGGGCTTTCTCTAGTGTCCTGCAGTTCTCTGCGGCTGTTGGCCTATATATAATTAGGTTTGTGTTATTAACGAAGCCTATCCCCTAGGTTGCCCCTTCCTTAAAGGTGTTAAGTAGGTTGCTTATAAAGAAGAGGAAGAGTATAGGTAATAGAGGTGATCCTTATGGTATCCCTATTGCGACTATAATAGGGGGGCTCTAGTATCCGCTAAAGACTAGTAATATTTCTTTCTAGCCTATAAATCCTTAAATAAATTGAATAATCTATTCTGGGAAGCCCTTTGCCCTAAGGATGTATAGGAGACGCTTATAGGGTATATTATTGTAGGCGCCGCTAATATCTAGGCTAAGTATTAATACTATAAAGTCCTTTTATATAGCCTATGCAGTTTTAATGGTAGTAGCGAGTAGTGTAAGTGCTAATAGCGTTAAGCGATTCTTTCTTGCCCCTATTTAGCTTTGTGGTAGTAGGGCGTATTCCTCTACTATATCTACTATATGGTCCGCTATAACCTTTTCTAAGATCTTGCTTAGGGTATTTTCTAAGGCAATAGGGCGGTAGCTTCCTGGGATTAAGTAGTCTGCTTTACCTTCTTTTTATAAGATGACTGTTGTTATGGATCTTCTAAGTTACGGGTAGTAGCCTATTATAAAGCATACTTTGGCTACGTCTGTAAGCCAAGGTGCTATAAGTGGTCTATAGGTCTTTAGGGCTTTGTTTAGGATCCCATCTGGTCCTAGTACTGTGTTGTTTAAGAGGCGGCTAATAGTTCTGGCCATTTCTTTAGTTGTTATGTCGCTATTAACCCTTAGGCAAGTCACCGGTGTTTCACCGGTGATGTTGCTAAGGTCTGCTAGAGCCAGTTAAAGGAAAAATCTTTCTATAAGGATCTTTACTTTCTTGTTATTGTTGCTTATAGCCTATAGTTTACCTGCTCTTTATAGGGGTGGTAGGTGTGGATTTTCTACTAGGCGTCCCGCCTTTTTCTTTGCCCATTTTGCTATGGTCCAAAGGCCCTTGTTATAGGGGAGACTTAGGTTAGTAGTATATTTGTTTATAAACTGTCTCTAGTTATTCCTTGCTTCTTTTCTTAGGGTATTCTTTAGCTGGTTTCTTATGTCTTTATATTATCTCTCATCCTTAGAATTGTGGCTGCTTGTATATTTCCTCCTTGCTTGTTGTTAGCCGGCTATAAGGGCCGCGCACTGTGCGGACTATACATGTTGCGCGTAGGGGCCTGGTTTTGAAACCAGGCAGTGCTCTTTTAGCCCGCTTTTAATTGCTGCCTAGATCCTTTCTAGTCTTTAATTAATTTCCTTAGGGGTAGCCAATGAGCCTCGCTTATTTGGTATTAGGTGGATTTCTTCTAAGTCTTAGAGTTGTTGTTTAATTATATTAAGGAAGCTATCTACGTTAAGCTTCCTTATTGCGTATCTTTTACCATTTGGTTGCGCCTTAATGTCCAGATCTAGTTGTATCTGGATAGGGATATGGTCTAAGGTAAGTGCCCATTCTTCTTTGGGGGAGCACCTTTTGAGTCTCTGGTATAGGTTTTCGTCTATAATTGTAAGGTTAATTATACTTTTGGTAGTGCCCTGTTGCCATATAATTGCACCTGGGGGGGTAGCTAGCTTAAGGCCCCTATTGTCTATAGCTCTTAGTAGGCACTCTGCCTGTTAATTAGCAGCAATATAAATGCCCCCCTATTATAGGTGGTGGAGGTTTATATCTCCTAGTAGGATAGACTCCGCGTGTTTAGTTTCTAGTAAGCTTATTATAGATATAATATTCTCTGTCTATACTACCCCTTCGACCCTAGGGTTATAGACATTAATGATTTATACTGGTCCCCTATATGTCTGGATAGTTATAACTGCAATATTTAGGTTAACTGCCTGCTATGACCATAAGGCAAGGCTGATATTTTTGCTGATTATAAAGTATACGCGTGTGGCTGCTTTTGGTTTATATAGGAGCTGGAATCCTTAGGGGCAGTATGTTGATTATATATAGGTATTGTAATATGGCTCTTATATGGCAAGAATATGGTGTTTCTCTAGGTCTAGACTGTTTAGTAGGGGCCTTGCTAGACGGTGGTTTATATTGCCGCAGTTGTACTATATAATGGTTAAGTGGCGGACCCCTAGTGGGGGTTCTTTGCCTTTTCTTTGCTCCTCGCTTCTTCTATTTCCACTTTCTCTAAAATATTTAGAACTTCTATCTCCTGTGTTTGCTCCCTAGCCACTACTTATTTTATATGGAGCTTTCTATTTCTATATCTTGTATTCCTACTAGCCTTTCTAAATCTAAGTCTGTTATTGCCTCCGGTTCTTCCCCCGTTCTCACTGGTTGGCTATATGCCCCTTATAAGCCAGCTGCGTGTATTGTGTTTGCCGCGTTAAATCTAATTCTTAATTATCCCAGCCTTAAACTTGCCGTAGCTGTCTATAGGGGTCTTCCTACTAGGCGTCCTCTCCCTTATGTCCTATATGTCCCTTATGTCCCTGTTTAGTCTAGTAATGTTATACGGCGTCGCTTTTAGCCTGTTAAGGCTTAGGATGGCTGGCTTAGCCCCCTAGTATTAAAGGTAGGAAACGCTGGGAAGACACCTGCGTCCCCCTAGCTTATTGCCTGTTGTTTCCATTTGTATAACCTGGCGTGCAGTTGTTCCTATAGCTATTAAGCCCTTTCCTTCCGTCTTCTGTATTTAATGCAGCCTTCTCTCTCCTATGCCTTATATGTGCTTTGGTAACAGTTTACGCATTTTATTTAGTCTTAATTTATATATTGTCTTATATTATAGGGGCCTGCATAGTAGCCGCAGCACACCTGTGCTGCGTATATGGATTAGGTGTGTCCCTATTGTGCACAGCGATAACATTGTTCTAGGCGTAGTCTGTAGTTATAGAGCCTTATATTATATATAAGGCCATTTATAATTATTCCTTTTTAGATAAGGAGTTTTTGCATTTCTGGTGTATATATGCTAATAATAAGGGAGCTATGCGTTTATCTATTGTTTCCCTAGCAAGTCTCTGGCGCCCCTTATATCCTCTTATTGTTCTTATTATATACTTAGTTTGTATTTTCCTATTAAAGCCATTAGATTTGGGTAATTACAAGTCCTGGTATAAGGCGTTCCGTTTATTTTACTATCTCCTATATAGTTGCTGTATTGTCCGCCTAGCGTTCCCTTTTTACCCTAAGGCTTATAGGAACCAATAGGACTTTAACTAGGTAATCTTTATAAAGCACTTTTATGCCAATACGCTCTCCTAGCCTGTCCCCTGCCCTTATGGCCTGTTCCTTTGCCTATTAGTCCTTTAGGGTGACTCTAATGTCTCTACTCCTAAGGTATTAGACTGCGATGGCGTTGTAGACCTCCTTATAAATCTCTATAAGAACTTCTGTTTCTGATTGTCCCCTAAGTTCCTCTGCCTTTTCTGTATTTGGTTATATTGTAATTATATACCCGGTTGTTGTCTTTAGGGGGGTAGGTTCCCTATACTGTAGGAGCATAGCTATGGCGGCCTAGGTGCGGTTTGCCTATAGGGGGGGGTTTTATTTATCTTTAATTTTATTTAGCCATTGGAGGATTTAATTAAGGGTTTACTAGAGGGGCGCCTAAGGTTCGCTAGACTAGAGCCATTCTGCTAGCTATATTAGTTTGTAATAGCTAACAGATACTCCCCTATAGTTCCAGATACTAGACGCGTCTAAAAGGCTTTGTATTTTGTCAGATGCCTTCTTAATTAGGGTATTTCCACTTTCTGGTGTGGTATTCGCCCGTCCTTATTGTTGTTGTGGGGGGCCATTGTTGGGTATAGGTCTGGCGGTCGCGCGCGACTACGTACCACCGTCAGTCCACCTGTGCCTCCCCTGTAATGCATGCATCTCAGGGGATTATTAGGGTGTTTTTCAGGGTTCTTTTGGTTGGTTTGGTCTTTTTGGGCCGGGTGCAGCAAGAGCTCCAAAAGTTCTTCTTGGTCTCACCAGTACTACTCAAGTAGATATAGTGACGTTGTTTAATAATATATGCTTCCTTTTAATTGGAACAAGGAAGGGCGAAGAGCCTAAGGCTCCTTGCCACGCTAGTGCCATGACAATACATGACAACTGCTTGCCTTATTCCTAATACTGGCAACTCTTCTTTTATAGTTGCTATTTATATACACTTATAGATTACTACTATATAAAGATACTAAGCAAAGAAGAAGAAGAATGTTAGGGGTTAATATAAAGGCAAGGGGCCGCTAAGGCGCTAGTAGTAAGCGAGCTAATAGCGATTTTCCATACTAGGTATGGAAAATCCTAATTAGCTAGTTAAAATTAGGGTTTATAGAATATTATACTCTTACTCCCTTTTAACCTAACCTTTAACCTATATACATAAAGTATTTATATTAATAAACGTTTCTAGAGCCTTGTTTGGGTTTACCTTTATTATTATATTTACTAGGTTATCTTAGCTATTAATCTATTAGATCTTAAAGAGTTTTTACCGTTTATAGGATTGCTAAAGTGCCATAATATTAATTATAAGGCACTTCTCCTTTGTGGTACTAAGCTTAATTAAGCACTTATAGAGGGAATATAAGTTAGTATATATAATTATAGGGATAATAGGAAGTTTAAGTTAATCTATAATTATCTTTAGGGTAGTTCTAATTGCAATTGCTATATTAACTCCGCTAACTATTCTATATATCTCTAACACTAGAACACTTTAAGTAATACGCTTACTCTTGGTTAAGCTCCAATAAATAAAATTGCCATAGATTATAAAGTTATTCTCTCTAATAAATTTATTTATAATTATAATCTTATATCCTAGCTAGGAGCTAAAATCTTTATTATTTATAAATAATCTATTAATAAATATAAAGAGCTTAGCGGTAGGAAGGTTAATAGGCACATAAAGTAATCCCTAATTAAGATGGTTTATTTGCTAGAAAAGACGCTTATTTAGGGCAAGAATATTATCCTTAGTTAGTTCCTAGTATTAAGTGGTAATAGAGAGATTAAAGGAAGCCTTAGGTTAATAGATAGAAGCAATATAAGCTCTATAAGCGCATTGCTCCATATATCCTTACTTTAGAGAATTAATATTAATAACATTAATCTTTTTACCTTAACCCTTCTAGTATAAAGCAATAGAGTCCTTATTTAGGGAGAGGATGTATCTATTAAAGAGTAATAATGTTATTAGGTTAAGCCTCTCCTTTAGCTTTACTATAAGATTTACCTTTACTAGCTTATCTTCTTTAAAAGCTAAAAATTGGTTATCTCCTAAGATAATTATATTATTAGTTTACATACTAATAATTCTAAATAGAGTTCCTATAGTTATAATAAGGAAGCAGGGGTTAAATATAGAAGTTGTTATTAAAAGCTTCTCTTTATAGTACTTACTATAGGTAGCCTACTAGTAAATTCCTACCTCTACAATTCTATATAATAGCTTAAGCATAACTATAATTGTATCTTTAGGATATTAGTGGCGAATTTATTCTAGAAGGTATGCTAATATTAAGCACTAAAGGTATATCTCTAATTAGGTATAGGCCTAAGTAATATCTTATAAATAAACCATTATTCTATTTTTTATTAAAAAGGGAGCTAGCGTAATAATAACTTACTAACTAGCTTATTAAATTATAGGGGATTATATAAGAATTACTTCCTTACTATTGTTATTATAACCTTAAATAACTAGCCTTAACTTCTTAAATAGGGTATTAGTAGCTTTACCCTTAATCTTATTAACTATTCTTAACTTAAAAATATAAACTTTATTAAACTTAGTAGGGTCATACTTCTTAAATTTAAAAACTCCTTTTATAATAAGACTGTTAATCTCCTACTTATTAGATACTTAGAAAGGGGCTCCTAAAGTTATAATATAGCCTTCCTTTTAAAGTTATTTTGCGAGCTTAAAATCCGCCTTCTCTTTAGCTGTTATAAAGGCCATTAATAACTTAACTCTACTCTTAATGGCGGCAATAAATTGCTCTTTAAAATTAATAAAATATTAGCAATTTTATAATCCTTTTAGGCAACCTCTACCATATTATAGTTATAGTATATCTACTATAACTATATTAGAATTATAGTTGCCTTCTAGAGTATATTAATTGTAGTTCTCCTCTAGGGTATCCTCTAGGGCATTTTATAAAGGCTTAAAACTATCATCCCTATAGTAGGGCTTAATAATAGTTAAGTGGAATTAAGTAGGTCTATAGGGCATCTAAAGAGTATAAGTTTAACCCTTAATAGCAATAAGTATATATAGGCCTAACCAGCCCCCTTTCTTACGCTATACCTATACTTTAAATTAGAGTAGTAGATCTGTTATAATTAAGGTATTTAGGCCATTTTTTATTCTTAGTGCGTTATTAACCTAGCGTATAGCGTAGATATAGCGCACCTCCTTTATTGCTTTATAGATAGCCTTAGCTTATTATATAGCAGATAAAGATAGTAGAGAATTATTAGTTATTTAAGGGTAGGCGTTAAAGACTAGTAATATAGGTATAAGCCTATCTAGGCTAGTAGAATTGTTAACAGCCTTAATAGCTATTTATAAGATAAGCTCTTTACTAGCGCCCTCTAGTTCTAAAGAAATAATCTTATATACTTAGCATAATGGCGTATAATATTATTCTACTTTTTTAATACTATTGTATGCCTTAATAGGGACTTCCTTAACCTTAATTTCTATTGCCTTTACCTATTACTAAAACTCTATAGATAAGAAGTTCCTTCCTATATTATAAATAACTTAATTAGGGGGTCTTAGGTAGATATTAATCCAGTATAATTAAAGAGTATTCTATACGTTCCTAGCTAACATATCCTTTAGAAAACGTGCGGCTTAGAAGAAGGTTAAGAGGTTAATAACTTAGAGTACTAGCTTGCCGCTAAGATATATAATATTAATAATAATACAGAAATTAAAGTTATAGTTATCTTTAAGGGTAAACTTAAATTAGCTAGGGGACTTCTAGTTCATTTAGCAGTAATGGCAGTACTTTATAAAATGCTTAATTGTCTTAGCCTTAACTTTATAACCTACTTATTAAAGAACCCTAAGTAATTTATAAATTAATAGGTAACTAAAGCAACAGTATAGTTAACGTAACTCTAACTTAGTTAAATGGCTTTAAGTAATACTCCTTTCTAGCTATTAAAGAAGCAACCAAGGGTGACCCCACTTACGTATAATAGGCACCCGATTATCTCCCTAAATAAGTATATTCTTAAGGTTATTAAGCTTAACGCCTAACTTATCTATATCTTAGATACAGAATAGAAACAGGGTATTTATGGGAATAATATGGAAAGTAATACATCCTAATAGGGTTTAGACCTTAATTGTGCTAAGAGAGATTGCAGTACCCTTACTAAAGTAAATTGTATATTAGCCTACCGTTGATTGGTTAATCTAAATAAAGCTATTAAGCTGCTAAAGAGCTTAAACTTAAGGTTCTCCTACTATAGATACTCCTACGGCTCTAGTATCTGGCATAATACCATAGAAGACATTCACTAAATATCTATTATTAAAGGAGAATATAGAACTTTCCTTTAGCTTATTAAAGATATCTAACTTTGTAATAAAATGGAGCGTAGATTAGTTATTAAGGACAGTAATAGTTTGTGTGCTATTTACCTTACTATACTTAATAAAGTATTAGTTAGGAGGGTAGTCCTTAATTTCTATATCTATAAGGAGCTATTTGGCCTTATTAACCTTACCCTTAAGATCTTCTTTACCTTTATATTAAACCAGAAAGCTTTGGAAGTAGGCTATAATAACCTTATAATTTCTAATGTTTTGTGCACTTTAATAAAACTTATTATATACCTCCTTTTGTCTATTAAGAGGGTGCCTAGTTAACTAGCAATTTAGCTTTTTATAAACGTAGTATTTCTTCTATTAATTATTTTAAGATAAACCTCCACAAGGACCTCTATAATTACTTTATAGTTAACATTAATTATACCCTCTACTGTATCCCCTACCCTAGCCACTATATATTTAATCAGTCTAGTTATAATTATGTTAGTTAGCTAGGTTAATTAAAGTAGGTTAGGGTTAAGTATTAAATTACTATACTTCTTAAGAGCGCAGAGTGGTGCTAATAGAGGATCTTAATTAAGCACACACTCCTTTATAAGTATTTGTAGGATTAAAAAGAGCAAGGTTGCATTCTTTAACACCTTAGTATATACTAATAACTTAATTACATAGGCTAAAGTCCTCTTAATATGATTTGGATAAACCACACTAAATTATCTAAAGTTAGTTAAAGAGCTTTTAAAGATAATTAAGTTAAGAGGCATCTAGGTTTGTAGCAATGATTTTTAAAAAGGTAGTCTCTCTCCACTCTAATATATACTGCTGCTTATTCTCTTCTGTTTTAAAGTAGCATTTTATCTTATATATTATTTAATTAAAATTATATCCTTTTCCTGCTAAATAATTATAATAGAAGGTACTAGCGCGGCCCTTAAGCATGATAGAATAAGTGTTATAATATTAGTTAGGTTCTAGTTTAACCTTCTAGCAATAGTTATAGAAGATGCACAGCTTTAAATTAAGGATATTATATAGTTCCCTACTAAACCTCTTCTTCTAGTCTAAATAGAGCTTTATAAGCTCTATAAGCATTTTTAAGATACCTCTAAGCAGTATTAGGCCACGTTAAAATTATATTAGAGATTAAGGTAGGAATTGCTTTGTAGGCTATAGTGGAGATATAGATCTTAATAGAACACGGTATGGTACCTAATCTTGCTATAATAGACTTTAAAGGTTATTAAATCGCAAAGTAAGGGGATCTTACGCTTACTCTTAAGGGGCAGTAGTTAAAGTTATAGGTTAAATTAATAGAAGCGATGGATATAGAATATAAGAACTTATACCTAAAGCAATGGAATTAGGACGTGTCTCTATTAGTATATTATTTAAATTCTATTATAAGTTGAGCTTTTTCTTATTATGTAGTTGGTACTTAATCTCTTATAGAGTCCATTTATGCTCTTCTTCTACGTTAATAACTTGCTCCTAGATATTATCTTTAATAGCACCCCCATCTATAGGGATAAATACTCTATTCTCCTAAAGGAAATTATAGAAGTTTTATATAATATCTTTCTTTATAAGAGCCTATGTTTCCTTTATCTATCTAATAAAGTCCTCCTTTATATAATACCATAGCATAGTATTATTATATTCGCGGTCTATATAGTATATTATACAGTATAATAAGAATCTGTTTAGGTCCTATTACTTAGCATTTATAGGGTTAATATCTGTGTCCTATATCTCCAGGTTAATATCTTTCTTATACTACTTTGGGTAGGTTAACGCCATAATAGCTATTGTTTTATTAATAGAAAAAAAAAGGAAAATAAGGGTTGTTTAACGGGGTGTTATACATTAAAAGTAGGTAGGGTTTTTAGTTTTGTAGGATCTTATAGGTTTACTATTAAAAGGTAGGCAATTTAAGATATAGTTAACGCGTTTCGGATATTGACTTAGGACCCTAGGTTTAGTAATACTTCTAACCTAAAGTACTTGACTAAATCTTTGTAAATGTAGTTGTTCTATATAATAAACGCAACTTAGTATCTCCTAGTACTTAGTGACACTTCTATTACTAGTTTTCTGTAAGTCTAAGGTAGCACAGTATTGCTGGGATCTATTCCATATAAGCGTATATAGCACCCCTACACAAGACTGTCTCTTCTGTTAAAAACCTTACTATTTTATAGTTGTGTATTTAACCACTAATTAGTGTTGGTAACATAGGGTAAATTACTAGTACTACTTAAGTAGATACAGTAACGTTGTTTGATGATGTATACTTCCTTTTAATTGGAACAAGGAAGGGCAAAGAGCTTAAGGCTCCTTGCTATACTAGTGCCGCGACAATATATAATAACCGCTTACCTTATTCCCAACAGTATTAGTAAAAAATAATAGGGTTTATACTACCTAAGACTTAGTATATAAAGCTATAGGTGCCTAAGTATCCTATACCTAGAGCTTATTCTGCAATATAGGGAGTAATATATTTATTATCTGTTTTCCTTCTCCTATTTTAAAGCCTTTAATATAGTTTAGCTAATTTAATAGTCTATTAATAGGGTTATTTCCCCCTAGTTTATATTTAATTTTAAAATTAAATTACATAAGCTCCTCTACCTATCTAGCTTACTAAGGTATAAGCGCCTTTATAGTTATAAAGTAGCGTAAATTATAGTAATCTAAGAGTATATAACGTACTCCACAAGTAAGCTGCCACCCTAAGCGAGCCGCTACCCTTAAAAACTCACCAAAAATTGGAAAATTCGCATATTAATATTATTAATAACCACTTAATAATAAATTCTAATAATTTAGATCTAGACTTTTATATATACTTTATAGCTTCTATTAAAGTTATATAGTAAACAGTTTTGTAGTTTTTAAAATATTAAAATTTAGGAGCTAAAATAGGGCTAAAATACTATATCTTACTATATCTTAAAAACTATTACACTAGTTGCTATATAACTTTAATAGACGCTATAGGGTATATATAACAGTCTAAATCTAAATTATTAGAATTTATTATTAAGTGGTTGTTAAGATATTAATATGCGAATTTTCTAATTTTTGGTAAGTTTTTAAGGGTGGCGGCTCGCTTGGGGTGGCAGCTCGCTTATAAAGTATATTAAGTAGTATAGCTCGCGTACTTAAGGTAGTATCGCCACTGTTTAAAGCAGTTAACTATAGCTATCAGTTCCTTATTATAGGTATAATACCTAACTTTAGGCCCCTAGAAATTTCTACTATAAAATACTACCAGTTTTTAGTAGAGCTAGGTAGCGTCTAAATACCTATTAGGTTATAATAGGATACTAGTAAAGGCAAAATTTAATATATTAGTAATTATTATTAATAGCTGCTTTAGGTTAAAATGCCGTAATAATAAAGCTTTTTTAAACTTTATATATAGTTTCTAAAAGGCTTCCTAGACCTTTCTACGCTATATCCATAGTTTATACTATTTAGTTAGTTCTTTTTTAATTTTCTTCCTTTCTGCCTTTAAGCTTTTTACTCCCTTAGTTAGGTCTTAAAAAGCTTTAGTAATATAGTTAGATAGGAACTAGGTAATGTACAAGTAGTTATAGATAAAGCGCCTATAGAAATTGGTAAAGCCTAGGAATACTTAAATATATTAATAGCTCTTTAGCTCCAGCCACTTTTAGATTATCTATATAATAAAGCCTTATAGGAAATACCATGGTAGACTGATTAATAGGCTGGGTATATAGGTAAATAAGAAGTCAATAATATAAATATAACTAGTAGAGTAGTTGCTTAATAAATAAACTCTAATTATATTCCGAGATTTACTATAAAGAGAAGAACTATCTAGGTAGGTACTATAGTCCTTTAAATGCATAATATTATACCTAGGAAATACTAAGTACGTAAGGTATGTAAGGTGCGTTTAGTATATAATATTCCTTATAGATACCATTGATCCTATATACTAAACTAGTAATATAATCTATTATATAACTTAGTTATCCCTTATCTTATAGTTTAACTAGTTTTAATACCTCCTGCGCTATATAACGGGACTAGCCCAGTTATAGTAGGAATGTCTTAGTGAATCACTCAACAGATAAATTCCAACGCTTTAATTAAATTCTGTCAAATTCTACTAAAGTTAATTAAATTCCGCCAAATTCCACTAATATAATGGAATTTGGTTAAAACCTGTTAAAATCCGCGTAGGCTTATGCCTACGCGTCTACTGCCAAGACCCTAAATATTTAGTTATAAGTTTCCTATATTCCTTTCTCTTCTCTATATAATGTCTTGTATTTAGCAAGAGCTATATACCCTTAGATTAGATAGAATTTATATTATTCCTTTAAATCTTCCCTAAAGCCTCTTCGCGCCCTTATATTACGTTATATTAAAATAACTACTATTAAAATGGTAAACGAACCTAAATCCCTTTTAATAACTATAAGTATTATAACCCTAGTTAGGGAACAGTTAACCATAATATAACAGTCCTTTATAGACGCCTTAGCTTAGTAGCGGGCTGCACTAGAATCCTAGCACTAGTGATTAATAGAAGCACTCCATAAAGAACTCCGTAATATTAAGGCACTTATATTACAGACCCTAATAATAATACCTATAAATAAGATTAATATAATGGTATCAAAACCTAGCCCGTTAAATAAGAATATAGAACTAGCAACAGTAGCTTAACCTATATATATAATAAACTAAGTACCTATTATAAAATCTAAAAAGCTCCCTAATTCTTTAATGTTTAATAGAAACTAAAATAACCTATATTCCTTTATAACCAAGCTCCGTCTTAAACTCTTAACAAACTATAATTAATACCCTACTAAAGCTAGTAAGGTTAGCTATAGAATGTCCTAATTAAGCAAAGACGCTATATAAACTATAGACCCATTCTTCCGCAATAGCACTTTCGTTAATTTTAAAACCTTTATCTCTCTACTGGAATAAATATATAATAACGCTAGTTGTGAATATATAGCTATTACCAAACTTAAAAACTTATAATAACGGAACCAAGACTTTACTAGCTTCTTTTCAGAATTTTTAGGTTTTATTAGTGAGCTAGATTGGAATAAAGCCGCTAGGGTTACTACCCTTTAATAAGCTATTTTAGATAAGATTAAAGCCTAGTTAGTAGGCAGAGAACTGCTAAAAAACTTATCTAAATTTACTATAGTATATTAACAAATTAATAAGAACCTTTAATATAATAAACAGACTTATTCTTCAAAGTTAACTATACCTTATATTTAAAATTCTATAAACCCGGTATATACCCTAAAGCGCGATCTGTCTCTAAAACCTAAAAGCCTTATATATAACCCTATAGACCTTAATGCCACTTAATCCTATATACCCTTAGGAACTAATAAATAAAGAACTTAAGCCATAAATAGAGAATGCTTTGGATATAGTAAAAAAGGATGTATTTGGAAACATTGCCAAACTTACCCTTTTAAAAAAATCTGCTATAGTTCCTCTTAATTCTTAAGTTATACCCATTCTTTAAGTTGTACTCATTCCTTAAATTATACCCACCCTATAAATTGTACTTAGACGCCATAAAGTACCTTACCTTTAGTTAACTTAGAAAACAAATTATCCTAAGGCCAAGTCGCGCCTTAGGATAAAAGGTGGAAGAGTATAAGTATCTAGGCTCTTCTAGCGCTAATACACAATATAACTCCCTTAATGTACTTAGTAAAATTTAAATACTTAGAAAATAGAAGGAAGTATAAATCCTAATAGATAGCGGAGCTACTAGCATAGGCTTTATTAATATAAACTATATAAAAACTTAACACCTAAATTTAAAGAAACTTAATAAGCCATAAGGCCTATAAGGCTTTAACGGCAAACCCTTAATATATAGTAAACTAACGCACTACGCTCTTGTAAAATTATAGATAGACAAATACCTTAAATATATTTCCCTATTTATAATACCCTTAAAGCACTATAAGATAATACTTAGATATAGATAGCTAAAACAACACAACCCTTTAATTAGCTGGGTTAAAGAAATACTAAAGTTCTATATAACCTACTGCTAAAGTTATTACTTAAAAAACCATTTACCCTATAAATATGCATATAACTATTTAAATTTAATATAATATAAATTACTCTTACTATAAACCTTAAGCCAATACAATAAATCTATAACTGCTAATTATGGTAAAGAATATAAAGATATTACGTTAAAACCTCTTAAAATTTATATAATATAGGCCGCGCCTTTTATCTTATTAGCAAAAAGATAAGATTATAAAATCTTTATTATAGCTATAAAAGATATTAAGAAAGTACTAGAACTAAAATAATATCCTAATCCTTAACCTCTTATACCTAAAGAGTACTATAACCTAATTAACAAGTTTAAAAAACGTTTTATAGACCAACTAGCCCTGTATTAAGAGAAATATAATTTTAAGATAGAACTTAAGCCTGGCATAACACTAAAGTTTAGTCTACTATACGGTATATTATAAGAAGAACTGCTTATAATACAATAATACCTTAATAAGCATCTAGAAAAAGGATTTATTCGCCCTAGTTAATCTCTATTTACCTTACCTGTACTATTTATTAAAAAGCCAGGAGGAGGCTTAAGATTCTATATTAATTATTAAGCTTTAAACGTAATTATAATTTAAAACCAATATCCAATTTCTTTAATTTAAGAGACGCTTAACTATTTAGTAAAGGCACGGTACTTTATAAAGCTTAATATAGTTACCGCCTTTAATAAAATCCGTATATATAAAGGAGATAAGAAGTATATAGCTTTTTATATATAATAGGGACTCCTTAAATACCTAGTAATACTATTTAGCGTAAAGAACGGTCCTAATACATTTTAGAAATATATTAATAATACGCTTTATAAATTTCTTAATATATTTATTACCACGTATATTAATAATATCTTAATTTACTTATCCTTGCTTTCTAAATATTAGAAATACATTAAAATAGTCCTTAAATACTTATAAGACATAGGCTTATAATATAATATTAAGAAATGCAAGTTCTACGCGTCTAAGGTTATATACTTAGGCTTAATTATATCCCGCAATAGAATTAAAATATACCCTAAGAAAGTCGCTGTAATTATAAACTAAGAAAGCCCTAGCAATATATAAAATATTTAAAGATTTTTAGGATTCGCAAATTTCTATTATTAATTTATTAACTACTTTTTAGAAATTACTTAGCTATTAGTAAACCTAATAAGAAAGAACATAAAATTTAAATAGACCGCTAGATGCGAATAAGCTTTTAATAATTTAAAATATCGCTTTATAACTACTCTAATTCTTAACGTAGTTCACCAGGTAGTGGCGGCCACCAGGTAGTGGCGGCCCCACCAAAACTCGCGACTACAAAAATACGAATTGCTCAACCACGAATAGTTATATTTAGTGTAGCTATCTACTAGCTAACTGCTTGCTGTTTAGGGCACATATATGCATTATTAGTTGAAAATGGCGTTACGTGTTGCGAGATTTTAATGGGGGCCGCCACTACCTAGTAAACTACGTTACTTACTTTAACCCTAACCTTAAATATACTATTAAAACTAACTTGTCTAATTATGCGCTAGGGGGAGTATTATTGTAATATAATAAGAATGGCGAACTATATCTAGTAGCCTTTCTCTTCTAAAAACTCGCCCCTACTAAATTAAACTATAAAATATATAATAAGGAACTGCTTATAATTGTTAGATGCTTTAAATAATAGCATTTTAAGTTAAAAGGATTATTGTTTCTAATATATGTATTAATGGACTATAAGAATCTGCAATACTTTATAACTATAAAATAATTAATGCAGCGCTAAATTCATTGGGCTAAATACCTCTTATAATTTAACTTTAAGATTATATATTAACTAGGCAAACTGTCACGGAACGCCGCCACAGGAGCCTCTATGGGAGACTCCCTAGCGGAACCCCGTGCCCTCGCGTACGCTTCGCGTACAGCTTACGTCAGCCACGCGTAGTATATCACCTTCCTACGCCCTCGATCCTTATAATCGATCACGTAACGTCTTATAGACTCCTCAAATATATACACTCTATAGCCATTGCCCCACGTCCCATAACATTACGTTGCGCCTTTTTTTTTACCACCGACACCTAGCCTACGACCAATTCTACGTCTCTACGATACTGTAGGCGCTGCCAGAAGCAGCGTGTCTACGAGCAACCTCCGCACTATAATAGTAAGACGATATTCCTTACTAGCCACTATATTAAGCCTAAAGAGCAACCTAATACCCTGACCCAACCTATAACGCCAATTAATCCTAGGAGAATTTAATTTATTAACCCTAGCCTTAACCCCTAAGGGCAAGCCTAGCGGCTTAGAAGAGTTATAACTACGAGTACCCCCAAGCACCCAGTACCACCTTAAAGACAATAAGAGTCAACCAGCCTAGCAGGATAGGTACACCCCTATTAGTATAGGTGGCCACAGTGACGACCTTGACAAAATAGACACTAGCGACGTCTTATCCTTTATTAATTACATAGCCACGGAAAAGTAACCAGAAGGGCAGCTACCTATTAAGATTAAAATACAAGACGCCAAGATATTTATATAAATGGTAGCACGAGAACCTAATAAATACTACCGCCTTCTATAGAACTACTACCTAAAGCTTACGCGAGCTAAACTGCGTGCTGCCTAAGATTATAATATTATCCAAGACTTATAAGCTAGTAAGGCACTT
>Ga0307507_10006962_pt1 | contig 16822 bp, 5 predicted proteins | sample 7_EM_MG_FD_207223 | JGI IMG/M metagenome (GOLD analysis project Ga0307507, IMG submission 207223) | Populus trichocarpa ectomycorrhiza microbial communities from riparian zone in the Pacific Northwest, United States - 7_EM | ecosystem: Host-associated > Plants > Roots > Unclassified | place...
AATATAGCAGTACCTTAACCACTAGACCAACACTTCATTAATATATTTACGGGGTATATATGAGTATAGTAATTGTTGTTTTTAAGTATATTTAATTTGAAAATATATTAAAATAATATTTTTTTTATTTTTTTAAATTATCTTTGATATAAGCCTGTCAAAAAGATTTAAAAACTTAAAAAAAAAATTCTACAAAAAAATTTAATTTTTAAAAACATGTTTCAGCTATACTTCCAAATATTAACTTACCTGGATGCTTTATAAGAAATACCGAGTTCGAGGCTTCACCAAGTTGTACTCTCATTACCAGTCATTCATCAAGATCTTGGGCCCGGTAAGAGAATGCGGCCTACAAAATGGCACAGATCCCTGCTTTATTTGGGAAAAGGTTCAAAACCTGGGCCCGATTCGTTAAACACAAATGTATGTGGTTTTAGTTCAGTGTTTATAGTGAATATTTTTTAAAATGTTAATTGAAAATATATTAAAATAATTTTTAAAATTTATTTTTACATTAAAAAATAAAAAAATAATAATAATAATTGAAAAATAAAAAAAAATTATATTTTTTTAAAATATATTTTGAAACGCGTTCTTGTAGGGTTGCTTATTCAAATTACAGGTTCAGCCATGATTAAGCAACTCGTTCACAAAAAGCAAACAACTTCCTCCTAAGTGGGAACAAAAGAAGTAAAGAGAAGCAATCTTCAACACCAAAATGATGTACATTACAATCCATTGAAACACATTTCCAAAAGCCTACATGAATATCCAGAAACCTCACATCAATGATCAGCCGTACAAATATTACAAATCCTCCCAAGTTTCAAATGTGAGAAACATTGGACAAGAGTCACACGGGAGATTAGAGCATTCTTCTACAATCTGTCTATTGGAAAACAGTAAAGACCCAAACAAGATCATCTTATTAACTCCTCGGCTTCTTCACCTCCATTATATCTACAAAGACAGACAACCAAATATCAAAATTATATCTACATGACAATCTAAGTGTAGAGAGAGACATCAAGGGAAAATGCACGCCCAAAACAAAAGGGGAAAGGGCAATTATGGGGTCCATCCTCATAATGCCATGTGTATAGTATACATGTGGCCAAATAAACAAGACAAACGTTGCATGCACTGAGCAGGGGGAGGGGGGGGTGGAAGGAGGGGCAAGACGATTGCATCGATACATGCATAAAAAAATACAGAAAAAAAAAAAACATGATTCCAGCCTAAACTGCATACCTGCTATGTAGATGAACTAGTCGCAATAAGGTAGTTCAAACTAGGCATCTGTCAGGCACAAGCAACCAACAGTTAATCATTTAAAATGTTTCTGTATTGAAAAGCAATATTAAAAATCCAAAACATTTATGAAACAAACACAACCAAGCAATAACAGCAATTCAACCATCAGCATCCAGTCCAAAGAAATCACTTCTTGAACAGAAACAGCACAGCTAACACAATCACTCAGATAAAGGATTTGCAACCAACAATTAGGATAAAGTTACTGAAGTTTCATTAAAAGAACAATATGATATAACAGCAGCACAGAATCTTCAACAAACAGATTAAATGTCTTTATGTTGCATCCAATCTAAAATGAATGTAAAGACGACGATCCAAATACAATTTACCTCTCTTCTTTCAGCTATTTTAAATATGACACTATGAAACAAAGAATTTCTCAATTGTGCCGACAGATAGGTGTTAAAATACCTATTCTGCACAGGTAAATAAAGAGTTGCAAATCACAGCAATGGATCTTATTCCAAACACCATTGAGCAGCTAGACTATGACCTCCCTCAACCAAGGGAGAATCATTAAATAGAAGCACCAAGGAGAAGAAGACAGTCTCCAAGACAGTCAATTTACATATTGTTGTGTTCATGCAACAGCAAGCATTATACATGGCCAACAAAAGCCTAAGCATAGTGTTTGCAGGCCATTTCTCTTCGATGGAGTTCACAACAACACTCTCCTGTGAGGCATTCTAGAAAAACTTAAAACGGATGATAAAGACTAATACAATAAATCTGATTAAAACGTCTAATACTAGAATGATTGTGTATATTGCTACTGCATCTGCTGTTGCAAGACCAGCAAAATTGAAAGGAAAAAAAAAACTTATCCATCAATCCAAAGCCCAAGAAACCTTCATCACATTGCATTAATGAGATATAGTGCGTACCTCACCAAGCATTATACATGGACTTCGGTGCTTGATTGTCATTGATAAGCCTTATCAATTGCCATCAATACCTTGCTGCTATTTATTTTCTCTACAGAGCAACAATATCAAATCGCCATCAATCCAAAGCCCAAAAAACCTTCATCACATTGCATTAATGAGATACAGTGGTGCTTCACCAAGCATTATATATGGGCTTTGGTGCTTAATTGTCATCAATAAGCCTTATCAGTTGCCATCAATAGCTTGCTGATATTTAATTTCTCTACAGAGCAATAATATCAAAGCACCATCTAGCTCAGTGGAAATACAATATGAAATGACTCCCAGTTGCAACACACTCTCGCCTGCTACACATTTCATCTGATAAGACATATATCTCTAGCTCAAATCAACCACATCTTTTACCAAATTTTACAGGTACCTAAAGGTCCAAAGTCATGCTTATAATTCAGAAAGCATTTCAACCATCTAATACATCTTCAAGGCAATATTGCAACAATCCTCTAATATCCAGCCATGTAAAATATCATGTCACCCATGAGAAGACGAATCTCACAAATTCACAAGTAATACACAACATCAACCACTAAAGAAAACAAGAAAATAATTGTAGTTCTGAAATTTCTATTGCCGCATAAGCTCTTACATGGAAATTTAACTATGTTTGACTAATTCACTCAGCTGATGATGCAAAATTTAGGATGATGTGTCCTATTCACATGAACCATAATCTGTGCCAATGATCTCATAATAATATTAAGAAAAAAAATTCCAATCATGCATAATCAATACCAGCAACGGCAACCATATAACAAAATAACAAAACACAAACAACAATCAAATCAGCTATTTGAAGTAAGAATTTTCCTACTACTCAATGTAGATTAGCATGAGAATACCACAATGAAGCCAAGTAAGCAGAATCCGCTTTCTATAGTAGTGAAAAAGGCCAGTACCCATTACATTTTATAACATCAAAAGATCCTGCACTTTTTAGATGCCAGCTCCAACTCAAAGCAACCCTACTTTCATCATAACAGCTTGTTATCCTACAAGCACCATTCAAATTTTGTGCTCCAGATTTCATAAAACAAGCCAACTATTTAACTCCTCATCATTGCAATATTTCAAGAACACTACAAAACTCGACGATTCCAGGATCACAAGTTACCCACGAGAACATCAACATCCTAAATCAAAATTACTCCATTCTGTACTATTTATATGCAACTTTGATCTCTCAAAAAATGAACTCTGACCTAAAATATAATGCAACATTTCTAGTACATCCATCTTAGCTATAAAATGATGATACAATCCAGAACATTTCAATTAGATAACGCATCCTAATCATGTGCATAATTATCTCCACGTTGTCCTTGGAGGACAGCTAACAATCTCACATTAAGAAAATTGCTCCACAACCTAATCTTCCTATATATCACCAGCATTTGCATACACTAACAAACTTGTAACATCATAAACCAAAAAAAAAAATCAAAATCAGCAATAACAAAATCCACAACCACATAACAAATCCTGACCTTTAGGTTTTCCCTCTGCAGCCTCCACATCCTCTGGCACATTAACAACCGCCTCCAGGTCAGCCACACCGCCATCCTTATCCTCAGGATATCTAACAACCACGACTGGACATACACAGTGATGAACACAATAATCACTTACACTACCCAATCTCTCATCACTCCCTCTTTTCTCCGCACCAAACCCTCTACTCCCCATAATAACCGCACTCAACCCTAACCTCTCAACTTCAAGACACAGCCTCTCCTTCATATCATGATCTTTCACAATATGAATCTTATACGGGATCTGCGCTTCCTTTAAAGGCCTTGCAAGATCGGCCGCTTTCGACGCAGTGAAAGCATCCTCATCGTCCTCGTTCTGTTGCTGCGGCTTCTCACTACTCTCATTTTTACTGTCAATTTCATTATTAAATTTGCTAGTATTGTTCAAAAGATCGAGTTGCGATTGCGTTGGAGTGGAGAGTGGGAGCGGGCCCCAGTCAGCACCGAAGAGAACGGATGTAGGGCTGACGTGGAGGAGAATGACAGCATCCCCGGGACGGATGTAGTGGTCGACAGCCCAGCTGACAGCGTAGGCAGATTCATCGGAGAGGTCAACCGCGACGCCGATCTTGCGGCGGGCACCAGCGGTGGGAGTGGCGGCGTGTAGGTGGGAGTGGTGGTGAGAGTGGCGTGGGGAAGAAGGGTGGTGGATCTTGATTGTTGGGAGTTGTGGGTGGTCTGGATCTACTGGATTTTGTTGTTGCTGTTGAGGATTCATCGCTTCTGATAAGGTTTGATGTGTTTTTATTTTAAGGTTTAGATGTTTTCTTCGTTTGCTTTATAACAAGTTTCTGATTCCTTAGAGAGAGAGATGGGACTTTGTTTTTGGTTTTGTCTTTGTCTTGTGTTTTGGTTTTGGAGAGAAAAGGGAGAGGGTGACAAGTTCGGGGGTCTAGGAAGGAAGGGGGTAGAGGGCGGTGGGGACAGAAAAGTAATGGTGGGGACACAAAGTGTTTGGCAATGAAAAAGATTTTTGGAATAAAGGTATGTCGGTTCGGTTGGGCTGGTCTGGGCTGGGTTGGAAATAAAGGAAAGCCCATCCCAGCTGGATATTGTTATACCATTAGATTATCTATCCACTAGGCCTTGATTTCTTTTTCCATTGTAGCGAAAACTAGACTTCATGTAAAATAATTTGTTTTAAAAATGTTTTTTATAAAAAAGAAAAGTATCTTTTTATAATATGTTTTATTTCTCATTGTTTGGTTATATTAATGAAAAGTTATTGAGCTTAATTGTTTGATAATTAATAAGTGTGAAAAATATGTGCTGGAAGGGGAACAATAAGAGTTAATTGATAATAGAAACCCATATTAATTAATAAATTTAGTCGCCTAAAATATTTCTTTCTTTGAGATGTAAGTTTATTTTTTACTTTTTTAATCTAATTCTTCCTTTAGACAGCAAAATATATTATATTGATCAATTTTGAAAGTATACAAAATATAAAAAGTGAAAAAAAATAGTTTATGAAAAAATGTTTCATGTGAAAAAAAAAATGTAGTCTAAGCGTTTCATGTATGAATTGGTATCGGTAACAAGTGATGATGAAAAAAAAAAGTTGAATTTGTGTTTTACAGTTTGTTATTGACAAGTACTTTTATAACACCCCACCTCACTAGTAAGATATTGTCCGGTTTGTGCCTCCCAGTCCACCCAAATCCAGGGCTTCCACCCAGGTCCCCCTCACGGTTTTGTTCTTGGTAGCCACGCATAACCCCAAAACGCGTCTTACTAGTCAAAGTGAGCATGCACTTATAAGACCCTAGCTCTGGACGCTCGCTTCCGATGTAGGATCTTACAATCCCCCCCACCTTAAGACGAGCCGTCCTCGGCTCTGATACCAAATGTAACACCCCACCTCACTAGCAAGATATTATCCACTTTGGACCTCCCAGTCCACCCAAATCCAGGGCTTCCACCCAGGCCCCCCTCACGGTTTTGTTCTTGGTAGCCACGCATGACCCCAAAACGCGTCTTACTAGTCAAGGTGAGCATGCACTTATAAGGCCCTGGCTCTGGACGCTCGCTTCCGATGTGGGATCTTACAACTTTTCTCTGTTATATTAGAAATATATATTGTAACAGTCCAGCCTAACCTGCCATATATTGTCCACTTTGAGCCTTACCGTCCTCACGATTTTATTCCTGATGACATGAGTCAACTTCTGAGCCTGACGCTCCAAAACGCGTACGACAAGTTGGCAACCAGCACTTTTAATAAGGCCAGCTACTACTCTCTCACCCGCTAATATGGGATTTTACATATATAATGTTGTGATGGAAAGAAATGATAGAGGGATCAAGGATGGCTTCAATTGAGAAGGAATGATGAGGTTTGGGGAGGGGGAGGGAGTTATGGGAGAGTATATTCTTAAGTGCCTTTTAAGTTTATGGTGGAATTTTTGTTGGATATGTGTTGTAGCTAATTATTTGGTCATATATAATATTAATTTTATTCTTGTAAAATATATTTATTATTAATAAAAGTATTTGATAGTACATAAATTTTTTTATATAAAAAAAACATAGAATAGCACACTCCAACATTCCTAACATTCAAGTGTAACCCAAATAACTAGAAATCATGGTTGTTTGGCCCTCAACATCTATAATTCAGGTATTTTAGGTCCAAAGCTATCCAAATATTGTATGAGCACCTCCCCTCTATGCATTTTTTTAGGTCCTAGTAGTCATGCCCACGGACTTCTCAAGCATACAATTTTTTAAGTGCACACACAACTTTTTCTACGTAGAGCATATATTATTTTCTTTGTCAATGACACTTCTCCATCATCAGCATCTCCACCAATAATGTATATGGCACATTTAGGAATGATCATTTTCGATTCGATTTGGTTTTAAACTAAAATAACTAACCAAACCAAAATTTATATTTCTTTTAATTTTAAACCGAACTGACTAACCGGTTGCTGATTAGGTAATTATCAACAATCAAATGAGAATTTCAAACAAAGTTTACTGTCAAACTATAACAAAACAGAGGAATGATTTCCAAGTGAAACTTCAGCTAGAAAACCAATAGAAGAGGACAAAAGGTAACGAGAAAATGTTTTCCCTACTTGAAAACCAAGTTATTCTTCCTTTGTGAGTCCAATGAACAAACACCTTCAGACACACAAAATCGATGAGAAATTCAACATTAAGCCAAGTTGTGGAAACCAAAGCAGATTTTTGAAAGTATTTTTCTATCTATTCACAAACAATTCAAGACACACATAAAAAAAAAATTAAAACCCAGATCTATTTTCTCAATTAATACAAGCAAGTAAGCAATGAAAAAAATACTTGGGTTTTTCCATCTTTAACCACACAAAACTAAGAAATCAGAAAGAAAAGGGAAGAAAGGGAGGAAAGGGAAGGGGGCATGTGGGGGGAATGCATGTGAGTAGACTAAGGACGGAGGGGAGGGTTGGCTGCGAGAGAAAATAAAATTAGAATTAAGAATAGGGTTTCAATAAAAAAAAAAATAAGCCTTTTATACCTAGGTTTGAAGTGAGGTTGAAACTTGGAACTAAACCGATTTGATTCAGTTCAATCGGTTTCAGACTTTTGAAATCGAAACCGAACCGGATTTTTTTTGGTTTTCTAATCGATTAATTTAGTTTTTTTTTATTTGTCTTTCTCGATTATTTTTTTTTATTTTTTTGGTTTAATCGGTTTTTCAATTTTTTTAATAACACATAGGCACAACAATCAACTATGACTTAATTTTCTAGAAAAATATTGTCACTTCTCCACCAATGGCAAGCATGTCACACACTTCAATATTATTTGGTTCCAAGGCTTGCGTATAACATGCCACCATGGCTAGTCAATGGTATTTTCCTACATGAAAAGCACTAAATAGCATTTACAAGCACCCTTTTTTCCTTCAATTGATCCACAACTAATGATAAGCACCAACTTCATCACCAATGATATGCTAGTTTTTCCTTTTCCATGACGTAAATTTAATGATGTATAAATACACCCAATCACCTAATGCGAAGCAAGAGCCATTGAAACAACTCGGACCAAAAACAAAGTCTAAATTCAAGTCCATCAAATCACGAACTCTGAACGCAATTACGAAAAGCTTAAGAGCGTGTTTAGCAGTGTGGTTGTGGGTGCTTTTCAAATAACTTTTCGTGCCAAAATGCATGCCAATGATTTTTTTTCATTTTTTAAAAATCATTTTTGACATCAGCATATCAAAACGATCCAAAACATACAAACCATATTAAATTTTAGTAAAAAAAAAAAAATCAAATTTTTTGGGAACGCAACCGCAGCCGCGTTCCCAAACATGCCCTAAGTTCTATCTAAATTAAGTTTTTTCAACTTCATCAATATTTATTACTTTTAATATTTAATTATATTATATTATCGAGTCTAGTGTAAAAACAAAGTCTTTGAAATAAAAATATTTTGCAAAAAAATTATCTAAAATATGGAATATGTTTCTGTTTTCAAATTTTATCTATCAAGAAAATTTGTTTTTATTATAAAAAATTTCTAGCTTTGCGATTTCCCCTTTACATTATAACTCTGATTTCTAAGGCTTTAATAAGGGGGAAAAAATTCCAGTTGCACCTAAAAAATAATATTTCCTTCAGACAATGACGATGATATGTTATTTCTTGAGGGGGCCTCGAACCTTTTTAAAGCTAAGTTGTGTTTCATGTAAACTTATGATGTTGTAAGAACATGAATGCAGCTTGCGTACAACACATTAAGCTAGTTTGTGGTGAAATTGTGATTTAAATTAATCTGTTAATTAAAAAAAAAAGGGATAAAAAGTGAACTGTTTTATAATAAAAAATACGAGGCCTCGAAGTCATGCAAGTAAAAAGAATTATTTATTAAGTAATACTCATAATAGTTGGGATTTTCATCGCCATCTTTAATGAAGAATCAGTAATTGAAAGTGTTTTTCTTGTTTTTTATAAATGAAAAATCAATGGAAGATATAATTAAATTAATAAGTGATAAGATGTTAAATATTACAATAATGCCTTGGAAATTCCCTTTTTATTATTGGTGGCTAAAAATATACATTTGTAATAGGTGTTTTATCAGCAACAAGGTGGTGGACGTGCCGGAGTGGGTATCGGGCATGACTAGAAATCATGTGGGCTGAAATAAAAAATTAAAGCTTAGTATGGAGTTTTCAGATTCATGAGGGATTCACGTAGCTTATTATACATCGGTGTATTTAAAAATATGGTGTAAATTATATTTTTTAAAAAAATAATTTAAAAAATTTATTAAAAATAAAATAAAAATTATATTTCAGATCGTTTTGATATGTTGATGTTAAAAATAATTTTTAAAAAATAAAAAAAATTATTTTCATGAATTTATAAACGAGAAGCACCGTAAACCATTATCATTACCACAATCTCAAATATACTTTTAGTGATTGGTTGGTTGCGTTTAAGTTGTGTTTGGATATGTTTTAATTAAAAATATATTTATTTTGAAAAATTATTAAATTAATATATTTTTTTAATAATTTTTATATGCTAAAATTAAAATTTTAAAAAATATTTAAATATATATTTAAAAAAAAAAAACACATGTATTATAATACCAAACATGTTAATAGACTGCCATATATATATAACTGTGTGGCGACATCCCATCAGTGACAGTTTAATGAAAGTATTTTTCAATATATATATATATATGCACTTAGTTAATACTCGACATACATTAAATTTGCTCCCTGAGAAGAAACAAAATGACTATCTCAGTATATTCCTGGGTTATCATAAATAAATAAATAAATAAAAAGCATTCTACCTTAATTCTTTATTTCCATATTAATCAAGAAAAATATTGTTTTCCCCTCAGATTAAATCAAATTCTTACATATTTTGAACTCAATCCACATAGTTGAACTTTCATTGATTCTCTAACAGCAAAAACATAAAATCTCTCTCATGCATTATATGCTAGCTGCGTTGTGCAGCTGAAAAATCAGAGCAGAGCGAGCATCAGAAAGTTTTTTTTTTTTTTTTGCAAAATTAATCATGCAATGGACATAGAAACAAGCCTCACTAAACAGGAAATTAGAGGCGATAGTTAGTGACATGAAGATTAGCATGAGATAAAGAAAGTAGTTAACTGGGAAAGACAAGATTATACCATTCAGATTTGTATAAACAACAACAAAAAAAGAACTAGTTGAAGAACGCTTTTGAGAGATTAAAAAAAAATTGAGAGAAAGTAGTCATCAAAGTCATCAGTTTAACCACTGTAATCATGTTTCATTGAGGCGTAGTGAATTTTTTAGATTTCATTAATTGTGTTATGTAGGTTTGGTACATCTAGCATGTTGACCAGTGATAATAGTTTGGAATTAAGAGATTTGTTTTTCAATGATCTCAGGTTCGAGTCATGTGGTTGCTAATATGATGGCCGCTGGAAGTTTATATGATCGTTAACTTCAGGGCTCGTAGGATTAGTCGAGATATGCGCAAGTTGGCTCGGACACCTACATTAATAAAAAAAAAAAGAAAAAAATGCAATCTTAAATTGTCTTTGCTTATATATATATATATATATAAACTCGTTTATTAACTAAATGTAAAAATTGTTTCTTATTTTTTAGTTCTTCAATTTTCAATTTATTGCGTGTCATATAGTACAATATTTATTGTTTAACCTCCTTTTTCCCACAGGATTGATGGTGCATGGATCCATATAGCTAAAACCATCTACCAAATTAACAAAAAAAAAAATGAAAAGTAAAATATTACTAGTGAAAATTACTGGAAAAGGAGAGTTTTTGCCCTAAATGAAAAAAACAAGAAAGAGAGAAAGAAAAAGGAAAAGCTGGTTAGCAGTAGCTAGGACGAAGGAGATCACTGATGATCGACCAATCTAAAGGAACTTAGCACTTATACTGAGACTAACAGTCTCCTTCTCTACATTTATATACTTATTGCAGATTTTGTACTGTTGTAAAATATATTGTGTTGTATCTGTATCTGTATCTGTATCTGTACACACTAGCAGACACTCACTGACCTCATATATACACAGCAGTGACCACAGTGTGTCTGTTAGGGAGGAAAGAAGGCTAGTTTTTCTATAGCTTGCTTTTAATCTATCTTTTTCACTTTTTTTTCAAGAACACTCTAAAAGCTTGCTTGACTCCCATAAACAGTAAAGCAGAGATGCCCTCCTTGTGTTTCAGCACATAAAAGATGTAAGGTATGTCTAGAAGAGAAATCCCTCACCTGTCTTCTAGCATAAACAATAAAGAGAAGAGAGAGAGAGAGAGAGAGAGTTGATGCTTGCTAGGGTTTTGAGCCTCCCTGTGAGGTCCTTTTACCAGGTTATCCAAAAGTCTTAATATTTTTCTTAATGTATTGAAGGGGAAATGTGCAATCAAACCAAAAATAAAACAAGAGCTGTAAATTTCTATATGGCAGTTTTATAAACATTATAGAACTTGTTAGAAGTGAAGCATATCAAACAATATGCAAGATCCTGATCATAATTTATAGATCGTGGTCTGTCCCACTTTATTGCAGAGGTAGAACAAGCCAACAAAGTATGACCACTGCAAAATTGTATGTTGTTATAGTACTGAACAAATGCCTTAAAAAAAACCCAATTCTTTTTGGGCTATATGTTACTCAGTTCTTCACAAGGAACATCATAGATCACAAGTGAAACAAGTCAAGATCATAAAGCATGGAAATGTTAAAGAACTGACACTGATCAGAGAGAGTGAGAGAGAGAGATTAAGCAAAACAAGAATATGTAGAGCACTGTTTTTGGCGTTGCTGTTAATTAGTTTAAGAACAAAAGGGAAATTATAAGCTGTGTTTAGGTTTGGGTAATCACACAGATATTGAAAAAACATAAAAAATTAACCATAACCAGACATGTTTCTTTGAATCTAATATGAAAGCTTCAGAGACAAGTCAATAGAATTAGAAGCATTAGATGCACTGTAACCACTGTAATCAGAGTAAGTTGTAACACAAAAAGCTTCACCAGTTCCCACTGCAACTGAAGCTTCTGGAGGGGGAAATTCCATCTCCTTGAAACAAGTGTTTTCACCATTTTTTCCAGGGAAAAACTCATATTCCATGATAACATTTCTGCCCAATGGGTTATTGCCCTTTCTGTGAACTGCCATCACCTCTGAAGTACCCTACAAAACCCTCATAATTAAATTACCAACCAATCAATACTCTAATAAATCAAAACACAAATGAATATTAGTATTTCCATTGAAATTAAATCAATAATATTACCTTTTTTTTGTGTTCTTCTATTGACCAAATATAGTTAAGAAGCATAGTTACAAAATAATATATCACTTGAAAGAAAGATCGATGAAGGAGATTTATAACCTCATTGTTGTTGTGGTTGTGATTGGCGTAGGGAGCACTCCTTGCAGCTCTGGCACTGAATCCACCCATCTGTCCATAGACGTTAAAATAGCAAAAATGATTTTTAACACAGAGTTAAAAAGGAATTGAAGATTAATCCAAGACTGCTTGAAAATCTTGTTGCTTATAAATATTTTTCCTTCTCATATAATTTCTCAAGAAACAAACAGGAAAGAAAAAGGATTAACATGCATATAGCATCAAGAAAATCAAGAACCCCTTAAAACACAAACCTTAAAGCAAAGATCACAACGAGAAGGCTCGTATTGCTGATGCTGCATTACTTTTGGGATTGAAGAGAGCTCTTTCGAAGCCTCAAAGACAGGAGCAGGAGCCCCAACCTGATGAACCGGAACTGATCCAACCAAATACGGGTTAACAAAAACCTGACCCGACCCAAACCCATCATTATTATTCACATTAAACCCATCAACCCTCTTAACCACCACACCACCCTGGTGATCCCAACCCAAGAAACCATTAAAAACACCACCATTACTACTCATTGGCACACCACGGTTAACTGTAGTACCATACTGCAGCATTTGATTATTATTATCAGTATTATAATTAGACGGGTAGTGATCATGTAACTGCTGGGTGGGTTGGAGATTGAGAGCACCAATATTCTGGTTCGCTTCAGTAATAGCCTTCCATCTTTCTTGAATCCTTAAACTTTCAAGTTGAGCTACTCCCATGCCTCTTTGGCATTGTTTCTTGCGAGTTTGACATTTGCTGGTGGTAGGCCTTTTGCTCTGATTAGTAGCAGTACTTCTTCTTGCCGGTTCAGCTGGTTTGGTGCTTATGGCCATGGTCTGGGTAGGTTCTTGTTTGTTATCATTGTTAGGCATGAGAAATAGCGAAAGTGGAGTAGCCATGGAGAGGAAAGATCAAAGCAAAAAAAAAAACAGAGTTGAAAAAAGATTTAGGAAAGTATGGTGGGTTTTAAAAGAGAAGAATTAAGGAGAAAAGGCACCGTGTTACATTGAGAGCTTAGACCAAAGAGAAGTGTACTGAAGAGAAGGAAAAGAAGCTGGTTTTTTAAAGAGTAGAGTAAGAGCTAGGTAGCTAGATAGCTTCTCGTGGAGATGATGGAGAGGGTTTGGGGTTTAAGAGAATGTTGGATATGTGTTTTGTTGTGTTGTTACAGAGAGAGAGAGAGAGAAGAGAAGTAGCAGTGTGAAGCAGAGTGAAACGCCAAAAGGACATGGCCATGTCTATGTAATATATGGGTGTTTGCTGGGTTTGTCATCTGTCTTATTTGTGTAGTGATTTTAGAGAGAGAGAGAGAGAGCGCATTGCTCAAATTGATCCAACAAGCCACCCAAGTCGATGCATACTCCTTGGAAAATTAGAAATTAGCCAAGCTAATTGTATTTCTTGATGTTTATATTTTATCATACAAAATTTAAATATTTATAAAATATTTATTGAGTTTTGAGTTTTTATTATCTGCTATTATTTATTAATCAATAAAAAATAAAATAGTTAATATATATACATATTTAAAAAATATATATATATATATATATATGTATATTAAATAATAAAATAATAAATATTATTCATATATATGGGTTTTATATCAATATTTAGATATATATATATATATATATATAGAAAAGATTTAAATATTTTACAAATATATTTATATAATATGAAGCTCAATATCTAATAAATTTAACGTTAAAGGATAAAATTATAAAAAAAAACCCTAAAAATATTTTAAATTTTAAACTACAAAGTAGAAAAAAAAAAAACTTGGCTTTCACCGTTCATTGCATTGCTACAGTAAAAATTCAATTCCTTGTAGTATATGTTAATTAATTTTAAGATATAAGGATAGATATATCATGCAATTTCAAAATACAAAATACAAGTAAGAATATATATATATATATATGTCCCACTGAAACGTGTTAAGATAAGAGAAAACTTGGCCAGATTGGCATCAGGCATGGTCGGAGGGGAAGGGTATTATCCTGTGGAGCAGATGCTAAGACAAGCAAAACAGGTGGATGCTGCTGCCCAAATGTCAGTTTTGTCAAAAATAGCAAAACACCATCACTGCCTTTGTAAGAAAAAACAAAAAAATGGTTCGTTGTTTTTCTGTCACCTTTAGCTTTTGCACTGCTATCCTTCACTTCACTGGGCATGATCTTCTGATCATGGGGTAGCTGGCTAGGGTTTGGACTCACCAGGTGACGGTGCTGTGTCCTTAAAAAATCTGAATTGGTCCACCGATCAAGAACACCAAAAGAGCAGTCTTTTGGCAATCATACAGAGTAAGATTTGATTTGGTCATGAATACATGAGTTCGCCCTATGATATAGAGCCTTGCAATGATGCCTCCCTCCTTCATATTTGGAAATATCATAAAGCTGACTCCATGTGCTAGCTTCTATTATCGTAAAACTATATATATTCTTTCGAATAAATATCAGTATTTACTGCCTTCTGATGATGTTTAAGTTTAACTAATGAATAATCACTTTTTATAGCAATTAATTGCTTCTTTAAGTATCTTTAATTCATGTTTGATTACTGAAGATGTTGTAATTTGTGGTTTATAGACAGAAATGTATGAGCAAAACAACTAATTTGAGATGTTGTTGAAAATTATTAATATTCTTAGGATGGTTAGAATCTTCTATAAATATATATTATATAACTTTAATTTAATATACAGTGAAATAAATCTTTTTATACCTGTAAATATAAATATATTACTGAATCACATTAATTAAATTAATATATATGTGTGTTTTTATTGTTTTTTATTATGTAATATCCATCATTGTTATTTCACGTTTCACTAGCTGAAAGGTTTAAGCATTATCTTTAATATAATGTTTTTTTTTCAATATCATTCACCAAAATAAATAAAGGTATCAACCACACTTTCCTAGATATCTTTTGAAATTCATGGTGGAGAAACTGTTTGAGAGCAATTAAAAAACAAATCTGAATCTAAATCAAATAAATCAAATGCCTCAACTAATACTGGAACACATAGCTAGCTAGTTAAGAATATACATTTATCGGCCTATAAAATTAATTAATAAAGGTACTTCTAAACTGGCTCGGATATCTATATTAATAAAAAATATATATATATGCCTCTATCATCATATTGACAAAGTCAATTTAAATTAATTTAAAATAACTTTTTTAAAAAAAATAGATCAAAATTATATTGTTTTATAAAATATTTCAAAAAAAAATTAAAAGATTAATTCACCTGCTTTCACTGAATTAACCCACCAGATTCATTCAGGTTTTATAATCATCCTTTTCTATTAGTTTCAACTTTCATGAAAGAAGGACAATCTTTTTTCATATATATATATATATATATATATATAAGAAACCCTATTCTTCCATATGAGTACGTAGAACTGTAAGTGGGCAACGAATATTGGTATCGGCAGAAATTGCTTCAAAACACAGACCATATTGGTGTTTTTTTCCATGAATGTAAATTATTGTAAATAAAATAAAGTGAAAAACAAATTGAAACTTCAATCTCAACAAGTGAATGCTAAAATTAATCGTATTGAATAATATTTATCTTTCGTAAATGAATAATTTACATCTCCTAATTGAAAATATCTAAGTAAGAGCAGGCCTATATCATGCCCTATGATTAAAGGATATGAAGAAATTTTATGATCATGAAACATTTGTATAAATCTAGACTTTAAAGAATCTTGCTAGCTAGACACACAAAAATGTTGCGGTATAAAGATGTCAAATACATATCACATGAAGCCAAACTCACAAGAGCAACGCCGCCCACAAGATCAAATGGATTATGAGTGTTTTTGAATTTCGGTAATAATTATAGTTTCAAGTATTTTTTATTTAAAAATATATTAAAATAATATTTTTTTTATTTTTAAAAATATTATTTTTGATATCAGCACATCAAAATGATTTGAAAACATAAAAAAATAATTTTTAACAAAAAAAATAAATCAAAATTTGAGGAGACGTGGTTTGTACCACGTTCCCGAACAGACCCTATAACTTCGATATAGAACAATTTATGACAATGTTTGGGATAGTAGTGGTGGTAGGTTTTTAAAGTGTTTTTCACTTAAAAATGCATCAAAATAAAATTTTTTATTTTTAAAATTTTATTTTTAATATCAGCACGTCAAAACGATTTAAAAAGACAAAAAAAATTAATTTAAAACAAGAAAAAATTAAAATTTCATGAAAATCTAACTACGTCGCGTTTCCGAAACGGGCTCTAAGAGTCTATTTGGAAACGCGGTACAAACTATGTTCCCTCAAATTTTGAAATTTTTTTATTTTGCTAAAAATTATTTTTATATCGTTTTGATGTGCTGATCTCAAAAATGATTTTTTAAAAATAAAAAAAATATTATTTTGATGTATTTCTAAACAAAAAATACTTTGAACCGCAACCGCTACCATAATTTTAAAGACATAAACCTCTTTGGAAGGACGAATTCAATTCTTAAGGTGTGATATAAACATTCATATAACATGAATAAAGGTATGTTTTTGGGGGTCTTCAAGGAATCCAAACCGCATGACCAAACCAACAACCTAAGGTTGATAGGATTCTGGTGAAGATTGAAAA
>Ga0307507_10006963_pt1 | contig 16821 bp, 3 predicted proteins | sample 7_EM_MG_FD_207223 | JGI IMG/M metagenome (GOLD analysis project Ga0307507, IMG submission 207223) | Populus trichocarpa ectomycorrhiza microbial communities from riparian zone in the Pacific Northwest, United States - 7_EM | ecosystem: Host-associated > Plants > Roots > Unclassified | place...
TATAGTTAGCTTTTAAAGTTGTTAAGTAGGTTAACTGCGTATTATTTAACTTTTAAAGTTGCTAAGTAGGTTAATTGCGTATTAAGAAATATATAGTTAGCTTTTAAAGTTGTTAAGTTAGTTAATTACATGTTAAATTAGTTAAATTATATATTAAGTTAGTTAATTATATATTAAGTTAGTTAAATTGTGTATTAAGTTAGTTAATTATATATTAAGTTAGTTAAATTACGTGTTAAGTTAGTTAATTATATATTAGGTTAGTTAAATTACGTATTAAGTTAGTTAATTGTATATTAAGTTGGTTAAATTGCGTATTAAGTTAATTAATTGCATATTAAGTTGGTTAAATTGCGTGTTAAGTTAGTTAATTGCGTGTTAAGTTAGTTAATTACGTGTTAAGTTAGTTAAATTGCATATTAATTACGCGAAACGCGAAAATTAAAGTCTACTTAAATCTTATCCTGCGAATATTTTCCCGATAAGTGTATTAGTAAATTTCCTAGAATTAGTTATAGTATAGTTAAATCGGTTTTTAAATTCAATCTTTAAAATAGTTAAAGTAATATTATTCTTTACTCTACTTATAACTAACTTATAAATAGGGGCTAAAATTAATTCCTATTAAATGGACGATTAGGAATAAAAACTCTATTTTATTAAAAAGGGCTCTAGAAGCTCTCTATATATATAAAGTAGGTCTAGGTAACTAAGATAAATATTATAGGCAACTAAGATAAAATAGGTAATAGAAACAGGTGGTGAGGTATAGGTACTAGGCATTAAAGATAGTAGTAAGATAGTAGTAAAGAAATCTAATTTAGGCCAATAATTCCTCTTAAAACGAGTTCTATCTACCCCTATATTACATCTACCTAAACTATAAAAGTCCTAGAAATATCCCTATATATCTACCATAGCTATTTAGGTAAATTCCTATATTATTCGCAATTAGGGGGAAAATAGCAAACAATATTAGCGTCAATTGCTAAACTATAGCTCCTGTGTTTGTTAGCTAAGTTAATATAATCTAAGTTATTAAGTTTTATTTAATTTAAGGGAGAGGGCATGCCATTACAGAGGATAATGGGGCTTAATTTCCTAAAGTAAGCCCTAAAGCATTTTATATAAATTTCTCCTTAGCTCTACTTATATTTAAGCTAAACACTATACCAGCATAACAATGGGATTTCTTGATAGTTTGAGTATAGTAGAACTATTATAGGACGTGTGTTTTCACCTTATAATCAACCAGGAATTTCCCGCTTATATTTGCTAGATTAAATTAATTAAAACCTGTGTTAAATTGATCATTACTTTAGCAAGGGTCTCTAAAACGACTTTGTATTAAAGTATGGTTAAGGCCAAGAAAATTAAATCTTAATATTGTTCCAACTATAGCGTTAAGTGTGTTTAGGGAAAAAGACAAATTCCTACAATCTCCAACAATTATATAAGCAGTAGGTTTTACAAGTAGTAGAAGTTTACTAGCTAAGGAACTCCATATACCTACTACAATTCCTAAAAATCGCCCGCCTATTATACCGCCGGTTTAATAGATCAACAAGTTGTAAAATAATGCTGCTTTAGCACCCTCTAGTAAGATGGCATACTGAATTAAAGTAGCAATAACAAGAGTGGAAACAATAAATGGCTATATAATGCTTTAATCTAATAGGTGGATAATAGCTTTAACAGATATTTATATAAAATATTAAAATAAAATCCTTAAATAAGTAATCTTATAACGTATTCAACAAAGTATAATTTAAAAAATAGAATATTAAAATAAAATAAATAGGAATATTAAAACTAAAAAATATAAAATAATATTACTATAAATAGGAATAGTAGTTATAGAGGCTCTATAAAAGATCTTAGCTCGCCCTCCTAGTTATCTAAACCAACCTCCTAACTATATAATTTAAGCTATACTTAATCATCTACTCTTAGTTATTTAACCTAACTTCAATATTACTAATTTAAGCTGCGCTTAATTATCCACTCTTAATTATTTAACCTAACTTTAATATTACCAATTAGCATAGAAGAATACTTATAATAGCGGACGTTTAGACCAATAGACTTACGGTTAAGTATTAGGGTTTATCGTAAATTAATAATATACTATACCTAAGTCTTCTACCTACTAACTCTAAGCTACTAAGCCCAGCGTCTTTAAACCTAGCGCCATTAGAGACAAACTTGAAATTAAAATCAGAGAATACCGTTAAGCTATTTAGAACATATTTGGATTATTAGCGACCTAAAGTTTTAGTAGTGAATAACAACTTTAAGGAGGAAGAGGAGATAGAATAAGTTATCTTAGATAATGAAATAGAGATAAATTCCTTAGATGATGAAGATGACATTAAAATAAAAAAGGTTGGAGTTTAGAAACTAACTAAAAAACACCACTCCCTAGATAAGGATGGGGTAGCACTTTAGCTTAAAGGGGTAGTGCAAATATTATAAGATTAAGAAAAAGGGCTTAGCGAGGTACCGGAAGAGATAAAAAAAAGTATATTGTAAAGCCTTTCCCTTTGTTAGATAGTGGTGGGATATAGGTATTTTATTAACCTATAAAAAAGCAATAAACAAACTAGATGCGGAAATTGAGAAATTTAACAATAGTTATAATTCTAAGCTAGCTTAAGCCATCTCTTTTAAATTTAATGTAGTTGTTACGGCACTGTTACAGACCCTAGTCAGGGGCTCGGCTCGGCCGAGCCTTGGCGCCATGTATATAGACGTGTCCTTTCCTTGACCTTCTTCCAGTCCTCGTCTTGGAATTCTCGTTCACTGGCTACCAATAGATTCTGTTCTTTTGACTGAGCCTTCACAATAGTCTACCTAGAAGCTGAAAAGGCTGCAGTAAAGAATGAAACATTAGATGAAAATAATAAGGATATAGTGAAGAAGTTTTAATAGGAAGTCTAGGCTAAGTTTATAGAATTAAAAAAGAAATACAAGCAACCAGATCGCTATTAGTATTTCCCTTAAAAAATAATACTAGACAATATTTAAGCGTTTAAAAACTAGCTTGATAAAATTAACACTCTTAAAAAAGGAATAGTCATAAGAGAGAAAAGCATTAAAAAACTTATGGAGGGGTTAGTTGTGTTTATTAAGTCACTAAAGAAAGTAGGCATTAATTATAAGTTTATAACACTAAGCCATATCAAGATTAAAATTAAGCAGTTAATTAATAAATCACCAAATGATACTACTGCCTATTTGGCCTATTTGGAGGCCCTAAGAGGTTTAATACCTAAGCAAATAGCAGTGTGAAACGATATTGGACTATAAGTATAGGAATTTTTTAACTTAGCCTGCTAAAAGAAGTCCACAGCAAGAGATATATCTCTAAAAAAAAAGCAATTAAAGTAGCTAAACAGAAAAATATATGGCTTATAAGAGTTAACAAAGAGCTTAACCTAGTTTTAACTAATCACGAAATACTAATTCGATCTATAAAAGAAATTCTTAATATCTTAGAGATACCTAATAAGGAAGTCTGGGAATAGAAGAGAGATTAACTTACACTTAGGATTAAAGCGATACTGTTATTAGGAGGTATCAATAGTGCTAGCACTTAGATTCCTGAAAAGAAGCCAGTACTCTCTATAGGCGCCATAGCTTGAGAGAGCTTAAGGCTGCTAAACTCTATAGAGGGCGATTTAGCTAAACGATTAAGTAGCGCCAGCGGTGCTGGGCCGTCTACAAAGACCGGCTCTACTGCTACTAATGCAATAAGCTCTACTAAACCCTCTATGGGTATTAACCCTAGAGTAAGCAATGCTAAAGCAAGCTCTGCTAAACTACCTATAAAGAGTAGCTCCCCTGCTAAAGTAGCAAGTTTAGCTAGAGTTAGCAGTTCTACTAATAAAAGTAGTGCTGATAAAACACTATTTATTTCTAAAGAAGAAAGCTTTACTAAATTATCTATAAAGAGTGGTTCTACTGCTAAGGGGGTAGGGTCTATTAAACTATCTAGATTTAACGGAAAGAAAGCTAAAAGCGTTCTACCTAGACAAAACGCCCTAAAGCCTGCAGCTATACTCCATATCCTATTAGCTATAGCCCCTGCCGCTCTAGAATTAATACTAGAGGTACTTAAATCTATGGAGTTTAATATAGACCTTGGTAATATAGACTCTTAATTAAATGATAATTATATTAAGATGCCTTTATATAAGGACGGAAGGATAGAATTTAGCATTCTAGAGGCTATAAGACCTTATAAAAATAAACAGCGAAGTCACTTTATTGTCAATGTGGGCATAGAAAACTATCCATTTTACTAAGTAATTAGTAGCTACTAACTTGCGCCAGAAGGCGCTGATAAACTTTAGAGCATAAAAGAGAAACACTCTAAGTTTAACAAAAAATGGTATAAGGTATATATAAATAACGGGAATAGTAAAAAAAAACGAACCAATATTATTAAGAAGCTTAGCCCATGTATATAGATCCTATAATCCTATAATAATAGTAAGCTAAAGCTAGATACCTATATTAGAACTAAGGTCTATAAGGAAAAGACTAAAAACCCCTATGCTAACAAAATGCCGCTTATTAACTGGTTGACTAAATTAGAGATAGTTGAAATGAGTAATAAGCGATAGGGAGAGGCTTAGGTAGAGATTCTAACGCAAGCCTATATAAGAAAGAGGAAGGTATTTAAGAAATTAAGGATACTTTGGCTGCATCTTAATACAGGGAAGCCGCTATTAGAGAAAGATAGAATAAATAAACTATAGCTATTCCTAGATACAGAAGGGTCTCTAAGTAGTTTAGACGGCGACAGTTAACAAACTAGCAAAGAAATTGATATATCTAGTATTAAGGTTAATGGCTCCAGCTCTAATTCTAATTCTCTTTATAGCTAAGGCTAGTTTAGTGCTTTAGAATATTTAGTTATATCTATAATTAATGTTTAATGGTTAATATTATATAGAGTAAAGGACAAACTATAACGGAGGAACTATGGCGGCTAGCACTAACTGCTAATATTAATTAGTAGTCTGTGCACTAATTATAAGAAAAGAATAAAGACTCTATTTATTCAAACTATAAAAAAAAGAAACTATTTATATATAAGGTAGGTATAGGTAATAAGGGTAGGAGGAGTATATAATTAAAATAGGGGGTAGTACAACCAAAATAGGAACAAGGATAGGGTAGTAGGCTAAATCCAACCTAAATCGACAGCTAATTATCCTTGTTTACTAAACCCTAGGTTTTAGCTATACCTTATACCTACTTAGCTTCCTTTAAAGGCACCTTACTATTTCTCTTCCAATACTTTTTCTCCTCTTATACTTAACACTTATTAAATTAAGTAGACGAACTAATATATACTACTTTAGACAACTTTTCTCTTAAGAATATACTATGTACCAAATGCTAATTAAAGAAATATGTGACTCTGCAGACAGATAGTAGATAGACAGCTCCTATCTATTGAAAATATATAAGAAAATGGAACCAAACTAGCTATAAGTTCGCATATTATTAATTAGATAATTCCTACTAATATCGAACCTAAAGAGCCCTATTATAATTGGCGAATCTTAGGGAAAGTAAAATAAAATAAGCTATTAGACTAGTAATAACACGGTAACCTTTACGCTTATTTATTTTTACGCCTATATAACTTTATATAATCTTGAAGAATCTCTTTAGATGCTAAACCTATGCTAGCAGATTGTTTATAGCCAGATATAGGGCATTTGTATTAAGGGCCGTAGACATATTTTATATGCCCCTAAAGAGTTCTTTATAAACAGAACCCTTAGCTAGTAGCTTATTTATAATTAATATTAGGGCAATAATAGGAACTAGAGCTGTAGACCATTATTATATAATTTTAAAGACTATCTTTACAAGATAACCCTCTTCTAGTAGCTTTTTTATAATTAGGTATGCTACAGTGGAATTAAAGAGAGCTATAAGCCCTTCTTTTATGCATAGAAAGAGCTTCTTTAGTACCTAGCCCTTTGCCCCTAGAGAATTTGTAACTAGTATAAGGGTAGAGATATAATTTAGAATGTCTATCTATATAGTAGTGAAAGCGGGATATGTTACAAAAGCCTTTACCAGTGGCTTGTTTACAGTTAGGGTAAAGGTATTTCTTTTTATCGCCATGAACCTTCCTAATATAGCGGCAAAGAGTAGCTTTAGAGGGTAGGCCTATGCCTCTGGCTTAATTATAGGTGACGTAATAGCAAAAATATGCTTTAGAACTGTGGGAATCTTTTAAGTGGCATGTAAGGGCTTTTTTTAAGGATAGCCCTAGACCAGTTAATTGTCTACAATCTTAGTAAGGACAATAAATTCTTTTAAGGCTGTGGTGGTCTTTAATATAGCCGCAAAGATCCTTTTCTAAAGGTAAACCTATCCTAATAGCCTTCTTATAACCTGGTAAAGGGCATAGATATTTTATCGGTTCTAAAGCGGCGCTATGCTAGGGAAGGATTTGTGGTCTATTTAGAATGCTTTTACAATGGTTTGAATTGTGACGCTTAATATAAGCGGTAAGAGCATTTTTGGAAGAAAGGCCCGCGTCCTTAGTATAATAGCAATCTGTATAGCTGTAATAATATCTTATCTAGCCGTGTTTTGTTCGTCTGTGCAATCTAAGATAGACTTTATAGTAGGACCCCTTATAACTGTTACATGAATATTAGTTCTTAAGTATAGAGCTATAATGCTTGTATATAAACTTTACTTTTATTATAGGGTAAATAACTTTATCCAGAAGGCTATTTGTTTTATTATTAGATGCTTAGAAACTAGGAGGTTCTAAATATCCCATTATTAAGGCGTAATTCTTTTAGGTAAGATAATTAAGGTTATAAGCTGTTTAATTTAAGATCCTTAGGTCAATAAGATGCGGTAATATTGCTATTAACTCCATAGCAATACTGTAGGTAATAGTAGCTAAGCTTTGCTATTCTTCTATTCTAGGAAGATCTTAAAGAAGTTAGTATTATTAAAATAAGTTATAGCTAAGGGAATAAAAAGCTATTACAGTCTATGTTAAGGTAGGGATATCTGCTCCAGTTTTAACAACCTCCTTATAAGGAAAACAAACGCCCCCCTTACTGACGGCTTTACCCACAGCCTCTTTATATATTACGCCTAATAAACCTCGCTCTTTAAAGGAGGCTTTAGTTGTTAACCTTAGCGCATAGGTAGGCGTTCACCCCTTATAAAACATGCCCTTTAGGCTAAGAAAGTTTATTAGGTAATTGGCGACATTTTTATAAAGAAGTTTGGATAGCTATGGTATAGGGTAAGGCGTAGACAGTTAATGTTAAAGAATAGAAAAAGTAGTAGGACCTTAATCTTTATTAGGGTCCTAGCCCTCCCTAGCTCTCCCTAGCCCTCCCTAGCCCTCCCTAGCCCTTTCTAGCCCTCCCTGGCCCTCCCTGGCCCTCCTAGCCGCTTTATAGAACCTCTATATAATTCTTTATTAGAGGGCGGACACTGCTACTTAATATAAGTTATTTCTAAGGAATTAAACCTCCCTATTTTCTCCCTCTGAGCCTTACTACCCTACCTATACTTAGTTACTCTAAGTCTAATAGAGCTTCCAGTTTATAATTCTCCTCTTAACACTAATAGTTGTTTCTATTTTTCATATTTATAGCACTTACCTAGACTCTGCTACTAGAGCCTTATATTATAGCCTTAAACTTGCTTAACAGAGGTTAGCTATAAGGCTTATCCGCTTTAAAAGATCTAGTATATATTGCTAAGGAGACTTAGGGAATATAAGCTCACACGCCTTAAGGGCTAATTATTGAATTAAATATTACTACAATTTAACGGTTTATCGTAGGACCCAGTGTACTATATTTATCTATCTTACTAGGCATTATATGCTAGCAAATCCAGTTAACAATTATACCCCGCCAAACCTGCCCTATGTAGCTCGAATTTTAGAGCAATAAAATAACTATAACCTTAGAGTAAGGGCTATACGGCCAACCAACAGATATATGGATATTAAGGTCGTTAAGCGTAGCGGGCAAAAGCTCTTTCTAAAAGCAAATCTTGATAAGGCTTTGCAAGCTCTTTATAAGAATAGGTGTCTCGTCCTTAAGGGAGCTATAAGTATTAAGCCTACTTCGCCAGAATACCTAGCCTCCTTAGACTATATTAAAAAAGATATTGTTTTAAATAAAGTAAGTATATTCTAGAGACTTTTAGAGGAGGACTAATATTGTTTAGGCTGTTTGAACGATACTTTTCTCGGCTCAAAACGACGATTTTTTTTATTACGGCTTACTTTCCTGCCTAATCTAGTTATAGCGAACGTATAGGCCAAGATCTAGAATGGCAAAAGATGGTATTAATTAAAGAACTTATAGGGGCTTGGTGTTTCTATTTTAGTAAAGATTAAGATGTTTCGTGGATAGTTTAGATTAATAGATCTCCTTATCCCTTGCAACGTCAAAATGGGTTGTTAGGTTATCGATAAGAACTAACCAATCAGATTAGCTGAATTCGGTGCCCGTGCTTAGAAATTTGGTGGTGTTCCCGCACGGACCATTTACTCTGAGGACCCTAACGTTGCAAGGGATAGAGCAGATAGTGGATAGATAGTAGAAGTGAGAGCAAATAGGGGCGATATATATGTGATATAAAACCTTATAGAGTTGCATTTACTAACAATATTAAGCTTTATTTGTTATCACTAGTTATTACACTTAGAATCTTACCTTAAGAAGCAAACAATTCCTAATATATACGCTGTTGTGGTTTTATACTTAGGTAAAGAGTTTTCTAGGCGCGGAAAGATTAACCTCTAAGTAGGCGACAAAATTAAAGAGCTAGCTAGAAACAACTGTTCTTATAGTAGCGATCACATAATTTAGAAATAGGAAGCTCTATTATAGTAGCGTATAAAGTAAATTAATTTAAGACCACCATAGTATAGTTAGCCAGAATTTAAACAGAATACCCTTATATAGCAAAATTTCTATTTATATAATCTACCAGTATAGTATAACCCAGCACCTTAACGCTATATTAGTTTATTTAAAAACAATAGTGCTAATCCGTAGTTAGGGAGCAGGAATTAACTTAAAAGAATATATCATCTACTTACTTTGGCGCCGTTGGATAATATTAGAAGCTAGTCAATAATACTTAAATCTAAGGCTGAATTGCGCAATAATCTACACTGTGGCATCTTCTGGTTGGTTATAGTATTATAGGAGAGAGAACTTTAATTAACTTACTGTAATGTCCTTAATAAATGCCTCTTCGTTATTACTACTTAAAGCCAGTCTAGCGGGTATCGTATTATTTACAGCTCGATCTCCTAAGAGTGGCTAGTATATCGTCTCTACTGGAGAATTGGAGGGTGCCGCACTAAATATATTAAAGGGTGCCGCACTAAATATGTCCAAAATGTCGTTTAAAAAACACTGTGTTATTTGCTTGGCGAGAGAATTTAAAGGTGCTTTATCCAATATGTCGCTAAAAGGCTGTAGGAAAGGTATCGCATTAATATCTTTATATGGCTGCGAGGGTAATTGCTTAGGTAGCCCTAATCCAGACCCATAGGACCCTTAATTAATAATATTTTCCTAAACTAACCCAGGATAATAGGCCTTTAAGTAATAGGTAAATGCTACTAACGCTCCGAATTGCCTATCGCAAAATTTGCAGTAATTATTGCATTTAAATTAATGCTTCTTCTTAAGGTGTCTTGCGAGATTCTTTATTTAAGTAAAATTATCAGTATAGAGCGGATATAGGAGATTAACGCTCCTAAGCTTCTTAGACTCCTTGGGCTCTCTAAGCTCCCTAGGCTCCTTAAGCTCCTTAGGCTCCTTAGGCTCCTTAGTGGCGCTTTTACTAAATTTTCCCTTTTTTAAAAGTAATACCTATTCCTAAAGGTTCTGTAATTCCTATATAAAGGAGGTGATAAAATCCTTAGCCTATATAACCTTCTTGGTATAACAATGCTTCCTAGTCTGTTTATTGCCCTAGTATTTAAAGATTGACCTATAATGTTTTCAAGCTGCGCTTGTATTGTGATAATCAATAGTAGACGTCCTAGCTATGCCATTTATAGTTATATTTTGGTCCTAGAGTTACTAAACTAAAACTATAAGTAGATATAACTAAAACTAGGTTAATCTTATACTTACAGTTGTTATATCTGCCTTAATAGTGTTCCTTTTACCTCTAAACATCTAGTATAATATAGAAGATATAGCGGTAATATAGCATAGAGTAGAAACTAAATATTAAGTATAAACAAACACGTTAGGAGAACTAAGGGGTTAATATAACAACTCTTAATATAGAAATTAAAGCAAGTAAATCAAAACCCTAGTCATTCTTCCGCCTTACTAGCTAAGATAAGTCAATTTTTATTTATATAACTACAGCTTTATTTTCTATTATTGTTCTAGCCTAAGGTAAGGGAGTGTAGCATAATATAAAGCTAAAGGGGTTACTAAATCTCTCTAAATCTATAAGGGCTGTACCAAGAAGAAGGAAGCAAAGGGAGGTATTAAGAGTCATTATTGTTGGCTATGGAGGTAGCTTTACTATAGAGGTACAACGGCTGCTATTTAGCATTAGTTTTAACCTATATTATCACTCTCTAGGGATCTTTATAAGAGGTCAATTCTCTTATATATATTAGGGCTCTTAGAGCCACCTTAAATAAAATAGATTACTTGTTTAATTCTATATCTCTACTAATAAACTTAATAATATTAGAAAGAATAAATATAAATTATTAAGAATATCTAGATCTATCTATAATGAACATAGGCCCTTATATAGGCCTATGTCTATAGTAGTAAAGTAATTACTAAGGATATAGACTAAAATAGAAACAAAGGGAATCTGCTTATATAAGCAGGAAAACGCATATAGAGGACTGTAACGGGACTAGCCCAGTTACAGTAGGAATGTCTCGGTGAAACACTTAATAGATAAAATCGAACGCTTTAATTAAATTCTGCCAAATTCCGCCAACTCGATTAATTTCTACCAGTCTCCACTAAATTCCACTAATATAATGGAATTTGGTTAAACCCTATTAAAATCCGCATAGGCTCGTGCCTACGCGTCTGCTGCTAAGACTATAAATATTTAGTTACAAGTTTTCTATATTCCTTTCTCTTCTTCACGCAACGTCTTATACTCTGCAAGAGCTATATACCCATAGATTTAAATAGAATTTATATTATTCCTTTAAATCTTCCCCGAAGCCTCTTCGCGCCCTTACATTATGTTATATTAAAATAACCACCATTAAAATGGCAAACGAACCCGAATCCCTTTTAATAACCATGAGTATTATAACCCTAGTTAGGGAACAGTTAACTATAATATAATAGTTCTTTACGGAAGCCTTAGCTTAGTAGCGGGCTGCACTAGAAGCCTAATACCAGCAATTAATGGAAGCACTCCGCGAAGAACTCCGTAATATTAAAGCACCTATATTATAGACCCTAATAACGATACCTATAAACGAGATTAATATAACGGTATCTAAACCTAGCCCGTTAAATAAGAAAACAGAACTAGTAATAGTAGCTTAACCTATATATATAACAAACCAAATACCTATTATAAAATTTAAAAAGCTCTCTAATCTTCTAATATTTAATGGAAACTAAAATAACCTACGTCCCTTTATAACCAAGCTCCATCTTAAACTCTTAATAAACTATAACCGATACCCCACTAAAGCTAGCAAAATTAGCTATAGAATGTCTTGTTTAAGCAAGGACGCTGTATAAACTATAGATCCATTCTTCTATAATAGTACCTTTATTAATTTTAAAATCTTTATCTCCCTACTAGAACAAATGTATAATGACACCAGCCGCGAATACACAGCTGTTACTAAACCTAAAAACCTATAATAACGGAACCAAGAATTTACTAGCTTCTTTTTAGAATTTTTAGGCCTTATTAGTAAACTAGATTGGAATAAAGCCGCTAAAGTTACTGCTTTTTAATAAGCTATTTTGGATAAGATTAGAGCCTAGTTAATAGGTAGGGAACTACTAAAAGACCTACCTAAATTCGCTATAATGTGTTAACGAATTAACGAGGACCTTTAATATAATAAATAGACTCGTTCTCTAAAGCTAACCACGCCTTATGTTTAAAACTCTACGAAACCAATATATACCCTAAAACGCGATCCCTCTCCAAACCTAAAAAGTCCTATGTATAACCCTATAGACCTCAATACCACTTAATCTTATACACTCTTAGGAACCAATAAACGAAGAACTTAAGCTATAAATAGAGAATGCTTTGGATATGGTAAAAAAGGATATATTTAAAGGAATTGCCAAACTCACCCTTTTAAAAAGGTCCGCTATAGTTCCTCCCAGATATTAAATCGCACTTATTCTTTAAGCCATACTTATTTTTTAACTTATACTTATTCTATAAATCATACCTAGTCGTCACGAAGCATCTTACCTTTAGTTAACTTGGAAAACAAATTATCCTAGGGCCAAGTCGCGCCTTAGGACAAAAAGTAGAAGAGCACAAGTATATAGGCTCTTCTAGCGCTAATATATAATATAACTCCCTTAATATACTTAGCAAAATTTAAATACTTAGAAAATGGAAGGAGGTACAAATACTAATAGACAGCAGAGCCACTAGCATAGGCTTTATTAACACAAACTACACAAAAACTTAACGCCTAAATTTAAAGAAACTTAATAAGCCCTAAGGCTTATAAGGCTTTAATAGCAAGCCCTTAATATATAGCGAACTAACGCATTACGCTCTTATAAAGATACAGATAGGTGAATACCTCAAATACATTTCCTTATTTATGACACCCCTAAAGTATTATAAGGTAATACTTAGACACAAATAGCTAAAACGACATAACCCTTTAATTAGCTGGGTTAAAGAAATACTAAAGTTCCATATAACCTACTGCTAAAGTTATTGCTTAAAACACCACCTGCCCTACAAACATATACAAGATTATTTAAATTTAACACAATATAAACTACCCCTGCCACAGACCCTAAGCCAAAACGATAAGGTTATAACTGCTAATTATAGTAAAAAATGCGAAGATGTTATACCAAAACCTCTTAAAATTTGTATAATATAAGCCGCACCTTTTATTTCGTTAGCACGAAAACAAGACCATAAAATCTTCGCTATAACTATAGAAGATATTAAGAAAGCACTAGAACTAAAGCAATATATTAACCTTAACCTCTTATGCCTAAAGAGTACCACAATCTAATTAATAAGTTTGAGAAAAGATTCGCAGACCAACTACCCCTATATTAGGATGTACACGACTTTAAGATAGAACTTAAACCTAGTATAACACCAAAGTTCGGTCCGCTATATGGTATATTATAAGAAGAACTACTTATAATATAACAGTACCTCTATAAGCATCTAGAAAAAGGATTTATTTGCCCTAATTAATCTCTATTTGCTTTACCCGTACTATTTATTAAAAAGCTAGGAGGAGGCTTAAGATTCTATATTAATTATTAAGCTCTAAACGCAATTATAATATAAAACCGATATCCTATTCCCTTAATTTAAGAAACGCTTAACTGCTTATTAAAGGCACAGTACTTTATAAAGCTTAATATAGTCGCTACCTTTAACTAAATCCGTGTCCGTAAAGGAGACGAAAAGTATATAGCTTTTTATATATAATGGGGACTCTTTAAATACCTAGTAATGCTATTTAGTATAAAGAATAGTCCTAGTACGTTTTAGTAATACGTTAATAATACGCTTTAAGAATTCCTTAATATATTTGTTACCGCGTATATTAATAATATTTTAATCTACTTGTCTTCGCTTTCTAAACACCAGAAGCACGTCTAAATAGTCCTTAAACGCCTGCAAGACACGGGTTTATAATACAATATTAAGAAATACAAGTTCCATACATCTAAAGTCATGTACTTAGGCCTAATTATATCCCGTAACGGAATTAAAATGGACCCTAGGAAGGTCACTACAATTATAAACTAGAAAAGCCCTAGTAATATATAAGATATTTAAGGATTTCTAGGATTCGCAAATTTCTATTATTAATTTATTAATTAGTTCTTAAAAATTGCCTAACTGTTAGTAAACCTAATAAGGAAGAATATATAATTTAAATGGACTGCTAGATGCAAATAAGCTTTTAATAACTTAAAATAACGTTTTATAACTACTCCAATTCTTACCCACTTTGACCCTAACCTTAAATATGTTATTAAAACAGACTCGTCTAATTATGCCCTAAGGGGAGTGTTATCGCAATATAATAAGAACGGTAAGCTGCGCCTAGTAGCCTTTCTCTCCTAAAAGCTCGCCCCTACTAAATTAAACTATAAAATATATAACAAAGAACTGCTTGCGATTATTAGATATTTTAAATAGTGGCGCCCTAAGCTTAAAGGATTGTTGTTCTTAATACGCGTATTAACGGACTATAAGAACCTGCAGTACTTTATAACTATAAAGCAATTACCGTAGTGTTAGATTCGTTAGGCCAAATACCTCTTATAATTTAATTTTAAGATTATGTACTAATTAGGCAAACTTAATTAGAAGCCTAACGTATTAATATAATAATTATAAAACCTACCTGCAAACGCTTTAGATAAACGGATTATAAATTAATTATAGATCTTACTGCCCCCTAAACACTTTAAAAAACTACGCCCTATATTCCTAGATACGGAACTTAAAAGAAATAAATTAGAAATTAATAAATGGGAAATAGAAATTAACGAGCTAATAGAATACAAATATAAGAACAATATATAGATAATTAATGTAATAAAAGCAATTTAAACAGGAAAATGATAGCATAAGGATATTACACTCGCCGAATACGAAATCCAAAATAATCGATTATACTATTAATAGAAGATGGTAGTTCCGAATTCCAAACCTTTACGATTTAAGATACTCGAATTCGTATACAACTCCCCTATAGTAGGACATCCTGGCCGTGCGAAGACTTATAAGATTATTTAACGAGTATATTACTAGCCTATAATGCACAACTACGTACGAAAATACGTTTAAGTATACAGAATGTGCGTGCGTGGAAAGACCTCTTATATAAAGAAGCAAGGAGTACTTTGACCGCTACCAGTTCCGATATAAAGATAGCATAACATCTTAATTAACTTTATGGTCGACTTGCCTAGCAGTAACGGGTTTATAAATATTATAGTAGTAGTTAACCGTCTTATAAAAATGCAATATATAATTCCTATGGACTTAATTAATACAATATTAGTAGCTAAATGTTTCGTTAAGCATGTCTTTAAGCTACATGGACTTCCTAATATAATAATATCTAACCATAGAAGCTAGTTCGTTTTAGACTTCTAGCAAGCTTTATATAAATGATTAAGTATTTAAACACAACTCTTAACTATATTTTATTTAGAGATAGATAGCTAAACCGAAATTGCGAACGCGATTATAGAACAATACTTATAAATATACTACTCCTACCTATAAGATAACTAGGAAAAATGGCTGCCTTTAGCTAAGTTTACCGTGAATAATACGATAAATATATTAATAGGCGTAACGCTGTTCTACGCGACCTATAGACAAGACCCTTAACTTGGATTTAAACCACAACCTAAAATTAATATAATAGGACCCATAATTAAACAGATTTAGTTAATTAACGCGCATAACTTCGCTAATTAAATAAAGCAGTTAACGGAACTATTATAAAGTAAATTAACGTACGTTTAAACGTTATAGGAATGGCATGCGAATAAAGGATAAGCTCCTATATAGGACTTTAAGAAAGGTAATATAGCCTACCTAAATATACGAAACCTGAAGACTTAACGGCCCTTAAAGAAATTTAATTAGAAGTTTGTAGGCCTATACTAAATTAAGAAGAAACTAAGCCTATATACCTATAAGCTTTATCGGGAAAATATTCGCAGGATAAGATTTAAGTAGACTTTAATTTTCGTGTTTTGCGTAATTAACATGCAATTTAACTAACTTAATACGCAATTAACCAACTTAACACACAATTTAACTAACTTAATATATAATTTAACTAACTTAATATATAATTAACTAACTTAACACATAATTTAACTAACTTAATATATAATTAACTAACTTAACACATAATTTAACTAACTTAATATATAATTAATTAACTTAAAACACAATTTAACTAACTTAATATACAATTAACTAACTTAATACGCAATTTAACTAACTTAATATATAATTAACTAACTTAACACGCAATTTAACTAACTTAATATACAATTAACTAACTTAACACGCAATTTAACTAACTTAATATATAATTAACTAACTTAACACGCAATTTAACTAACTTAATATATAATTAACTAACTTAATATACAATTTAACTAACTTAATATATAATTAACTAACTTAACATGCAGTTTAACTAACTTAATATATAATTAATTAACTTAATACGTAATTTAACTAACTTAATATATAATTAATTAACTTAACACGTAATTTAACTAACTTAATATATAATTAACTAACTTAATAACTTTAAAAGCTAACTATATATTTCTTAACACGTAATTAACCTACTTAGCAACTTTAAAAGTTAAATAATATATAGTTAACCTATTTAATAACCCTAAAAGCTAACTATATATTCCTTAACACGTAGTTAACCTACTTAGCAACTTTAAAAGGTAACTATATATTTCTTGACATGCAATTAAGGTAAAGTTATATACTATATATTTAACTATTATATATTATCTAATATAATCTTATACAATCTTATATAGT
>Ga0307507_10006964_pt1 | contig 16820 bp, 22 predicted proteins | sample 7_EM_MG_FD_207223 | JGI IMG/M metagenome (GOLD analysis project Ga0307507, IMG submission 207223) | Populus trichocarpa ectomycorrhiza microbial communities from riparian zone in the Pacific Northwest, United States - 7_EM | ecosystem: Host-associated > Plants > Roots > Unclassified | place...
GACCATACTTCTTGACTTGCGAATGCGTCGTATGGCTTTTCGAAAGTGATGCGTTGCAATGCAAACTTTGTGCTTGTCCCACTCTTTGCCAACATGCAGGTTCCACCCTCCACCAACCAGATGACCGAATTCATTCATCTCTTGTCAAGAGGTCTTTGTGACACCTCTAGTCGTCAAACTGGTCGATTCTCGAGCCTGACAATGGCACTCCATGACAGCAGCGCTGCACCTGGATCCTCGAAAGAGGAAATGCCTAATTTCCTCGGATAGTTTTCGATATGGCTTCATTCGGATCGCTCATCCTCGAAATTTGTCGCCTCTCTGGGGAAAATCCAAAAGGCTAACATCTAATACCCTGCAAAAGATCGTCAGTTTTGCCCTTTCTTAACAAAGAGTGCGAGGGTGTATGAAATGTGAGCAACTGTGTCATGGCCATTCACTATGCTGCTCATCTGCCGCTGGTGTCTAGATTCCACCTTGCGACCATCGATCCACAATCCACCCTGGCCAATTTTTTTAAAACCACCCTTCCACACCAACTGGCCTCAACTCTCACAAAAACGAGGAGCTTTAGTGACGCCGTGACATAGGAATGGTCACGGTCACTCCGCCAGTGAGTGAGTCAGAATATGCACCTTGTGTCCCAACCAGCATGATAAATGTCCTAATATCAGGTGTCCACCGAATCCCTGTGATCAGCGTGCTAAGCAGCGTGATCAAGACTCAAGTTCATGCCTCAAGTCCTCCAGCATAACAGAACAAGTCAAAGAAAGACATCAACTTTGCCTGTTAGAGCCGGATCTGCCAAATGGACTGTAGCGGACTCGAAAAGATATCTCATAACTTGAAGAATCGGCAAGGCAGATCGCCCATCCAGCAAGAAACAGAAAAGCGAGACAAAAGAAAGCTGCTGTGTGACTCACCCCTCAGCCAGGCTGACTCCTGGATTCCGTTCTGGAGGCTTGAAAAATTCCATGGGACGCTCTAAATAGCGGCTAGCTGCACCCAACCAATGACCTGACTCGTGCTTGTGCATGTAAAGGCTCTACAAGCAATGTGCCCTTGGCGTGTTCGATTATTTTTTCCTTGTGTTGTTGCGTCATTTCTGTAAAATGGCTGTCAGCCAAAAGGCGACAAGGAAAAGAAGCTCTGAGTGTGTCGACCCACCATTGACCCGCCAAGATTCCCCTCTGGCCACCCACCGCGAATTTTGGAGACCGTATGTATTCGTCGGCTTGAGTTGTGGCATCGGCGACCGCTCTTTTTCCTTAAACAGTACGTATGCCAAGAAAATCTACGGTCAACGGTCAAGTAAAAAGTGGCCAGGATTAGAGAAGAAATTGGTGAGATGGTGGTTACGGATGAATGTTTGGGGGAATTGATTTATTTATTCTAGACTCGAATTATTCGAATTTTGAAACGGCGACTTGTCGTTTCTGTGGAAAATATGAAGAAAGCTCTTCGTTCGGCGTATTGGAAGATCTGAGACAAGGCGGATGTAATATGGAGAGCTTGGACCGCCAATGTGGTCGGAAGAGGAGGAACTTCGGAGTTTCTCTCAACAACGCATCGGACATCCAAACAAAACTGCATTGCGCCACCCCTGTCAGCCCTAATTTTGGGCTTCAAGGCTCTCCTATCTTGTGCAGAGCATTAGGCCTCGAAATTGGGCAATGCAAAGCATTCAATTAAGCAATATTTTCGCAAATGTTCTGATCCAAACCTTCGCAGTCTGCTAATGTATGTGGTTTTGCAAGAACGCTCTGTTGGCACAACTTAGGGACCCCCCGCGGGGTTTTTTTTCAGACCTCCAGGCCGCCGAAGTATCCATTTTACACCCGCCCATTTTTCTCAGTTTGACCTGCTTCCAGGTCGAGTCAGTTTGCGAAAAGGCTGACTTTCGACTGACTTCCAGCATCACTGGTTTCACCGTGACGTTTATCATCTCTCCGAAATATACCTCCGGTCTAGGTTAGAAAGAAAGAGGGACATGACATGTTTACTCACCCTGGTCCCACAGGAACTCCCGTCTGACTTCAACTGTGGCTTTGTGATAAGGGTTTTAATAATCCGCATATAATGGAGAACGCCAAGGGTTTTCCCGTCCGTTCGTCTCTCGTGCGGGTGACGAGTTCTTGGATCGTGAGCAGAGACCATATTTTTTCCGTTGTCTGTCTTATCTTTTCAAGACACCATCCTCATACCCCTCATCAACATCACCTTCTCATCCATCACAGGATAATAGTTGAAACCTCCCTCATCCTCTTCGGTAACGGTCATTGTATCTGCATATGTTTGGTCTCCTTCGCTTTGCCTTTTGACTTCTCTGGTCCATATTCTTTTCCTCCTCATCATTGTCTGACATTTTCTGCCGTCATGATCCTCATTGCCTTCTTGCCGTATTCGCTTTCGCAGCCGCTGGGTCTTCGTCTGCTGTTGATGTCTCCCACACATTTTCGATCGTGTCAGTGGCTGGCTCGGCTCGAGGTGTCCTTTAACATATTGAATTAATTCGAGCCGACGTCATAGACACTGTCCTCTACTATTTGGAAAACCAACAGAGAAATTCAATTAGTACAAATCGTCTCAAATCGCTGGATAGTGTCCTTCAACAATTCGTTGCTATCTGACCTCGCATCTCTCCTACGGTATTGCATGTTGCCTCTCGGGAACCTTTTTCCACTTTCCCCCGCAGTCTGATCTTTCTCCTCCAGGCATGGGATTCTCTCATGGCTCAAGTTGCATATCTTCCTCCCTTCTCCGCTTGGTAACCCAAAAGCTGCAGAGAAGCTTGACAATGACGCCCTCGATGCAAACTATAGTCTCGCAATGTCCATTCAGCTTCTACATGATTTCCTGGACCTTGACAAAGTGACATCGAATCCTTGCGGACCGAGTCAAAGATCGACCTGCATAAAGAAACTGATCATTGCTTCAATCCAACCGCCATTGGTTTGCACGACGCAGGGTTATAAAATTTTGAATTGCTGGTGTGGGAGGCATGTATCTCTATCTTTATAGAACCCGACTACAAACCACTGCAATCCAGAGAGGCTAGACATGTCCGGGTAAGTCTATGTTGTACCAATAGATTGTTTCTAAAAATTGCAACAGAAACCAATTTCCAACCTCTACATGCCCATTGCCTTCGTTTTCATGACACGAGCTCGTTCAATTCTGGACTAGAGGTGTTGCAGTTGATCTTGATAGACAATTCTTTGCTCGGACATTACGAGCAAGTGCCTGATTCTTGTCGACAATAGATATCACTCGTCCAGGTAGCACACTCAAACATCTTTCATTTTTTCTATGTGACAGAATCGAAGAACATATGATGCATCGAAATGGAATGAGGTATGATAGAACAGAATCAAGGTATGGTACAGTATTCAAGGGGTTAGGCTAGACAATGAGTAATACGCAACAGTAAATCTACTGAGTATGTGAGTAGTTGACAGCGACGTCATAAAATATACATAATGAATATCTATAAGGCCTGAAGGCCGAGTATTTGCCTTTCGGACGAGAATTAGTGGGTAGGGGTAGTTTCCTTGTCAAGCGAATAGGCGACCGTTGTTGCACGCTTGAAAATACTTTTGAAACGGAAAAGACGCATTTTCAAAAGAGATAACTGACGTTGACAGAGATTAGAAATGAAATGAATGACTCTTGGAGTAAAAACTCACTTTTTTTTCAACCTCAACCTCTCTTCTCGTGGTTTGCACCGACGGAGCCTTCGATATCACTTGGGGAATATCACACACCGGTTCTTCGTGATCGGAATGACCAAGAGCGACGTCGGTAATCTGCACACGATAAAAATAAGAGGTCGGGCAGTAAAATGTAATGTGGAAACGACTCACCGAATCGTTTTCCTCTTCCATGTCCCCGTTTGTGGTGTTGGTCTATTTTATTCGGAGAGATGAGCTGGGAGATAGAGCCAACAGAAGCTTAATCACCATCATGAAGGCAGTAACCTGAGGAGTACGTGGATGCAAAACCACCAATGGAGCGACTCTGATGACATACGACGGTCCAGGAATAATCACCCGGTCCGAGGTCAAGACGAATGTAAACGAAGGGAAGGGAAAGTTGGCAACGCCCATTTTTGAGTTTGAAGAATAAAAAATAAGTTGAATCGAACGAATGTGGGGTGTAAAGACGCAAAAGTGAAGAGGGGACGGGAAAAACTTCAGGTGGTGAGAATATACACATCCCGAGTCATTGTATACTCGATTTGGAAAGAGCCGACGAACCACACGACAAATTTGTGCTCCCAGGAAATCCAACTCGATGACTGTTATGTAACTTGAACCCATCTCTCAACTTGTGAATCCCGCAATGCAGCTTTTCAGAAATGAAGTATTGGAATACAAAATTCATGGCTGTACCATGGGCCATGCATGGCCTCTCGTCCCAAGCTCGTCACACTCCCTTCCTTGACTCTCCTCAAGAAGTCTGGACGACGACCTCAAGCTTACGGAGGGATTCCGAGTCCACAACGCTTCTCGACGACAGCTGGGCTGCAACAAGATTCTCAACACTGAGAAGGCGTAATTTTCTTGGGTCATTTTCAATGAGGGTGATACTTTCCCGGCGCCATTCGTCGGGAATATAAGCCAGACTGTTTTATGACACCCTCGCGCTGGATTGTCAGTTCAGCTCATTCGGACAGACTGGGTACGAGATGCACGAAGCTCTCAGCAGGACAACTGCAGTCCTCTCGACATCTGCGAGCTGCTTGTTTGATTTGGCCGGTGAAACCAGAAAACCCCTGATTTCTAAAATGCTGCAACTCTCGACCAGGACCTGGCTTATTGACCTGCCAATGCGCCATTGTCCCCAACGGACACCGTGTGACACTAGTGTCACGGTCACGACATATCCACATCAGAATCTGAGTGAGTCAGAGATGCATCTTTTGTGTCCTAACCAGCATGATTAATTCCCCAATATTCAGGCGTCTAGCGACCCATCTATGTCCAGCGTGCTAAGCAGCGTGATCAACCCTCAATCAATCACCCAAGACATCCAGATTCGAAACTGGCTAGTTAAGCCGTGTCGAACGAAAATGTTCGCCAACCCATCTACAACCCCAAATGAAACTCAAGATGTCGCAAGAACTCGAAGAACCTCCATGTGTTTTGTCCAACCAGAATCAAGAAAAGAAAAGAAGAAAAATTCAACTGCTGTGTGACTCACCTTTCAGGCGACTTGCTATAATTCCGTTCTGGAGGCTTGCAATTGAAGAAGCTCTAAACAATCGTCCACGGCTGGCTGAAACTGACCAAACGAACCACCTGATGTTTCTGACTCGTGCCTGTGCAAGTAAAAGTCCCAGCAAGAAGCCACGAAATTTGGTTATGGACTCTTCGATGTCCGGTGTGCGTCTCGAAATTCCTGCAAATTTCTGTTGGTCAGGAGGCGACAAGGCAGGTAGCTTCTGAGTGTCGTCGACTCACCATGAACATTTGAACCGTCGCTCTGGCAGTAACCGGCAACCTATGTGTCCTCCCGTCCGTTTGCCAGCCTTGAGATGTGGCATCGCTAAATACTTGTTGTCCTCTTCTTTCTTTTACGGTACGTATAGCGGAAAGATTGGTCATGGTTGTTTGCGGTCAACTGGGCAGTGTGGCAGAAAAAAAATGGTGATATGGTTGTGGTTGCGGACGAATGTTTTGAGCGAATTGATTGGTTTATTTTATTTTTTAATTTCTAGACTTGGATATTCGAAAACTGGATTTTGCAATGTCGTTTCTGCCTCCCCGTATCGAAACATAGCTCCTGTATTGGAAGACCTGAGACAGGCCGATAAAATGGTGATCTTGGACCACCCAATGTTCGCGACTAATACGAGGCAGACCGTCGGAGTTCTCCTCTTCCGCATCAAAAGCTATCAAAAGTTAAACAAAACCGCCACCAATCAACCTCCTTCCAGCATTTAACCCTGGCAGGAAAATGTTTCTATGTGGTGTAAGGCCATAAATGCATAACCGTTGATACTTCTCTACAATGCATATTGGATCCAGAATTCTCGACGACGTTCCACAAAAATCTGTGAACCCTTTTGGCCCGGGATTGGAAAAGACGGACTCTTGGAAACGCTCTATCGGCCAACGTCGCCGTGGAGCTCCAGTAATATCTTTCCTCCACACGGCCGAAAAGCTCCGTCGGTCGTTTCTAAGTAGGACAGAACGTAGAACGTGTTCGAGAATTTCTAGAATCGTCACGGAGGTACAAGTGAAAAACAAGGCATGTCACTCTGACTCATGAAATTTTTCGACTCGGAAGTCCTAATGCTATGCTCAGTTCTTCTGGTCGCTCAAAGTGAATTTTACCTTTCCCTTCGGCTCACGAAATGACCGTCAAAAACAAACTCTCACTATGCACTCATGTGTATGATCTTCGAACGTTATAAACTCGATCCTGAGTGAAATCATATATTCACTCTGAGTTTGAATCAGCAGTCTGAGTCACTGTGCCACTTTTCTCTTGCCGCCTCACTACCGCTTTACGCTGCTGCCCTAGACGCTCTTCTGAAAAGAAGGCCCATATCTCTGCCCAAAAGCCAATGATGGTCGAACTGAACGGACAAACCTAAAACTGAAGAACACACGCATGATATTCCCAGCCGATGAGAGCCTGGACCCAGCTCCCAGACCGGATTGTTGACGCAAGGACACTTTAGTTGCTGGCATTGGAACGGTACGCACACTTCTTTTCGCTTAGAATGGCAATTTTATTTTATTAAACGCTGAATCATGATGAGACCGGAAATCCGCTCCGCCATAACCGAAATCGCAACCACCCCAGTATCTATTGGCGAAAACTCAGGACCTGACGATCGACAAAGTTGCCAGCGAGGTGAGTTCCAAAGTTGAGGATGAATCATAAATTTCATGACTACAAACTTGTTCAGACGTGCTATCTCCATTTATCAGTTTCCGCGTACCTCTCTGGAGCTATACAAGAGTCTCCGACAGGGTATGATCATTGGTATCGATCGAGCGCACCACATGAAACTCTGAGTGTGCGTTTTTGCCGTAGGTTGGGATGTGTGGCGGCTTTGTAAGTGATTTCTCGAGTTGAAGTATCTATTGACTAGAAGAAAAAGGATATTACAAGTTTCAAGTGTCGATGGTCGCATGTTCTGTTTACTCCATTGTATCATAACACCATTAGATATTTTATAAAAAGGGGGGTGAGATGCATTTTTCATCACCCTTATCCCTGACAATGGGCAAGTTTATCGACAAATCGCGCGATGCGAGGTATGAAGATTGGGTACGATCTGACCGATATCAGAATTCGTTCTTGTTGTCGAGGGATGATGATATGAATGATGTGCTCAAGTATAGTGCTGAGAAAGGGTTGAGGGATATTTCTGTTACGCCTGCGCAAGGGAAATATTTGAATTTACTTGCGAAATCGTTGGGTGTGAAACGGTATTTGGAGGTTGGGACATTGGGAGGGTGAGTGTGTTGTGATGAATGTTTCAACGAATGTTGTGCTGATTGATATAACAGTTATTCAACTATTTGGGTGGCGAGGGCACTTCCTCCTGATGGAAAGGCAGTGACGATGGAAATATCAAAACAGGCTGCGGAGGTTGCGGAAGAGAATTTCCGACGAGCGGGTGTTTCTGATCGGGTTTCGTTGTTGGTTGGACCGGCTGAGGAGATGTTGAAGAGGTTGAGGTCTGATGAGCCGTTTGATCTTGCGTTTATTGATGCAGACAAGGCCAATATCGGGGTTTACTTTAAGGAGGCGAAGAGGTTAGTTCGAAAGGGTGGAGTGATTGTGCGTTTTTTAATTTTGGTTATATTTGTGAAGTTAATTGTGGTATTAGATTATTGATAATGTGATTTGGTTTGGGAGGGTATGTGAGCTGGATTATGTTGATGAAGAGGTTGCATCGATAAGGGCCGTTTTGAAGTGTATTCAGGAAGATGAAGAGGTTGAGGCTACGACTATTAGTACAGTGGGTGAGAAGGGGTATGATGGATTCCTTTATGCTGTAGTGATGTGATAGTGTACAATCTAAAATCAAGAGCCTGAGCCCCATGCTTTCCAGTCGAATGATTTGGTGCTTTCTGCAGAGAGCCTTGGTTTCTTCTTTGGAGGGTCTCTAGGGATGAGAGAGGGAGGGAGGACGGGAGGAGTGAAGGAAGAGATTGGTTTGAGAGGAGTGGTGGGTTTTTTGAAGGGGTTCTTTTTTGTAGAGGTAGATGGGAATGAGGTGGGTTTTGGAGGAGGGAAGGGAGTGGAAGGGGTAGAGCGTAGTTTGATGAATGCGTCGATTCCTTTGCGGGCTAGGAGGGCCTTGTGGTTTTGGAGGTTGAGAGAGGCGGAAGTGGTGGTTGATGTCGAGCGAGGATTGGAGATGTGTTGGGAGGGGACGGGGGGAGGGGGACGGTGTAGGTGGAGAGGGGACGCAGTGGGAGTGGGGCGGGATGCGTAGAACATGAAAGGTGGTGGTGAGGAGTGGCGTTTAAATTTTGACGAGTTTTCTTCTTCATAGATGAGGGAGTTTGTGTTTCCTATTTTAGTAGAAGAGGAGGAGAAGACGACGAAAGAGTCTTGTGTGCCTTTGCGAGGGACCGGTTTCGGTGGACGAGGGAGGATGTAGTTGAGGATGTAGAGGGGGGAGGGGAGGGTGTCGTAGAGGGAGGCGAGGGCAGCGAGGGACGCCTGGATGTCGGGCTGGAAGAGGACTGGGAGCGTGGAGGGGGCGAAGGGGAAGAGGGGATCTGGGGGAGTGCATCTCGTGCCGGAGAGGTCGACGACGGAGAGGAGGGGCAGAGCGAGCAGGGCAGGCAGGATGTCGTTCGTGATCTGTTTGCAGTTGCGCAGGTAGAGGACGCGCAGGTGGCGGAGGGTGCGCGGGACGGCGTCGAGGGCGGTGGAGGAGGCGTCGAGGGCAGCGAGGTTGGGGGTGGAGCGGAGGAGGTTGACGGTGAGCTCGTTGGCGGCGGGGAGGGAGAGGACGGTGAGGAAGCCATGGGAGTAGGTCGGGTGCTCGTAGGTGGTGAACGAGCAGAGGGCGCGGGGGATGTGGTCGAAGACGTGGATGAGGACAATCCAGGCGTGCACGTCGAGCTCAACGTCGAGCTCACTCCATCCTATCTTCATGGGCAGCGACCGGACCTGGTCCGCATACGGCGCGAGTGCGAGCACACACAGTCCGACAAGCGACGGCACAACCATCACTATCCCATTATTCCCACGGCATCTTTCTTCTTCCGTTGTCATGTCCCCCCCCCACTACGCCCAGGGCAGGCCCGCCTTTCCTTACCCGCGCAAAGACGATGATCTCGACTCATCAGACACTCATTCCATCAACTCGTCCTCCACACACCGTCTCGCAGGCGCTCCCTCCTACGACCACCACTCTTCAGATGCCCACTCCTCCTTCCCCGACTTCTTCGGTACCCCTGGTGTCGCAAACTCAGAGCACTACCCGGCCTGGTCCGCAGACAGACAGATACCCATGTCCTCTGAAGAAATAGAAGACATCTTTTTGGATCTCACCCACAAATTCGGCTTTCAACGTGACTCTATGCGCAATATGGTACCCCCCCCTCTTTTCCCTCCTCTTATCTCACTCACCTTTCCTCCAGTACGACTTTTTCATGCAGCTCCTCGACTCCCGTGCTTCCCGCATGACCCCAAACCAAGCTCTCCTAACCCTCCATGCTGACTACATTGGCGGTCCAAACGCAAACTACCGCAAATGGTACTTTGCTGCTCAACTAAACCTCGACGACGCAGTAGGCCAATCTCAAAACCCTGGAATTCACCGTCTCAAAACTGTCTCCGCAAAAACTCCTGCCGCAAAAGTAACCAAAGGCTCAAAATCCCTCGATTCAGCCCTCAACAGGTGGCGAAATGCGATGAACAACATGAGTCAGTACGACCGTCTCAGGCAGATTGCCCTCTACCTCTTGCTCTGGGGTGAGGCAGGCAACGTCAGATTCGTTCCAGAGTGCTTGTGCTTCATTTTCAAGTGTGCAGACGACTACTACAGAAGTCCAGAGTGCCAGAACAGGATAGAGCCCGTCAAGGAAGGTCTTTACCTCCAAACCATCGTCAAACCCCTCTACAGGTTTATGCGTGACCAGGGTTACGAAGTCATGGACGGCAAATTCGTCCGCAAGGAAAAGGACCATGCCGACATTATTGGCTACGACGACATCAACCAGCTCTTCTGGTACCCCGAAGGTCTTGCAAAAATCATCCTCCGCGGCGGTCAACGTCTCGTCGACTTGCCCGCCGCACAACGGTACACACGCCTCAGCCAAGTAGAGTGGGATCGTGTCTTTTTCAAAACCTACTATGAGAAACGATCGACTTGGCATTTACTCGTCAACTTTAACCGCATTTGGATATTGCACATTTCTATGTATTGGTTTTACACCGCCTTCAACTCCCCTAGGGTCTATGCCCCCAGACTGAAGAAGAACCCCTCCGCCCCCATGACCTGGTCCGCTGTCGCCCTCGGAGGTGCAGTCTCGACCCTCATTATGCTCTTCGCCACCCTGGCCGAGTTTTCTTATATCCCCACTACCTGGAACAATGCCTCACATCTCACTACCCGACTCGTGTTTTTGATCGTCATACTCGCCTTGACGGCCGGTCCGACCGTTTACATAGCGATGGTGGACGATTTGCCGACAAGCTCTCGATCCATGGTACCACTCATCATCGGTATGGTCCAGTTTTTCATCTCTGTAGTCGTCACCCTCGCCTTTGCTATCATTCCCTCGGGAAGGATGTTTGGCGATCGGGTAGCTGGCAAATCCAGAAAGTACATGGCTTCCCAGACATTTACTGCTTCCTATCCCACCCTCCCCCGCTCGGCGCGCACGGCATCCATCATGCTCTGGTTCCTCATCTTTGGCTGTAAATTCGTCGAATCCTACTTTTTCCTGACGTCCTCGTTCAGTAGCCCCATTGCGGTAATGGCCCGCATGAAGGTCCAAGGATGCAACGATCGATTGTTTGGAGATAAACTCTGTGCGAACCATGTCGCGTTCACGCTGGCTATCATGTATGTCATGGACCTCATCCTCTTCTTCCTCGACACATATCTCTGGTACATCATCTGGATCGTCATCTTCAGCGTTGGTCGCTCCTTTGCTCTCGGCCTGTCGATCTGGACACCTTGGAAGGACATTTACACACGCCTTCCAAAGAGGATATATGCCAAGTTGCTTGCGACAGCCGAGATGGAGGTGAAGTACAAGCCCAAGGTCTTGGTTTCGCAGATATGGAACGCGGTCGTTATTTCGATGTATAGGGAACACCTTTTGGGGATCGAACATGTCCAGAGGCTGTTGTATCATCAAGTCGACAGTCCCGATGGAAGGAGGACTCTGCGCCCCCCGCCATTTTTCACCCACCAAGACAAGGCAGGGTTCGAGGGGACTTTCTTCCCCGAAGGCGGCGAAGCAGAGAGGAGGATATCGTTCTTTGCTTCTTCTCTGACTACTGCTATTCCGGAGCCACTGCCTGTCGATGCGATGCCGACGTTTACCGTTCTTGTCCCCCATTATTCGGAGAAGATATTGCTGAGTTTGAGGGAGATCATTAGGGAGGAAGATCAAAACACACGTGTCACCCTGCTCGAGTATTTGAAGCAGCTTCATCCAGTGGAGTGGGACAATTTTGTGAAGGATACCAAGATTTTGGCGGTTGAGGCCGACGGTGGGAGCAGTGGGGGGGAGAAGAAGGTGGATGACCTACCGTTTTATTGTATTGGCTTCAAGACTTCTTCGCCAGAGTACACGCTACGCACCAGGATCTGGGCATCACTCCGCGCGCAAACTCTCTATCGGACCATTTCAGGAATGATGAATTACTCAAAGGCGATCAAGTTGCTTTTTAGAGTTGAGAATCCAGATTCGGTGCACCATTTTGCGGGGAACACGGATAGACTTGAGAGAGAATTGGAGAGGATGTCGAGGAGAAAGTTCAAGCTCGTCGTTTCGATGCAGAGGTATACCAAGTTCAATAAGGAGGAGCAGGAGAATGCCGAGTTTTTGTTGAGGGCTTATCCGGATTTGCAGATTGCGTACTTGGATGAGGATCCTCCTGTTCCTGGTTCGACCAAGGAGGGTGGTGCCGGAGAGGCGAGATTGTTCAGTGTGTTGATTGATGGGCATTCCGAGCTGGATGAGAAGACTGGGAAGAGGAAAGCAAAGTTTAGGATTGAGCTGCCTGGTAATCCTATCCTTGGAGACGGGAAGAGCGACAATCAGAATCATGCGATGGTGTTTTACCGAGGGGAGTACCTCCAGCTGATCGATGCGAACCAAGACAACTACCTCGAGGAATGCCTCAAGATTCGGAATGTGTTGGGTGAATTCGAGGAGTATGCGGTTTCTTCCCAGAGTCCTTATGCACAGTGGGGACACAAAGAGTTTGTGAGATCTCCGCCTGTAGCGATTGTGGGGACGAGAGAGTACGTGTTTTCGGAGAACATTGGGGTGTTGGGAGATATTGCCGCTGGGAAGGAACAGACGTTTGGGACGATGACTGCGAGAGCGTTGGCTTGGATTGGGGGGAAACTGCATTATGGCCATCCGGATTTCTTGAATGCGACGTTTATGAACACCCGCGGAGGTGTTTCTAAAGCACAAAAAGGGTTGCATTTGAATGAGGATATTTTTGCAGGTATGAATGCTTTTGGTAGAGGGGGAAGGATCAAGCATTCAGAGTACTACCAGTGTGGCAAGGGGAGAGATCTTGGGTTTGGAACGATATTGAATTTCCAGACAAAGATCGGGACAGGAATGGGAGAGCAGATGTTGAGTCGAGAGTATTACTATCTTGGGACGCAGTTGCCGATCGATCGGTTCTTGACGTTTTACTATGGCCATCCGGGATTCCATATTAACAATATTCTGGTCATTTATTCGATTCAGGTTTTCATGGTCACTTGTGAGTTTTTGCCCTCTTTTATTGTTCTTCGTGAACTTGACAAATTTCTTTGCAGTGCTCTATATCGGTACACTGAACAAACAGCTGGCTATTTGTAAAGTGGACGCGAGGGGCGATGTGATTGTTGGTCAACAAGGATGCTACCATCTCATTCCGGTCTTTGATTGGATTAGGAGAAGTATCATGTCCATCTTTTTGGTGTTTATCATTGCGTTTTTGCCATTGTTTTTGCAAGGTAAGGATTTTTAAGACATGGTTTTCTTCTGTTGCCTTATTTCTCTTGATAGAACTCGTGGAAAGAGGAACGAGCAAAGCCCTCCTTCGGCTCGCCAAACATTTCCTTTCTCTGTCTCCCATATTTGAAGTCTTCTCAACCCAGATCTACTCCAATTCCATCCTAAGCAATCTGACATTCGGAGGTGCACGATACATCGCTACTGGCCGAGGGTTCGCCACAACTCGGATATCCTTCAGCATCCTATACTCTCGCTTTGCTGGACCAAGTATCTATATGGGCATGCGTAACCTTCTCCTCCTGCTCTACGCGACAATAGCAATCTGGATCCCTCACCTCATCTATTTCTGGGCTTCCGTACTTTCGCTGTGCATAGCGCCGTTCATGTTCAACCCACACCAGTTCTCATATGTCGATTTTATAATTGACTATAGGGAATTCCTAAGATGGATGTCGAGGGGTAATTCAAGGACGAAGGCGAGCAGCTGGTATGGATATTGTCGGCTTTCTAGGACGAACATCACGGGGTATAAGAAGAAGAAACTGGGACATCCTTCGGAAAAGCTTTCGGGAGATGTACCGCGTGCCCCATGGAAAGCTGTCATTTGGTCTGAAGTCGTCTGGCCGATTTGCGTCGCCGTGATTTTCATTATTGCGTATATGTTCGTCAAGTCGTTTGGGAATCATCCAAGTCCGCTTATAAGAATTGGGATTGTGGCGATTGGACCGGTCGTGTGGAATGGGGCGGTGTTGGTTTGTTTGTTTTTCGTCTCGTTGTTTTTGGGACCGGTCATGGAGGGGTGGGCCAAGTTTGGGAGTGTCATGGCTATGTTGGCCCATGTGTCTTGTTTGGTTGGGTTGGTCGCGTTTTTCGAGTTTTTCGTGAGTTTCTTTCTTCTTCCAGTTGGTTTCTTAGTTCTGAATGAAACTTGCAGTGGTTCCTTGAACTATGGGACGCCTCCCACGCGGTTCTGGGTGTCATCGCGATCATTGCGATCCAAAGGGCCATTCAAAAATCCGTCATCGCCATCTTCCTCACTCGTGAATTCAAACATGACGAAACGAACCGTGCCTGGTGGACTGGTAAATGGTACGGACGTGGGTTGGGAACCTCTGCGATGTCTCAGCCTGCGAGAGAGTTTATAGTGAAGACTGTGGAGATGTCGCTTTGGGCGTCGGACTTCTTGTTGGCACATATTTTGCTGGTTATTTTGACGGTGCCGGTGTTGATTCCGTTTGTGAATACGCTGCATTCTACGATGTTGTGTGAGTGTTCTCTCTTTTTTTAGGGGGGAGTTAGGATACTGATTTTGGCTTGGTAAAGTTTGGCTTCGCCCATCGAAACAGATCCGGCCACCACTCTTTTCGACCAAACAGAAGCGCCAACGAAGGTGGATTATGATAAAGTATACGATGGTATATATCGTCATGGTTTCAGTGCTTGCATCCTTGATTATGCTGCGTGAGTTGACCTTGGTCTCATTGTGACTTTGGAGGCTTACGACGAATTTCTTGTAGCTGCTCTGTTCAAGGATAGGATCAAGTTTGATTGTCGGATCTGCAGGAATATCTAAAGAAACTGAAGATAATTGCGGACTTTGTGTCAGGTATTTTGGGGCTACCCAACAACTTTCAGATTTTTTTTTGTTTTCATTGACGAAGTCACTCACTCAATTCTTTCTTTGTATTTTTATATTACCATAAGTCACTCTTTTTACTATACAAATACGTAGAACATACTCAAGGCAATCTGTCTATCTATCTAGAAATATCGATAGGGAACTCTCTTTTTGGATCTAATTTCATATTTTCTGAATCATATTTTTTGACAAGTATGAAAAATGTCTACTTGCCGTTTGTCAAAAGGGCCCCAAGCGCAATGACTCGCTAATACCATAGGTGTTTTAACATGATCGTAGTAATATCGTACTTGAAAAGATGAGCAATCGTAGGCCTCTGTGCAATCAAATTTGAAATAGCTATTTATGTAAATCACTCAAACCACAGTTGGCATCATGTTTCAACTTAAAACCACTCATGTAACTGGTCTATTCATATCTCGATAAGTTGACAGAATCTGTCAAATAGTTCAAATTCCGTTACCGCAAACAAATCGAAGCCAAAAATTAATACAGTAGATTCTCGCCAGTCCATATTTTTAGTCATAACACAGCATGCCCATATTATACAAAGATGTGAGGTCGGTGAGATGTCTTCAACAGTTCACACACACAACTTACAGCTACTTGGAATTTTCATCATGGCTGCGTCAGCACGTTGCTTTGGGGTCAAGGAAAGAATCATTTGCTCTGGCCGCAACTATTTGGAACTCTGAGGCGGTCAGGCCATCTTCATCAGGAGTTTTAGGAGAGCCCACTACCGTCATGTGCCTCGATTGGGAATGGCGACGGGACCGTGACAACCCTAGTCATAGAGTGAAAGGGCTGAGTATTATATATACCCATAATATCCCTGGGGCACAAAAAATATTCCGGTCGGACATCAGCTTTGCAAACCTCTTCACACGGGGAGAAGCGGATGAGCCGTATTCTTGGATGAACGGATTTAATTTGTAGTATGCGTTGATGACCATGGCGAGTGAAGAGAGAATGGGACTCTTCAAGACGGAACGAAGGTTGTCGACGACAAATGGTGTGAGGGGAGTGTGTGGAGGCAAGGTCGAACAGAGCTGGTCACCTTTGGCAATCCAGGATGACCAAGTCAAGGAGGGAACTGGATGTGAAGCTTTGAAGACTGGCCCTGGATGTAGGTCCTGTCGAGGGCGATGGCGAGTGGCTGGGATTTGGGGAGAAATGCATGAGGGTGAAGGACGACGATATTCCAATGCGGCTGAGCGAAAGGGGGTTGAGTGATCTACAGACAAGTAAATATTTCGCCCATGTGTCGTTGATATTGTTTAATGCATCGAGCATTGAAACGGCGCCGGTCTCGGATGGCACGATGCAAAAAGTTCCATATATGTCCCAGTGTACCTGGAGACTGGCTTCCACTGGAAGGATAAATAATAATAAAAACAATCAAATTGTTAGAAGTCAAGATGCGGTGGTTGTGCTCACGGAGAATTGCATTGGTAGGGCTGTCCAAAAGAAACTTGGATCTGGAAGGCTCTTGCAGCCTTTGTTGGGAAAGGAAATCTTCCTGTATTCATACTAGGTCAGATTTCTAGACATGACCTCGGATGAATGAAAAATACTCGCCAACTCCTTCTTTCTGAGTTGATTCGTATTATCAAACTTGATTAAATGCGAAACCTGCAGGTCTGCAGATACGAATGAACGCTGATCGCAGGCAAGTAGTCGATATTGGAGCTCGTCATCTGGAGGACAGGGGGAAACTTGCTTTCTGCGTCTGCTGCTCTTTGTCCAAAGTGGGGGTTCGGGGGGAGCATTTTGACGGCGGGTGGAAACACTGGAAAACCTGCCTGATGTGGCAGGAAAACACTAAAAGAGACTCACGCGGGGGAAGTGAACCGAAGTGTATATGGAAGGACGAAGTAGAGAGAGAGAGAGAGTATGCTATCCGGAGCGTACTATATGTAGGAAGTGATGGATGACTAATGCTCTCGATATATCCTGGAACGTCGGCCTTACACTCTCCCCACCCCTCTGAAAATAAAGAAAAG
>Ga0307507_10006965_pt1 | contig 16819 bp, 22 predicted proteins | sample 7_EM_MG_FD_207223 | JGI IMG/M metagenome (GOLD analysis project Ga0307507, IMG submission 207223) | Populus trichocarpa ectomycorrhiza microbial communities from riparian zone in the Pacific Northwest, United States - 7_EM | ecosystem: Host-associated > Plants > Roots > Unclassified | place...
GTGAATCAGGACGCAACCACAACTTTCCAGGAACTCAGGGCGCACCTGGCGCAACACCTCCTCTTCCTGACCGCACCTGGCGCAACACCCAATCTCCTTGAACGCACCTGGCGCAACACCTGATTCTCCTGAACGCACCTGGCGCAACACCACATCTTCAGGAGAAAAGTCAAGGGTCCTCCCTTTACCCGCTCTGACCTAGGTCACAACACTGGGAGATTGTAAAAAGTCTATTTAAATAGTCTTCTGTCATATTTGTAATTCTACTAGTCTACCTAAGTGATCCAAATACAGGCGTCACCTTTCTATGGCTTCCCCGGGCAAACCCTATAGAGAATCCCTCTATAGAGGACAGCGATTTCCTGAGTCTTGATCCCACAGAGACATATCCTATACCAGCGTGTAGCTAGCGTCGAGCCCAACAACGTCCAGCAAACAGAATCCGGATCCGTCAAGCGGTCGTGGAGTAAACTGCCATCAAGTAAAATTCCGCCACCATGATACCTATCTCCCCCTCCACAGAAGACAGCGATCTCTTGAGCTTTGATCCCACAGAGACGTACCTTATACCGGCGCGTAGCTGGCGTCGAGCCCAACAACGTCCATCAAACAGAATTGCAATCCGTCAAACGGTCGTGGAGTAATCTGCAATTGAGTAAAGTTCCACCAGCAGAGTGCATCTAAAGCGGACAGCGATATCATGGGTTTTGATGCCACAGAGGCGTACCTTATACCGGCGTGTAGCTGGCGCCGAGCCCGACAACGTCGAGCAAACAGAATCCGAATCCATCAAGCGGTCGTGGAGTAAACTGCCATCAAGTAAAATTCCGCCAGCATGGTATCTCCACAGTGCACAGCGATATCCTGGGTTTTGATGCCACAGAGACGTACCTTATACCGGCACGTAGCTGGCGTTGAGCCCAACAACGTCCAGCAAACAGAATCTGAATCCGTCAAGTGGTTGTGGAGTAATCTGCCATCGAGTAAAATTCCGCCACCATGATACCTATTACCCCCTCCACAGAAGACAGCGAAATCCTGAGTATTGGTGCGACAGAGACGTACCTTATACCGGCGTGTAGCTGGCGTCGTGCCCAACAACGTCCATCAAACAGAATTGAAATCCGTCAAACGGTCGTGGAGTAATCTGCCATCGAGTGAAATTCCGCCAGCATAGTGCATCCAAAGAGAACAGCGATATCATGGGTTTTGATGCCACAGAGACATACCTTATACCGGCGCATAGCTGGCGTCGAGCCAAACAACGTCCAGCAAACAGAATTCGAATCCGTCAAGTGGTGGTGGAGTAATCTACCATCGAGTAAAATTCCGCCAGGGCTACTACCTAACACTCCCTCCACACAAGAGAGCGATTTCCTGAGTTTTAATGCCACAGGGACGTACCTTATACCGGCGTGTAGCTGGCGTCGAGCCCAACAACGTCCAGCAAACAGTATCTGAATCCGTCGAGTGGTTGTGGAGCAATCTGCCATCGAGTAAAATTCCCCAGGGCTACTACCTAACACCCCCTCCACTCAAGAGAGCGATTTCCTGAGTTTTGATGCCACAAAGACGTACCTCATACCGGCGCGTAGCTGGCGTCGAGCCCAACAATGTCCAGCATACAGAGTTTGAATCCGTCAAGTGGTTGTGGAGCAATCTGCCATCGAGTAAAGTTCTGCCAGGGTTACTACCTAACACCCCCTCCACACAAGAGAGCAATTTCCTGAGTTCTGATGCCACAGGGACGTACCTTATACCGGCGTGTAGCTGGCGTCGAGCCCAACAACCCCCAGGAAACAGAATTGCGATAGCATGAGTGGTTGTGGAGTAATCTGCCATCGAGTAAAGAATCCCCAGCTTGGTTCCTAACACCCCCTCCAGACAGGACAGCGATTTCATGAATACTGGTCGGACCGGGACGTTCTTTATACCGGGGTGTAGCTGGCGTCGAGCCCAACAAGCCCCAAGGAACAGAATCGTGATACCTCGAACGGTTGTAGAGGAATCTGCTATTGAATTCTAAGATCGCCAGACCTGTAACTCCATGAACAATAGTCAAATAGGGATGAATCCTATAGTGATGTGTAGCTGGCATTGGGCCCAGTATGATGCAGGAGTCAAACCTAGGATATCTGAAGTGGCTGTGGGGGAGTGTTCAGGCTGGGCCTGAAGGTGTGAATGTTAAGTGGTGAGATGAGGGGAAAGTGCGGAGTCGCGTCGCGTCAACACCTAAGTACTGAGAAACCACCACAAACCAGAGAATGTCCTAGCTATCACTCGCTTTCACACTGGAGTGAGCTGGCATTTTCGCTCTCTGAAAGATCAAGTTCTGAAAATAGAACTCAGCTGTGGAGCCTCAGGCTGAACATCTTTAGCGCAAAATTAAAATTAAGAGTACGGTGGCTTTCTCACCTAGCGCCCACACTAACCCAATTATTTTTGCCAAAGCTACCCCCTTTCTAGGTAGCAGAGATGGCAGCAAAGTGATAGGGGGGGGTCTTCATGGGGTACTCTGAATGGGAGGAGACTGAATGGTGAATCAGGAGGTGCGATGGTGTTGTGCGCAGAGTCCGGAAGCACTGGAGGTAAGGTTCAGTAGCTACTAGCCTCCAGATGTGAGTGTGGATGGCAACGGTGCCTCCTGACGCACCTGGCGCAAGTGAGCACTGCGACCCATCACAGAACGCACTTGGCGTCACGGGCGCAAGGTTACCCGTACCTAGAATCCTGACACAACAGCGGCGCACCTGACACAGGATAATTTTTTGCTGATGTGGCTTAGTCCTCTAGTTCATACACATGTCTCTAAAGCCATTGATATAATGTCTCTAGTATAATAAAATAGCTGGCCATCCTAGAGATGAAATCCAATATCTTATTGTCACCCTTTACTGGAACCTGAACATCCTTCACAATCTTACCAATAAAAAAACGCATGATAATTCTTGAAAAGTGAAAGTGTAAGAGAGAAATATCCTCCAATAAGTAAGATGGAGAAGCAGAAAAGAGGAAGGAATAATCAGCAGCAATGTCTTCCACTATACCTTGTACTAGTATATCGATTACTACTGAGAAGTGGTCAAAAGGAGTTGGGCAAATAATTTGAAGCAGGGTAGAGATAACTTGAGAATTGTCAATAACACATGTTTACTATCACCAAGCCCAAAGGTGTCAGAATTCCTACTATTCTAAGAGTTGTTGGAATATCTACAATATCAGGAGAAGAAGGTATAAGGGAAGGGGAAAGGGGAATGCAGCTAGTAGAGCAACTTGAACAAAACGAGCAAGAGAGTGAAGCTAGAGCCGGAGGCAGAGGGGGCTCAATGGTTCCAGCAAACTGAACATGTTACTGAGAAACTGACATAGAAGCATGTATCAGCTAACGTGAAAGCTATTACCCAATCAAGGAGGATGACGATCGTAGGGCAAAGCCTGAGCCAGCAAAGTTAGAAGTAAATGTATATGTAGTAGTAGACAAGGTACTAGTCTTTATACAAGGAACTAGAAGAGACTGGAAAGGAGAGGAAATGTTGTCAGAGTGACAGTAGTTCAAGCCACAAGTAGTGTCTAATTAGTAGTTGAAGCCATATAAGTGCTGCTTACTATAAGACAATTTACATAAAAAGGAGAAGGGTGGATCAGGTATAGCCACCACACTTCTGGTATTAACTGATTAGTATATTCTGTCCAGAATCTCTCAATTGTGATTAAGAAAGTCTCTTCTATTATTAATAATCTTATTCAGATTATCAGATTTGAAATATTAAAATATCAGTTAAGTAATTTCTGTAGAATCTTGATAACTTACCTTTTGAATTACAACCAACTTGAAAGTTATAATATGGTGTATCGGTTTCATTTTAAATCTATTGTGGTACCTCAACTTAATTCATATATAGTCAAAGTTATGGCTTTGTATTATTATATACCAAGTATATTGGAAATGTATACAGGATATACAACCATGAATCTGAAAATAAAAGTTAGTAGGCAATTATGACTAGGGGACCACAAAGGAAAGTTGAAGAATATGAGGCTGTTTGGCACATGAGCTTTTAAAAGTTAACACCTTACTACAAATTGCAGTTTGTAAGATTTCGCTTATAACATACAATTTGTAAGATTGCAGTATTTGGCAACTTGAATATATCATTTGAAAGGTAGAGTTTGGAAAACTTATAAACTGCAGTTTGAAAGTAGTTTAATTTAGGATTTAAGAAATTTTGAGCACCTACCAGTAACTGGTAAATATATCTGTTTGCCCTCAAAAAAAAATCAATTTATGATAGTACTGAAATAATATTATTTTCTTCCCTCCTGTTTAGAGTTGAGCCCTAATAGCCATACATGTATTGTGTTTACTTTACAAAACTTGCTTTAGGTATTTGGCAAGCTATATCCTATAAACTGCTAGTACTTGGCACATCTTACAAAAGGTAGTTTGGGAAACCTTACAAACCACAGTTTGTAAGATGTTACCTTATAAAAGTTGGGATGCCAAACAGCCCTTAAGTAGTATTAAGAGGATGTGAGAGGTATTTAAATATACACCTAGTAAGGTGTAGGAGAATTGAGAGAATGAGAGAGATGAGAGAGATCAGAGAAAATAATGAGAGAATAATGGAAGAAAGGGGGGGAAGAGGATTTATATTCATTTGGGGCAGTAATGCTAAGCCTTGTTAGTGTTATTGGGAAAGCTTGTTGGCTTTGTGTGTTGACCTAGTGGTTTGCACAGTCACAACACAGAATATACAGACCCTTACTAGATGATTAATTATATATCAGTTTATCAGATCAGGCCTTTCTGATAAGATGGCACAGTACAATGTCAACTGAAGAGTCATTGAAATATAAAGATATGGCCTAAGTTAGTGGTGAACTGAAGTACGAGAGGCATGTTTTCCCTTCATGATGGTTTACCATAGATTTGATTTGTAGTTATGCTATACTTGTGCTTAATCCAGCCAGCCTCACACCTCTTTCTACCTAGCCTATCAAACCCCTTTTATATCATCTCTACCTTTTTAGAGTTCCCAAAAATTGGAGTATCCCTAATAGAGCGCAGAAACGTAGCACAGGGTCTTACGCTAGAAGATAGGCTCCCTCGGTCAGGCCTTCGATTCCCCTCTGGGCTTACCGCCAAGTCACAACCATCCAGTAGAGCGGCCTCACCTACCTGCACCTCTCCCAACCCTGTATTCAGAGAAACAAACCTCTAGGTAGTCAAACTAAACATCGCAATAGCCCATCCAAAGAAACCACTTCTGTAAGGTTTTCGATTCGAACTTAGTCACCCGAGCCAAGGTGTATCCAGGTAGACTAGGAGGCTATCTACTGAGACAAAGCACCTCACGGCATTTCCTATTCTCCGCTTTTTTGATCCTTGACCCTTTTCTATCTGGGCTCAGAAATAGGGTACTCCCAATTGTCTGACGTTTGTAAATACGACTGCTATTGCATATGGGCAAAAAATGGGCCGGAGCCTCAAGATTTTGGTGTTATGCAATAGCAGTCGTTTTTACAAACGTCAGACAATTGGGAGTAGTTGAGCATTCTGAAACAGCACTCGGAAGTGCCCTACCGATCCGTACTATTACTCTAAATCACTCTTCTCGACCGTCATAGGGGCAAAGTGGAAACTATATAAGGGTGCCCTGTTCCCATCCTCCTCCCTGTCCCGCACCATCACCCCCAAGTCTTACATCCTACCTCGAAAATACCCCGCACCTGCAATTCGTATCCAAAGCCGAAATGTTAGGGGTAAGTCCGGGCGCCCTCCTCCCTTGTAGCAATCCCTGAGAATATTTTAAGAAGTTATGTTGATTGACTCTGCCTCATACTCTTTCCCTAGTTCATAGGAACTGTCGCCATAACTGAGATTCTTTTATGTTTATACAATATCGAGATCGTTTTCCGGCCATTCTGGAACAGGGAGGGGTTGCCCGATCACTGAGAAGGGCGCGGGGCCGCGGTAGTGGGATGGGCTATTGGGCTGTGCGATAGTTGATTGTGTAATATCAGAGTTTCGGTCGTATGCAATAGCAGCCGTTTTAAATACGTCACAACATTGCGAATACCCCGCGAACGCCACGAAATAACGCTCAGCTTCTACGTCATTACTGGGGATCAGTGCTGCTATCTGAGCCACCAAAGAACAAAGTCTGAGCCCTGGGATCGTAGGTTCGCGTTTCCAGAGCTATCCCTTGGGCGGTCTGAGACAGTCAAAAATGGTCCCAGGCACACTCTGGCCAGATTTGGCAACAGTCAGCCGAACTTGGTCATAAAAACTGATTTTCGGCCTTCCAAGAGCTCAAATGACTCAGCACTTTACCGAGTCTAACTATCCTCAGCAAATCACAGAGCTCGAATCAATCCAGCCACAGCTCTTGTGTACCTGGGACCATTTTTGACTGTTTCAGACCGCCCAAGGGATAACTCGCACTCCCGGTACGGTACTCGCATTGTTTCGAAAAACCAATAGTCTTGTAACAAAGACGGTGCTGCAGATTGGACTCCTGTGGGTGGTACAGTACTTGCAGGTTTTTCACACCGGTAACTTAGTAATACCTAAGAGATACTAATATCCCCAAGTGCGAGTGTTCTACCGGCCAATCTATTAGAAGTGTGATGTCTCCCACCTCCAAGTTAGCCATACGCAAGTTTTAGCAGAACATTATGCTGAGATTTATTTAAAGTTTATAGCTTGCCGGCTAACAGTGCATCTTACTATAATAGAACACGTTTTACTATACCGTACTCCACCATTTAGCCCCTCATTTATCCAAGCAGCACTATCTCTACCGCATATATCCCACCTGTCGCGTAAATAAAAGCTTAGTATAAACCCCATCAAATTGCAAGCACCGCCGGATGTCTGAACGAATTGGTAGTCTTGGTCTCTCATCAGCTACGGTATTATACCATACATCTGGTATACCTCACCTTAGCATTGTGCAGCGGACTTTTTTTAAATAAAAAAAATCCTTCAATTGTTTTAGGGTACAATTTCTGTATACAACCACTAGGTTACGACATAAATACCCATGATACTGTCTGTAGAAGGAATTGAATGATGATAATCCATGACCAACCGCGTCAATTCAATATTCCGACAAAAACCTTAATTTCAGTCACCACCACCACCACCACCCAGAACCATCATAGATTAAACTAGAACGAAAAATTTACCAAAAGAGTTCAGCAACCGGGATTCCCACATGGTCACCCACTGTAGTACTAACCGGTCGATACGATGCTTGTTGACAGCAGAGCGGACGGGATGCGAAATTTTCATCGTTCTATGGCCGAACACAATGTCTTTCTATCTTCCAGTAATTTATACCCCAGATTGATGGCGAAGCCCTATCGAGGGTTTACGAGTTCAAAATAATGATCAAAATTTAATAATGCTCTTAGGGAGGGAGGGGATATTAGCTGAAAAGACAAACTGGTTCGAGCCAGGATTTGGAGTCTTGGAAATCTCTGAATATTGCTGTCGTGTGCATTGCGTTGATTGTGCAGCAGACCAATACCCCTGCCTGATATAGTAACACATGGCGTACCCGGGGGGGGCCATTAAAAGCCAGAAGCCCATTTCTGCTGATCCCATACAATTCTCTATAGAGACAAGGGTTATGTTTTCCGGTTTGAATGACACCCCTCGAGTACGAGTACCTTGCTGTGCATATTCTTCAGCACTTCTGTACTGTACAACCGCCGCATGATATCCATAGAGTGCAAATTGAACCACTATATACCTAATGCATATGGGAGGCTAGGCTCGTATTTGTAAGTAAATCATGGTTTTGCTTACGTTCGTTTTTTCGAATAAGTCATTGTGCTAGCACCATGGACCGTGGAGGGGGGTATGTTGCTGAGTGTATTGTACGAGTATTCCCATACGGTGCCTAGACCGTATTGATTATTGTGGTATTATAAATACCATGATGACAAATCTCTGAGAAAGCACAACCGGCCAGAGGCTCTTAGAAACCCTTAAGTCGTTTTCTAAGATATGGTTTCGATGGTATCTCTAGCACTCAATACTTGAAAATATGTGAGCGGCTGGCCGTTGAAAAATGAGCGACTAGGAATGATACAGATGCAGACAGATTTAGGGACGAATACCAGTGCCCTGGACTGGGCGAATTCCTGCAGAATATCCGAGTTACTTAAAGCCGACCCATTGGATTCTCGTAGGGCGCTTGCAGAACAGGAGGGCTGACCATAATATTATTAAAACCGTTTTCCAATGTCCCGCAAGGGTATATCTCCACTTCCCAGGCTACCACAATCGTTCTAGAGCCACCGCCGAGTTCGCTCTTTAGTTACAGTATTATTCACTTTCCAACTGTGAAAAATTACCCTCCGCTTGCCAACTCCGGGGTTGCGATTGCGCTTATCCTCGGCCTGTTTGCCTCCCCCAAAAAAAGAAGGAACACCCATGTGCTTAGCATCATTGAAGTCAATAGGATCATTGGAGGATGAAACCATAACTGCCTGAGAGTCCTTAGTATAGATAGTTTTTTCGGCTAAGTTTATATCCGTGCACAAAGCTTTGTGGTTAAGTTGCTGGAATAGCAACACTCTTGTAGAGAAAACCTACATCATGTTCATATCAAATTTAGAAAAGGTTGTTTTGCTTCCTGCATAAACACCCACTTCAACGCAAGACTCAAGTCAATCGCCGCAGAGCGGGCCGAAGGCCCTTCCAGGTATCATTTCGGATAGTGGGGGGAGAGTCCACACACGGATTAAAATCATGGGAGCCCCACTAACTCCGTAGACCCATCAAACTCTCATACTCATCCCCTCTGGGATCAAAATACATCCGAGTGACATCCGAGTGACTGATTACTCATCAAATGACGTCGTTCCCGCCCCCTTGCCCCTCCACCCCTCTCTACCGGTATTCCTCGAATCCCCCTAATAACTCTTATTAAACCACCCAATTCCCCGAGACACCCCACAAACCGCACAAAATGTCTCTCCTCCGCATCGTCCGTCCCACAATTGCCCGTCGCAACCTCCTGACATCATCGATTCGCTACAAGCATACTCTCCCGGACCTTCCCTACGACTATGCAGCCCTCGAGCCGGCCATTTCCGGAAAGATCATGGAGGTCAGTACACCTCCCTTCCCCCTTCGGGTGGGGAAGAAGAAGAAGGGCGAGTGAATGTATGTTCCGAGTTTGTGCTGACTTGGAGAAATTATTAGTTACACCACTCCAAGCATCACCAGACATACGTCAACTCCCTCAACGACGCTGAGGAGAAGTACTCATCGGCGGTGTCAGCAAACGACGTTCAGGGTCAAATTTCTTTGCAACCCCTGCTGAGGTTTCATGGAGGGTTCGTTCAATCTGCCCTCCCTCCGTCCTCCCCACATTTCTTTCTTCCCCCGAGGTTATGCTGATATACGAGAAGTGGTCACTTAAACCACACCCTCTTCTGGGAAAACTTAGCGCCAAAGGGCTCCGGGGGAGGAGAGCCTCCGAGCGGAACCCTCGCCGATGCAATTAATAGCACGTATGGCAGTATTGAAGATCTCAAGAAGAGGATGAACGTTACCCTTGCCGGAATCCAGGGCAGTGGATGGGGTTGGTTGGTTAAGGATAAGGATACTAAAGCTCTACAAGTTATTGCTATGCCTGTGAGTGCACATATCTTTCTTAATATTCCCCCGTTTATAAGGAGATTGGCAGAAGCCATTAACGAATTGTGTAGAATCAAGACCCCGTGGTGGGCAAGTACGTTCCGTTGTTGGGGATTGATGCTTGGGAGCATGCTTACTAGTAAGAATTCCCACAAGTTTAAAAAAACTTCTCTACTATTGACTAGAAACACTAACTAACGCATTTCCAAAGCCTTCAATATGAAAACCGCAAAGCCGAGTACTTTAGCAAAATCTGGGACGTGGTTAACTGGAAGGCTGCCGAGGCGCGTTATAAAGCTGCGGCTTAGTAGGCCCTGCTTCTCTCTCTCCCTCCCTCCCTTACCTATTAGATCCTACCCATAGCATAGCGAACCTCGAGAAACAAAACACAAACACAAATACAAAATATTATACCAAGTTATCTATTTTGTGTGACCGCTCTCAATTGACACCATTGATACACCCAACAACCCCCGATCCTATCCGAGGCATTCCCATCCAGGTTGTGATACAATACAAGCCAACACAGCCGCTCCGAAGAGCCGTTGCTGACATACCCCCCGGAAAGTGGAGTATTGCATTGAAGAGACGCGAGGCATTTTCCTCACCTAGTTTTATTCCACACCTCTCAAGAAAGAAAGAAAAGAAAAAGAAAAGAAGGAAAAAGGCGGGATAGAATCATGGAAGAATTATGGGACATCACAGAGATTAGATCAAATTTACGAGAAAAACGCAAGCTGCGGGAACGCGCCGGCATCATCCGATGGTTGGGTCAGGATACTCGTAGTAGAAGATGGTTTGTGTAACGCCAAGATGGATTGGCAAGTTGCCAGTATTATGGACATTGTTCCCTACGGGATGACATCTACATGATAGGCAGGCCGCGGCATAATGGGAGGAGGGTAGAAGGAGATCATCCCTTGCGCGAGGAAGCACAAACAATGTTTTCGCAGGATTGTGAGTGAAGGCTATGATATGTAGAAAAGAAAAGAAGGTTTGAACGTGGAACAAGTATTGCTGATTGGGCTATTCGGAATGAATGGATGAATTAATGTGTAGGCACCAGTACCTTAGGCATCAAGGTCTAAAATACTCGTAATACATGATTACCCTTAGCTCACCTTTTCAATCAAACTGCCAACCAGCAAGAAAAGACATCCTATTTTGCAACTACACCGTGCTTCTTGAAAACCTCTGTAACCTTGGTAACTTCGTCATATGATCCCATGAAGATTCCGGAACGGTCGTGGATGTGTTCGGGCACCACCTCCAGCATCCTTCTCTGATCACTCGTGACGGCCAACCCTCCAGCTGCGCAGCCACTGTTAGCATTTGGTATGTCTAAGGGGAAAGCCGAACCAAGGTACGCACCATTCTCCATGACCAGAGCCATGGGCGCGCACTCGTACAGGATCCTAAGCTTGCCCTTAGGACTCTTCTTGTCGGCGGGGTAGGCAAAGAGCCCTCCGTAACAGAGGGTCCTGTAGGCATCTGCGACCATGGATCCGATGTAACGAGCAGAATACGGCTTTGCACCGGGCTCTTTGGGGTACTTGATGCTCTCGAAGTAAGCCTTGCAAGGTTCGGTCCAGTAAAGGGAGTTTCCTTCATTGACCGAGTAAATTCCCTTTGATTTTGGAATTCTCATCTATTCATAATCAGCGCGCAGTCTATAACCAGAAGGAAGAGCTATAAAGAGACCAACATCCGGATGCGTCAGGATGAATTCACCAAGGGCAGTGTCTAATGTGAACCCATTGACTTGACCACCCTTCATGGTAAGAACCAAATTGGCGCTAGCACCATACATGGTGAATCCGGAAGCTACCAATTCGGTTCCAGGCTTGAGCATATCCTCCGCCTTGCCTTCTGCGCCATCATCGAGTTTGAAGATACCGAAAATAGTACCAACGGATACACCAGCGTCGAGATTGGATGACCCATCAATGGGGTCACAGACTACGGCATATTTACCATGGCCGGGGAAAATGATGGCTTCTTCTTCTTCTTCGGAAACTAATACCTTGACTTTCCCGCAGCCACGCATGGTATTGACGAAGATCTCGTTACCGATTACATCAAGTTTCTTTTGGTCGTCCCCGGTCATGTTGGAGGAACCGGCAAGACCGATAAGCTATGCATGTGAGTTTGTAAACTCGGTAAGAGACGAAATGGAAGGCCTTACATTAATCAAGGTGGCTCGTCTAATGTAGTAACTGTAAAACAGAGAGAGAAGTGTTAGTTCGTGATCAGCAGAAATTCTCGGGAGTGCCGTACGCAATACTCTTAAATGAGAACTGGAGAGCATGACACAGCAATCTATTTCAACGATGATTAACCACAGTCCATCAGTCGAAGAAACCAGGGCAACGAACGTAAAATCACCAGTGGCATGTGGACCAAGTCTGTGTTGTTCCTCCGTAAGGAAGCGAGTGAGAGTGATAATATCGGTCTTCACCTCAGAGTCGCCATGGCGACCACTTCCATTTCCGGTAGAAGACATATTGTAGATGACCAAGGCTTATTTAGAAGAGAAGGGAGTAGTATTTACGAAGGCAGGAAAGAAAAAAGGGATGAAGGGAGAAAGAAAGGGAGAGAAAATAGGGCAGGATAAGCAAGTTTGCTACCCTCCCGGGCTATTTAAGCTCGGAAGCATGAAACTAGGGGGAACGATTGCAGTGAACGAAGAGGATGAGCACCAGCCAATCCCTCGTCCCGAGCTGCTGCGACTACCGAGCTAGGCAATGAATATCCACTGGTCCCTCATTCATCTCTCCTCTGATGCTGCTTCCCCGCGATGTTTCTCTTACCCACCATCATCATCAAAGCTGCCGGAGAACTGCAAGAGCTCCTGCCCGTTCATAACCGAAGAGACGAGGACCCCAATGCATTGCTCTACCGGTACCGTAAGAACGGCAATTGGGCCTCGCGCTCAGCCGTCCAAAATTCCCTCTTTTGGACAGAGGGGTGAACATTGCGAAAACTAACACCCTCAGCCCCAGCCCAGGACCAAAAAAAAAAAAAAAATTGCCGGATCCTATCAGCAAAGGCAACTCCAACGTCCCAGCGCGAGGCACAATTATTCGACTTCTTCCGGCGTCGTAATGGTCCAGATTCTGCTCTTCTTTTCTTTTGCTATTAGGAAGCGGAAATAGTTTGTCAGATGTATGGAAGGAGCTCGTGACGTCTCGGCACCGGTGGCAGCAGGGGCCTCTGGTCCATATGGAGTTGGCCCATGATCACTGCCAGCGCCACGTGCATCTACTGCAATCACAAAGCGCCAAAGCCAAAGATGCCAGCCAAACTCAAGGTCCCCACGGGGAGGCCCTAATAGCCTAATCCGTGGATAGACCCTGAGGTTATCTTTCTCTATTATTCTAGAGTGAGTTTAAGCGCCGAAACTCTCCTTCCGAAAATATTCTCTTTAGCCACCGTCGAAACTCCAAAGGTAAGCACGCGAACCATATTATCACCCTTCCGGCTTTGCCCGCCCAGTCCGGATCAATGTGAGTGGCTGCCGAGGTTCTCCAGTTATTCCGGCCCTTGAGGCTAATAGCCATGCGAGATAGAGCCGCATGAGGTGGAATGGTGGGTTGGATTTAACCGCTGTTCGCATTCCGCGGGATGGGGTGAAACCCTTAACCCTAAAGTCTTAGAATCCACAAGCCCTCATCTGCATAACACTAGAGTGCGGCGGCCAAAAACGTGACCGCTATCGCTAGTGCCTTGGCACCTTATTTGGATAAAAGTTTTTTTTCCTCCCCTTCTCTCCGTCAAATTTCTTCAATCACAACCTACCTCACACCAACCACACGAAAACCGCACAGCTACACAAACGCGTCCTCAACATACGTGGCAATTGATAGGTTAGTTTAGTCTTTATATTCTCTCTTCCTCCCTTAACATGATGATTTGTACAACCGCGAAACTAGAGTCTTTGACTTCCTCATAGAGGGGGAATGAAACTTAATTTGCACGTCAGGCTGACCTGGAATTGGCTTTTATCTTTTGGATGTACACAAATGGGCCTTTGTTCACTACTAACTGAGTTCCCAGTTTTCATTGTTAAAAATCTTCACCGGCTCTTTCAAAGCCTCGAAAATGAACGATGCACTGCCATGGACCGATAGGCAGTAATCACGATGGCAATTATACCCTTCCATTATCCCTCCCCCTCCCCGAGCGAAGATGATCAATTTGTCGTATTACATACGCTGGAAATTACCGTCCAAGTACTTCGTGCGGTGCAGACACAAAATGGCTGTTTCTGAGCTCACCCACCGTCTCTCACCGTCAATAATCAATTCTACCGGGTTGATCGATATGTGCTGACATGGCCCAATCAGATTACTGCCGACTCGATAAAGGTATTGCATTTTTTCCCTCACCACACTTTCCCTTCAGCGGAACCGATGCATATGATGATTTGCACAAGAGCACTGGTCTCTGAATTACAATGATTCGATAAGCACCTCGTGGTGGGGCCTCAGAAACCCCGCCCAACTGATCCGAGCTCGGTCTCGCGTTACTACCAGTGTTTTCGCCAACATTTCTCTGTGTTGACACTAACGGTTTAACGATAGTCTTCCCCAGCGGTGTCATTGCACAGAAGCGACCACTATGAAATAAGGTGTTTACTTTTCCCACTCATCGCTTTTATTCCCCCTACCTTCACCTTCAATGATGATACCCAATTTAGATGACGAGTCCTATCCGGGTTTTTCCCGATGACGAAACATCATTTTAATAACCATTCATGCAATATCTGAACACGACCCTTGATTGCAATCAATTTGATTCAAAGTGCGTATAAGCCTTCCGCTAACTTTCTTCAGAAATACAGAAACCCAGATCGCGCACGGAATAACATCTATCAAAGCACCCAGGGCATCTTCCTAATGTAAGATTACTTGCGCTTCTACCTGCCCTCACTCCAAATGATGATATTTCCAAACAAAAGACAAGCATATGTCCGAGCGGTCTTCCGCACAGACGAGAACCGGAATGTCTGACCCAATCCCTTACATATCTACCTGATACGCACCCAGTTTGATGTTCACCTATTAACGTCTAAATCAGGGGCCTTGGAAGATATATTCCTTACTTTAGCCTCGTGTTTAACCGGTTAGTTCTGGTCCCATGTCCCCCCCTTTTCATCCCTCCTTTCGCTTCTACATGATGAGACTCTTTATAATCTCACGACGGTCTTCATAGCCTCAATAGGCATTGATGAGATTGCCCTTGACCGGGCGGCATCTGATAATTTGTTTTAATCTCGATTTCCTCTTTTCATTCCTGCGAATGTTTTGGGTAATGGCAACTGACCATTTGAAGACAGCATCCGGATTCTAGCCATCAAACTGCAGCCTTGCCTTAGGTGTAAAATTTGCCGTACCCTATTTGCACAAAGTGGCGGGCACAGAAATCCTGTGGCTGTCTCGTCTAGGGCCCAGTTTGTCGTAAATAGATTAATGGGATTCTAAGTTGGATCGCAACATGGCGCTAGAGACATAATGCGAGCAACAGGATTGGGACTTGTGAGACTTGGTATTACCGATTTCGAAAAGGTCGTCAGTAGCTGTCCGTGCGTAGTTTCCAGTTTTTTTTTTTCACCCATATGCAAAAGGAAATTGGCACCTTGGCCAAAGATGCAATCTGAGCGCGCCTGGGTTCATCTTTCTACTGGAAAAGTGATTCTAATTGTGAATTGTCCTAACTTTGGTCTACCATCAGAGGGCCGAACTCGGAAGTCCATTGATACCTGTGGTAGTATTTACGAGCAGGCTAGCAGGTTGTTTTTTTATTTTTTTTATTTTTTGTTTCCACTCGAGCCGAATACTCAATACAACACCAATACTCGTTATAGTATCAGTTATAATCATGCCAGCACAGACAAGTGAAGCCATACTAAGCCTTTGTATGCGTAGACTCAATAGAGGTGATGAAATGGGGAAGATTGCATCTGATGCAAAGATCTCAGCCCGGACAATTTATCGAGCAAAGGCAAATCTCAGAAGAAGCGGGAATGTGGTACAACGGCCTCACGGAGTAGGAAGGCCATCAGTATTGGATCATGATATGATAAATGTTAGTATATTCTTACTGAATTATTTAATTTTTAACTAATTGAAAGAACTTTAGTGGATGTTAATTTTGCTTGAAAAGCAACCGTACCTTTATCTTGATGAAATTCAAGATCAGCTTGCCAAAATGTATCGCGTATGGGCATCTCTAAGCTCTATATGGCGCGCCCTAAAAAAAGCCAAATGGAATAAGAAAGCAGTAAGAAAAATTCAATGGAAAAGAATATAATATGCAGATTAAATTAAAGTAGTGTTTAGGCAATAAAATCAGCCCTCGAGCGCAACTTTGAACTCCGTGAAAGATACGCCTACGAAATCTCGGCTTACAGAGCATCACAGCTTGTATTTGTTGATGAAAGTGCAGCAAATGAACGAGTAGGGGATCGAAAGCGTGTCTGGGGGCCAAAAGGAGTTGGAGTTATTAATCCACTGCCTTTTTCCAAGGGTGAGAAGTTCTCAATACTGCCTGCCTTTACCACAGAAGGTTTTCTTTGTCAACATATAATGAAAGGAAGTTTTGACTCTGTAATGTTTTTTTTTTTTATAAGTGATGTGTTGCTTCCCCGGTGTAATCCTTTCCCAGGAAAGAATTCTGTTATTGTGATGGATAATTGTCAAATCCATAGGCATGAGCTTATTAGGGAAACAATTGAAGATACAGGATGTAGGCTTATTATGCTTCCTCCTTATTCTCCAGATTTAAATCCAATTAAGATTTCCTTTGGTGTTATGAAGCGCTGGATTGCAAGAAATCATATCTCCTTCGCTGAGGCAATTATTAGAGATGAGATGGAGATTTTTTTTGAGCATGCAATGTTTAGTGTAAAGCCACTGCATGCGGCAGCCTATTTCAAAAAGTGTGGTTATTAAAAGTACTTCTATATATACAAAACACTATACATATTTCCTACGTTTAGCTATATACTTTTTCTTAGTTAAAAATAAACAAGTATTATATATTAGAAAATAAACATTACAATTAGATAAAATACTTAAACAATTAGAAAATTAGAAAAGAAACTATTATACATAAGTAGATAGACTAGTAGTTCCCAAAAATCTAATTCAAATTATCATC
>Ga0307507_10006966_pt1 | contig 16818 bp, 12 predicted proteins | sample 7_EM_MG_FD_207223 | JGI IMG/M metagenome (GOLD analysis project Ga0307507, IMG submission 207223) | Populus trichocarpa ectomycorrhiza microbial communities from riparian zone in the Pacific Northwest, United States - 7_EM | ecosystem: Host-associated > Plants > Roots > Unclassified | place...
TATAGTTTCAACATGCTATATCAGTCTCTAACTTCTTCTCTCATGCAGGCTTAAGGTGAAATAAAGTAGTTTAGCAATGGTGGCATTAGTTTTCATGCTTTATACACTCCTCTTGTCTTTTTTTTTCTTTTTTTTTAATACTTAAATGTTGTAAAGTTATTGCTCATGCTGTGCTTTTAAAAAGAACAAAAATTTTTCCTATGGTGGAATGCAGATATTCAGCAGATACTGGTAGAAGCACAGAATCGATGGCTACGCCCTGCCGAAATAGTTGAAATTCTTAGCAATTATCAGAGATTTCGTATTGCCCCAGAACCTGCACATATGCCTCCAAGTAAGACTTTAACCACATTGCCTTCATTGAGAAATCATTCAATGAACCTTTTACTCCAGTTGCCTTGCATTGTCTTTAGGGGGATAACAATAGTTCTTTTTTGTTTTTAGCTTGTTCATTCTAGTTATTTTCTGCTCTTTTGTGAGAATCTACAATGAAATTTGTTTTGCATGTGATCCATGTGGCAAGTTTCTTTAAAAATCCTAACTGCCTTTGAGCCAAGGATAATGTCTTGCAAGCAACATTTCAGACCTATCTCTCATTTTATTATTTTCGTATCGCCTAATGGGTGGATCCTGAGGATAAAGGTGTCATACGGGATGGAAGACCATAGAACCGGCATATGTTTGATAGATTCATTTGCAGTAGCTTTATGTTTCTAAGATCAAAGTGATTGTCAGATCAGTAATCATGTGTTCACCTTTTGGTCTCTTACTCTCTTTCGTTTGAACCTTTTCTGTCGGACATCAGATTGGACATCATTGTCACAGGTCTACAGCAGTTGAAACATTAAATTGCAATCACATTTATTCTAAAACAACGATTTGATTTTGATTTTTTGTTTTGTTATTTATTAAATTTTAAAGGAAATGATAAAACAGCTTGTTTAAGTTTCGCTTATCCAATAAAACTCTGTTTGTTTCAACTCCAGTCGCTTTTCATATACAATTCTATTTGTTTTGAGTTTCAAGTTTCTGTGGCTTCTTTTATCTGAGGAGTTCCCACATTAGGATTCCTCCCCTTTCTTGTTTGAATATTAATGGGTCTAGGTAATTTACATTAGGAGAAGCTCATAGATAGCAGCCTAATCTGTAGTGTGAGTGCTTCTGTCCTATTTTAGTGTTTATTTACATTTAGTGCGATATCTTCTCCACTATGGGCACATAGGCCTCAATTTGATTAAGTTCCTCGGGGTAATTTGCAGTCATAAACATATCTTGGCTCTAATTTCAGGTGGTTCATTGTTCCTTTTTGATCGCAAAGTGCTCAGATACTTCAGAAAAGATGGCCATAACTGGAGAAAGAAAAAAGATGGGAAAACAGTGAAAGAAGCACACGAGAGGCTTAAGGTAAGCATATTAGGTATTTTATCTATTGACATAAGCACTGATCAAGAATATGAGGTGGAAAAATTTAATTCTAGCATCTTTGAGCCTATGCCTTTGTCTTCTAGCTAACGTACTCAGGTGCAGAGACATTATTTATATTTTATTTTTGTGTTCTTCCAAATCACAGTTACTGAAAAAAGTGTATTTTCTTCCAGTCTGGAAGCGTTGATGTGCTGCATTGTTATTATGCACATGGAGAAGACAATGAAAATTTTCAAAGGCGCAGTTATTGGATGCTTGAAGAGTGAGTTCTTGAATCTTTTCATTTCTGATCATTCCAATCTCTTGTTTTTGGATCTAAATGATTGCATTTCAAACTTTTTGTCTGGTCTCATACTTGCAATGGTTTATAAAGTGGCATAATTGGCAAGATTTAGAAGATTGGACTGGTTCTAACTTGAATGTGTTGATATATGTGGATTCCACACTGAATTATAGCTGTCATTTTATATTATTTGGAACACTATGTAACTATATGATTTTGCTATTATTTCACTTTCTACTTTGGGGTTCCAATAATCAGAGGCATGATAATCAAGGCTTCAAGTTTTTTGTGCAATTAAGGAAATTATTGACCCACATGAGTTCCATGGCTATGTAATTCTTCACTATTTTTTTTTTCTTTTGGTGAGTGTTTCTAAAAAATTATAGGCTTGGTCACAAACTTTCTGAAGAACCTTGGGCCTAATGCATATAAAGTTATCAATGTGCACACACACAAAAAAAAAATCTTTATTTGTGCCTGAAAGTTAAGTTTGTTCTTGTTATGCTTAACCTTCACTCATCTCTCTCTCTTAGCACACATATACTGCACAATAGTGCTTTGATGCTTAAAATCTTTTTATGCTTGTGCCCTTTCATGTGAAGTGTAAATTAGCTAAAGCCTTTGACAGTTTTGACCACCACCTGATCTTTTTAGCTGATCTCGTTGGTTTAAAATGCCCACTTGAAATAATAGCTGGTTTCTTTCTTCTAGATTCCACTTTTGAGACAGATGACCTTGTACTATTTCTTACATAGTTGACCTCTACTGCAGGGAACTTTCACACATTGTACTTGTCCATTATCGGGAAGTAAAGGTAACTCTTTATTCCCCACTCCTATATTTTCCATCTTTTTTAGTTATTTTAATCTGTCACCCTGTCTTCCAAAAGGTTTGGTTTTGTTGGATAGCTTTAAAGACGACTCTACTTTTTGCTGCCTTTATTCTTTGTCAAATATTTATTTGGTTGTGCTGGGAAAGATAGAATCCAATACTTCTATTACCTAGCCTTTTTTTCTTCCGTGGGTTTTTACTGAATGGGTTGGTCTGTATTTTCCATATTATTATGTTCACAACACCAATACTCGGAACCCCTCTCATGCTAGAAAAAGGAATAGAAATGAAAAAAATTAAAGGAAAAGGAAAGCAATCTGTCTCCACAATTTAGAATGTCAAGATGTATTGGATAATGGTGAACATGTATTGGCCACACCTCTGAGGCTCCAACATCTGGCTTTTTTAAGTTAGGAATAGGAATATAATGATGACTTTTAGCTCTGAGAGGAATATCATGGGGTTTGATCCTTTTGGTGAAAATGATGCCTTAACTGATCATTGGATTGTGAGTGTCATTTCATTAAATTGGTATCTAGTAAACTTTTTTGTGATATTGAAGCATTTTATAATGAATGGATGTCTTTTACAAACTCAATGAAAATATAACTATTTATCTGAGGATTAAGTGACTATCATGTATCTTTGGTGTAAAAGCTAATAGATGAATTCTGAGTACTTAAAATTATAAATCTATGTTTAGATTTGAGCCTTAGAGCGGGTTTTTGAAAATAGATAATTTGTTTGTGTATTTGTGAATCAGACTAAAATAGCAGTCATTGGATAAGAAAAAAAATTTATGATGTACTCTTGGCATGATAAAATGATGATAAATATGTGTAGCACTTTTGCAGTGCTGAATCTAGACCTGAAATATATGTACAATAGCCATGTATGAAAACAAGTAGATTGGTGTTTCAGACTTAAGAGCAGGAACAGTAAACAGAAATTATTTAGCAAGTTTGCATGGGATTGGAGATTTTTCCATCTCAAATAAATTATTTAATAAGATACCTTCGCATGGGATTGGAATTTTTTCCATCTCAAATAATTAAACATCAAGTCTACTGTTGAATGTCATGCTGGAAATGCTCATGAGAATCTTTTTGCACCACCGTTCTGACAGGAGAATCTATGTGCACTTATTTCTTGTCTTTGTTGCTTAAAATCACGATTCAGTTTTGATATTCATGTTTTTCAGATTTTTGTTACTCTAATTTGGTACAGTTGCTTAAGTTATGATTGTTGTCTTGTGGCTATTGCCTAAACGGATGTCATGAGTGTTGCATCACTTAGTCTAGAAGAGGAACAAGGTTGACCTCATCAAAGTTTCTCAAATCTCTTATTTTAGCTTGTGTTTATCTTCTATTAACTTAGCAATCTTCTTATTGGGTTTAAACTGCTTTAATTTTCATATTTCATCAGGGAACCAGGACAAATTTTAACCGCATTAAAGAGTATGAAGAGCCTATACCTTATTCCCAAGAAACCAAAGACATGATGCCGAATTCAGAGATGGATACTTCTGTTTCTTCCAGTTTCCGCTCTAATGGTTACCAGGTACCCACAGGAACGACAGATTCGACAAGCATGAATAGCGCTCTGGCATCAGAATATGAAGATGCTGAATCAGGTCCTTTTTTTTTTCATTTCTTGTGCATTAGTTTCTAGTAACAAGAATTTCTGGGTCAGTTTCTTTAGAAGATGTATTGCAGCTTTCTGGATGACAAATGCATTGGCTTTCCATATTCTCATATGTGGCTATGGTATTTACTGCAGGATATAATAACCAAGCCAGTTCCAGATTTAACTCTTTTCTCGAAGTGCAAAGGCCAGCAATGGAGAAAATGGATACAGGCACATCTATTCCTTATGATCACATGCTGTTTTCAAGTATATTGGTTCTGATGTTTTATCTTTCTAGAGTAACTGCGCCAATATTTTTAGGTAATACATAAGAACTTACACAACAATACTTGTATTTTAATAGGTGGTTATCAAGGAAAAATGCCAGCTGTTCCTGTGATGGAATTTATCTCACCTGCCCAAGTGGATACAGCTAAAGACACTATTGGTACTGAACCAGCATCCGAGCCCCAGAAAGTCTTTGACTTACCATCATGGGAGGATGTATTAGAAAATTGTTCTCGTGGAATTGAATCTGTGCCTTTCCAGACAACTTTGCTGTCACAAGTGGATACGGTGGGAGTCATCCCTAAACAAGAAGATATACTGGAGAAGTTTCTTGCCAATAGCTTTGATAAAAGGCAGGGTATGGTGGGAGTCATCCCTAAGCAAGAAGATATACTGGAGAAGTTTCTTACCAATAGCTTTGATAGAAGTCAGGATATTGGGAGTCACCTACTTGATCAAGAAGCATGGCAGGTCGGTGTGATCCTTGCTGTATGTTATAAATCCTTGCAGCACATATTTAATTCAGATAAAATGGTAGTTTGTGAATGCCAAACTCTTCTATGTGAATCTTCAAGGATGGAAGAATGGTGGTAGCCATTTTTTATTCATATGCTTCATGAGTGAAATTGATGAGTGGTTATATAGAAGTCTCAATCTCATAATTGTTTCTCATGCAATTGATTATAACATACACATCAGATGTCGATATCTATAATAGATGAATTGCCGTACATGTGTATGGCTGGGATGTGATTGTAAGATTGATGAGTCATAACGCAAGATAAGACTGAGTAAGAAATGAGTGCATCTGTGGGAAGATTAGGAAGTTGAGAATGGTGGTTTCTTTTTGCCATTTCTAACTTCAACCTATGGATGTGCTGGGGAGAAAAATCGATCATATTGAAGTTTTAGGAGAAAGCAGGGGGGACTTAGACCAGAAATGACGTGTGCTGATTAATAAAGAATGATCTTGTGTCGCATTAGTTTAGAGAAATTTTATCTCGTAATAGAACTGAATGAAGGAGACAGATCCACGTGGTCAACCCAGGGGATATGTAGACCAGAAATGACCCATTCTGATTAATAGAGGATCTGGTGTTATAATAGTTTAGAAAAAGCTTATCCCATAATAGAACTGAATGAAGGAGACAGATCCATGTAGTCAACCTCAACTAATTTGGGATTGATTCTTAGTTGAGCTGAGTTGTGAATTACTTGCCTCCTAAAAGTTCATTAAATTATTAAATCAATGCATTTGTCTTGTTATATGTTAATTAAAGATGTGTTATCTTTTCTTTTTCCGATTCACTTATTTGTTTTAACTTGCCTTTCAAACAGACTATCGAGGGTGGGTATTCGCATCGGCCAAAGTGGTCCTTGGATCAAAAGTTGCATCTGGACTCGGATCTCACTGCTAGGTTTCATGATCAACAACTTGATAGTGGCAACTTTATCAATACTTTTGAACCTTTCTGTGCACAGGAAAATGATAATCATATCCAAAATGACCTTCAAATACAGCCTGCAAATTCAGATCATGGTATGACCCTAGATGAGAAATCCATCTACTCTACATCTATGAAACAGCATATTTTGGATGATTCAAGGACAGAAGGTTTGAAGAAGCTCGATAGTTTCACCCGATGGATGAGCAAAGAACTTGAAGATGTAGATCAGCCACATTTGCAATCCAGTTCTGGGACATACTGGATTTCGGCTGAAAGTGAAAATGTGGTTGATGCGGACAATCCCTCACATGGACACCTGGACACATATACGCTTGGTCCATCTCTCTCCCAGGACCAACTCTTTAGCATTATTGATTTCTCGCCCAACTGGGCATATGCAGGCACAGAGATCAAGGTACTGGAGTATAGAATGGAATGCTGAGATTTCTAAGCTGAGCTACCACTCCTCGCTGGAGTCTCATAATTCACTTCATTTTAATATAATTATGTTATTTTTTTCATTTGTTGTACAATTTATACAGATCCTAGTCATGGGAAGATTCTTGAAGAGCCGAGAAGAAGCAGAAAACTTTAAATGGTCAATTATGTTTGGAGAAGTTGAAGTTCCAGCAGAGACTATAGCTGATGGTATTCTTCGTTGCACTACTCCTTCGCATAAGGCTGGAAGGGTTCCTTTTTATGTTACATGTTCGAATAGGGTAGCATGTAGTGAAGTGCGTGAATTTGAATATCGACTTAGCCATGTCCAAGATATTACCTATAACTATATTAACATTGCTACTGAAGATCTTCATATGCGATTAGCAAAACTGTTGTCTCTGAGCTCTGCCTTCCCTTCAAAATATGACTCCAGTGATGTTGATGAGATTTCCCAATTGAGCAATAAAATCAGTTCATTGCTGAAAGAGGGCAATGAAACATGGGACCAGATGTTAAAGCTTACTTCACTGGAGGGATTTTCCTCAGAAAAACTAAAGGATCAGCTTCTTCAAAAGGCACTCAAGGAACAGTTACATGAATGGCTTTTGCAGAAGGTAGCTGAAGGCGGAAAAGGCCCTAGTGTATTAGATGAGGGTGGCCAAGGGGTGCTACATTTTGCAGCTGCTCTTGGCTATGAATGGGCCCTGGAACCTACAATAGTTGCTGGTGTAAGTGTCAATTTCCGCGATGTTAATGGATGGACTGCACTTCATTGGGCAGCATCTTATGGCAGGTGAGAGAAATGAGTTTTTTATTCATTTCCTTGTCTTCCTTTCCATTCTCTGCACTTCATATTCCAAGCTGGGGATTAACATGGGGTACTATACCATGATAGTTTATTGGACACAGGAATTCTTGATGAATGTACCGTATTAAAACCAAATAAGCTACTGAAAAATGTTAACTAGGGTAACAAGCCACCTTCATATAAAAACTGGGCAGCAAACCTCCTAGAATGCACGGGGGTATATATTATTGGTGATGTTAGGATATCACCAAATATCATGTTGCAAATGACAGCATGCTATTATTAATTATAGTGGCATCAATTCTAGCTTTAGGATCTAGTTACATCCACAGTTATTGTCTCTTACAATTTCTTGTTGGTTACCTTTTTCAAAATGCTTATTGAATTAGTACTCATTTATTCTACTTTGGCTCAAATATCAGAGAGCGAACAGTTGCTTCCCTAATCCATCTCGGCGCTGCTCCTGGAGCATTAACAGATCCAACTCCCAAATATCCCACAGGCAGAACACCTGCGGACTTAGCTTCTGCTAATGGACACAAAGGGATTTCCGGCTTTCTTGCTGAATCTGCTTTGAGTGCCCACCTATCTTCTCTGAATTTGGAAAAGCAGGATGGTGATGCTGCTGAAAGTTCTGGAATACCAGCATCACTGACAGTTTCAGACTGTAATGAAACTCCCGTCAAAGATGCTGACATACCAATTGGACTGTCCCTGAAGGATTCATTAGCTGCTGTTTGTAATGCTACTCAAGCTGCTGCTCGTATTCATCAAGTTTTCAGAGTTCAGTCCTTCCAAAAGAAGCAGTTAAAAGAGTACGGTGATGATAAATTTGGAATGTCACACGAGCGTGCTCTTTCGCTTATTGCAGTCAAGTCACAAAAGGCAGGACAATATGATGAGCCAGTTCATGCAGCAATACGAATTCAGAACAAGTTCCGCGGTTGGAAGGGTAGAAAAGAATTTTTGATAATTCGGCAGCGAATTGTTAAAATTCAGGTGCATTTATTGCTCTTGCCCCCTTTATTTTATAGTTTCTATTTTCTTATTTTAGACTTCTTTGTACAATTAACTCTCTCTTACAAGTTATTTCCTTGCATGAAGCATAGAACTCTTGAAAACTAACTCTAATTGCTTTATTGTGAAGGCCCATGTACGAGGCCACCAGGTCAGGAAAAACTATAGGAAGATAATCTGGTCTGTTGGCATTTTGGATAAAATAATCTTGCGTTGGAGACGAAAAGGAAGTGGTTTGCGTGGCTTCAAATCTGAAGCACTTACTGAGGGTTCCAGCATGCAAGTTGTATCTACAAAGGATGACGATGATGATTTCCTTAAAGAAGGCAGAAAGCAAACAGAAGAAAGATCACAAATAGCCCTTGCAAGGGTGAAATCCATGCATCAGCATCCGGAGGCAAGAGAACAGTATCACAGGCTGCGCAATGTTGTTGCTGAGATCCAAGAGACCAAGGTAACGGATTATTATTTTATTTGTTTTCCTTGCAGTTGCTTGACAGTTGTTTGCATTAGAGACAACAGTGAAGGGTAGTTGTTTCACTAAAACCACTTCTCTTCAGTATATTATGCCAAGTCAGGTTTTTACTGGTAGAAATATGTTAAACAGTTGATGGTAAGCGGACTAGGTTGGGACCATGGGAAATGATTTGAATTTCGAGCCCTCATACACTCTGCAGAGTAAGATTCAAATGAATTGTGGACATGTAAATCAGTGGGAAAATGTTCAAAATTTCTGAATTGGTAGTTTGTAACCTTGGAATTATCCCTAATTGAAACCTTCTTTAATGCAAGGCTTTAATCAACGACAACCATTAGCTTTCAAGGGGATGCAGCAAACGCATTTTTGATAATCTGATTGGTTTTATGATTTGTAAATCTTACAGGCTATGTACGAATGGGCAAACAATTCAGAAGCGATGGTCGAGTTTGATGACCTGATCAATCTCGAAACGTTATGGGACGGTGACACTTTCTTGCCTACAGATTCTTGAGCCAACCACGGGTTATCCTCTTTGATTAGATGCTGAAATTGATTTGTAAATGTCCCTATTGAGTCTCCTAATTATAACTGAAGTAGGTTAGGAATGTGTCAAATGGAAGCAGTAGTGCTGTATTGTCCTAGTGATAATCTCTATGCACAGTAATATGAATTATTGAGTTGTAATAAGAACTGAAGTCATAAGAGAAATGGTATATTCATAAACAAACTAAGTTCTTAGTACTTGTAAGTGGCTGGCTTTCTTGAGTTGAGTTCTTGGGGATTTAGCATGCTTTGAAGCTTTTTCTACCATAATCGAATTGAGCTCAGGACCTTTTTGAAAAGAATTTTTCCCATGGGTGTCAAATTTGACTAAACCACACGAGGTTAGTAGGGCCTTTTTCAATGCTTTGCAACGCTTCTTGTGATCATGTCAAAGTTGAAGTTCTGCTTTCTTGCTATGTGAAGCGTTGGATTGAAGGTCGTAAATTTGGGTTGTTGAGGTCTAGGACTCTAGGCTGGTGTAGAGGGTCATAAAGATGGGTTTTGTTGAGGTCCTTTCGGTTATTGTTTGGATTAATTTATTATAACTTGATATATGATATTGGAATAATTTTATAGAAAAAAATAAGTAAAGTTTAATTTTTAAAAAAATTAAGATTGAATGATGTAATTGAACAAAATAAATTGTAAAAAGAGACTTTGAAAAAGATATAATTCAATTTAAGCTAATATTTTAAATTCATAACCTGAGTTCTAAGATCAGGATTATTTTATAAAAGACAAACTTAAAAATATTATGAAGCCGAATTTTTTATCAATAAAATGCAGAGGGATTAAATTAAAAAAGAAAGTCTCAATAAAAAATATTTGAAACAAAACAAATAACAATCAAAAGAATTAAAATTAACTTTGATACAAAAATAAAATGAAATAAAATGTTAAGGGAAAAAATTAAAAAAAGATTTAATTAAGAAAATGATTCAAAACAAAACAAATAGCAATAAAAAAAATAGACATCAAATCTGACAGATGAAAAAAATTGGAGAATGAATTGAAAAAAAATCTAATTTTATAAATTATATCAAATTAAAAAAACAGCAATCAAGAGAACATTGATCAATTCCAAAAAATAAATAAATAGATGGGCTGTTTGAAAACTAAGAGAGAAAAAAGGCTATCAGCGTCAAACCAGAGATCTGTTGGTAACACACGTCGTCCAGGCATAGAGAGGACATTGAGAAGATTCAAATGTTGTTGTAGAAGTCTGTTTGTTTGTAAGGAGCCTCCACATACGCTACTTGAAGACGCGAAGGCATCCCACATGCTAGCACATGTGTCACACACACCAACCACTTTTTTGTTTTTTATTTATATTATAAATTGATTAAAAGACAAAATTTTCTCTAAATCAACTTGATTATAACTAAAAAAACCATGATGAAAATACAAAACAGCCCCTGAACAAAAGTTAAAGAAATTTTGATTCTAAGGGTAATTTATTTTTCAATAAATCATCATTTAACATGGATTGGTATCAACAATTAGCAAGGGACTAGATAGGGCCCATGCTAGACCATGGGTTCGTGTCATATATTTTTTTGTAAAATGTTTAAGTGTCATAAGTGCTTTTTAATGAAAGAAGAAAAAATCAATAACCCGTGTTATAGCCTTGATCAATCAAATAAGTTAGTTTTATTTAAATAAGATGGAAAAAAAAAGAGGTAACAATATCAAACAAAAAAAATCATAAAAAAAACAATCATGATAACTAGAGAAAAAAACTTTATCCAAGAGCGGAATACAATATTGTTCGATTTTCAGCCAATTAAATATAAAAGGATGAAATACGGTAAAAAATAGACAAAAAAACTCGTATGAGTCAAATTAAGCTAGCATGATAAACATGTAATTTGAGGATTAAAGGGCGAGTCAGTCTAGGTTAACCCACAAAACTCATATACTAGGTCATGAGATCAGGATAACCTGATATAAAAGAAATTGAATAAAACCACAAAGCCAATTTTTTTTTTTTAAAAAAAAAAGTCTAATGACTAATATGGAAAAGAAAATAAGCAAAAAAAAAGAAAGTCAACCCCCATTAACTTTTCAAACTCGTGACTCGGGTCATCAGACTGGGAGTACCTTGCATGCAAAAATCATGAAGCCTAATCCTCAAGAAATAAAATGCTAAAAGAAAAAAAAAATAAACAACATAAAAGCATTCAAAAAAAAATAGAAATTAAAAGAATAAGGGTTAAAATTAAAATAAAAAATAAATTAATGGACTGTAACAAATTTTTGATTTGAGAGTTAAATTGAAAAGAATAATATCCTCAACAAAAACAATAAAAAAATAAAAAACATCAAGACCACATTATAAAAAATAATACAATTATTTTTACTTCAAATATTCCAGATGGAGAATGTATAAATCACCTATATGGTTTATGCACTTGTGAAGTGACTCCCTGATATATATTCAAAATAAAAGAAACATTTCTAAGCATAATTTACTCATCACTTGAAAGTAAAATTCCATCCTCCATTTCTTAGTCTTGGGCCAAAACTCTCAAATATAAAAGGGTGGGGTTTTCATTTTTAGAGTACCGTATGAAAAGTATTTATACTTCTAATTAGTTGCTTTGTGTGCGAGGAGGCGGCTTTTGCGGAACAAAGCTTGATATCTAATCCCTGTGGAGAAATTGCTCTGAACAAAGAGGACGACGCACAGATTCTTGAGGAAACAATAATGAAGACTGAAGAGGTTGAAAAACAGGAGAATGTTGGACCTGATTCTCAATGTCCAAAGCCTCAGGTTCTGGAAATGGAGGAATTATTGAAAGTCCAAGGGTTTCTCTAAATCAAAACGTGTCTAATGTTCATTTTAGCTCTCTTTTTTATCGTTTCAAATCTATCCTCTTGTTGAAAAGAGAGAGAGAATTGCAGTAGGGCACCTGCGGCTTTGTGAAGGATGACATTTTTATTATACATCAAAGTTTTGATCATCTCTTGAGAACATGAATTACCTGGAGGAACTCTACGGAATTGAATCTGATGAGGGTACACAAGCAGTAACAACTGACAAATTCCATTCAATATAAAACGTTTTTGATGGTATCTACAAAAATAAGGGCAAAACATGAAAGCCAGTTGAGATTCGAAAGGAAAGAACGATTCTGATATGAATTAATAATGAAAATTAAGAATCAAAGATCACTGGATCAGAAAAACGGTTTATGAATTAATAATTAAAATCAACAATAAAATGTCAATAGATCAGAAAAACAGTGGCTAATACTATTAAGGTTACCTAGTGAAAACATTGATAGAATTGGCCTAGCGAAGCTGATGATTTTATTACCTTACCGCAGCAATGATGATCTGAGCTTATGTTCCTTGTCACAATGAGTCATGCGTTCTTCAAAAGCTGAAGTAGCAGTTTTATATCATTAAAGTTGATCATTAAAAAGCACATCAAACATGTGGGCACATTTTCATGCCTTGATCCAAACTAACAAACAAATTCGGAAGATGCTTCCAAACTAAACTTCAAAAATACCAAGCTCGTAACAGAAATGAGAACTTAAGGCAATCAAATCATGCCAAAATCTTAAGTTCACACTATGATCATCTTCAATGAAGCTCATGTCTTTATGCCAGTACAGTATATGTTCGCACACTAACATCAAAAAGAGACAAGAAGAAGCTCTGTACTTGTTCCAGAAATACAGATCTCAGTTCATATGACAAAACAAAAACTAAAATTTGGATCTTCAACACAGGAGGCTTCGGCAAGATGCAACCTAGGCATGCTGAAGAATTCGACCCACAAAAAGATATAACCTCGCTCTAAATACTTTAGAAAAAGAGTCATGGCATCTCATATACATCAAAATCAGTGGTTAACCCCTGACAGACCTTTAAATCTGCATGCATGAAGTAAACCCTAAATCCATAATCCTTTATTGATAAGCAATGATGTCATACTTAACAAATAGAATTTTGACAAGACAAAACAAGCACACCAATAATTACTAAGACTCAAAAATAAAATTCAAGAGGAATCAGTTTCATGATTTATACTTAAAAAATAAAAGCGGACATACCAACACATGCACTATGCAAGTTTATAACACAAAGCGAACAAGTCATGTTTCACAGAAAACCTCAAGCAAACACATCTCGACTCACATTCTGAATAAAAAGAGATAGGAGTGGGTGTTATTCCTAATGCTTTATAACATCTATGGTGTTTTCTCGTTATATGTCTTGGTACTTGCTATATTGCTTGACCAATAATTGAAAACATTTCTCATCCAGTAATCAGTGTATAAAGAATCCACAGAATACTCCATTAATTGTGTGCATTTGATTCCATCAAAATACAGTTTATACAATAAGTATACTGCCTTAAAAGATCATTTACATTGCACTCATAATAGCATGTTGAGAATCAAAGAAATGACAAACCATCACACTGAAACTATTCCATACTTTGATGGACTTACAATTGACAGCTTGCTGTCATAGCTTTGACATCTCCCAAACCTGTGGAGGCACAAATCGGAATTAGCAACAGCAGTGGCTAACATGATAGCTACCCAGCTAGGTATGCGATGAGAACCTTTAGTGAGGGGTCTGAAAATCCACCAGCAACCAAAGAGAGGCAGGGATCTGGCACGGGATATTGATGAACAGTTTATGGGGCATGTTCCAAAGTGGTATGTTTTCTTGTGATCCGCACTCAGCAATATATCTCAATTTATTAAATATTGATGAACAGTTTATGGGGCATGTTCCAAAGTGGTATGTTTTCTTGTGACCCGCACTCAGCAATATATCTCAATTTATTAAATATGTTTGAACTTCTAATTCTCTTCTATAATCAAAGTCAATAAGTTATAGTAGATGTCCTCTAACACCCTTGATATTCTATCTAGATGTGTCAAAGGTCATCCTTAACTTAATACATGGGCGCTGATTAAGTTCTTTGCCATAACTTTATTCTTGATCTACACCATATAGGAAATCGCGTACTCGATAGATGTTTTAGTACTATCTCATTTCTTTTCACGAGTCTTTGAACAGTCATCTGTTACACTTAAACGAGGACACATCACTTCACTAGAGAAAATACTAATCCATTTCACACACATAGCTTTTAGCTTATTACATAACAGTGGTGAAAGAGAATTATTTTAGAGCAATCCAAGATTGCTGAAGTCTTAGGGTGGTTCCCCTATTAGGAATTGCATAATACCTGTCATTCAGTTCCAAGCATGTCTATCTTGTCAGCTTCATATGCTACAATGCACAAGAAACTCACCGAGTTTGATTTTAATAAATTGCTCAACAGCATACGATACCTTAAAATGGAGCAAAGAGAGCAATCCTTTCACTCGGAGATGACCTCCACAGATGCAGTCCTGAACGGCTGTAGTCCAATAAATGCTTATAAAAAGAATTTACAACGCTGCAATCAACCACACCCAAAATACGACCCATTTAAATTACTCAATTTCTCAGACCACCTTCCTTCCTTCATAATTGGGTTTAAACCCTTTGTTTTACATTTATCACTATCATTTAACCTTGATAAAACAAATTATTCTTACTGACCACTAAGGCACTAACTCTTATAACAGAAATTGGACTGGCATCCTCAAATACACATCAAAATTTAATACAAATGCACAAACAATTTCCAAGCAAGGACAGGGGGCAGCCTTAACCTTCTTGAGATTTCTTTTTAACGCAATGTTGCATGCTGCTTAGCTTCCTAACAAGTCATCCCCATAGAGGAAGACTTTTCAGCAACTGAGTACTTCGTTTACAACCACAATTCTCTAAAACCCAAAAGAACAGATTCAAAGATGCATGCACAGTGCAACCAAACACAGATTCAAAGATGCATATAGAGTGCAACCATAAAATAGGGTTCAAATAAAAAAATAAAAAAACAAAAAAAAACGAACTGTCCTGGAGAGATAGAGGAAGACTCAAATAAGAAATTAGGCTTCCTCAAATTCACTCCTTCAGTCACAAGTCCTAAAGGTGAGTTTCACAATAAAATGTCAAAATTCATAAAGGTAAAAAAAACAAAAACAAAATTATGGTCATTACCGTAAGGGTTTCATTTCCTTCATATATATAATTGATGTCTCCCTTGAAACATCGAAAAAAAAAAAGAACACGTTCTAAGAAAAATAATAGATTGCCAGAAACGCAATGCAAGCTGAAAGACTATTGTTATATTGATATCAACTGAAAAGAGAACAGGGCCCGACTTCAAAAACCAAAGTTCCTTGAAACTTAACAAAAGAAAACCATGCATGTTTAAGAATCAAAAAGACCAGTCTGCATCTCCATCTAACCCATCATATATAACCCAAAGAAACAAAACAAAACAAAACATATTTTCAAGGTCCATCAAAACTAGTCCACCGCCTAAAATAGGTTCTCCTTTCTATGCAAGAACCATCCTAATAATCTTGAGACTTTAAAGCTTCTAAAGCTAGCTTCATCTGTTTTGCAATCAAATCATTTTCCATCATGAAAAACTCCAACTTAGCGTTCATCAAACTCCTCCACTCCCTTTCCAACTCCACCAACTTTTCCTCTGGAACCTTCCCCAGCATCATCATTGCTCTCTCCTTCACATCCTCAGGCAAATCTTCAGACAGTAACGATGAACGCAAATACGGATACTTATCCCACAAATCCTCACTCCCCTCACCTCCCTCCACTTCCTCATTTTCCACTGCCTTTTGCTTCTTCATACTTGATTCCTTCCATTCTCCATTCACGACCCTCTTTTGCTTCTTCACATTCGCATCCTCTCCTCCACTCAGCTCGTTGTTAGCAGCCTGCTTCTCCTTTTTTCCACCCTTTCCCTTCCTTTCTCCATTGACTTCCTCGCTCAAAACCCTCTTCCCCCTCTCCTTTTTTCCATCATTTCCCTTCCCTTCTCCATCAGCTTCCTCACTCAAACCCCTCTTCCCCTTCTTCACATTCCCCTCCTCTCCCCCATCGCCTTCCTCACTCAAAACCCGCTTTTGCTTCTTCAAATTCCCTTGCTTTCCTTCTCCGCTCACTTCCTCACTCGAACCCCTCTTCCCCCTCTTCACACTCGCCTCCTTTCCCTTCCCATTCACTTCCCCACTCCCCAATTTCGCCAACGCCAGAATAATCCCTCGTCCACCACCACTAACATTTTTCCCACTGTTTTTACTAGCATTACTCTCATTTCCCACGACAATACCACCAGCACCCCATATTTTTTTTGCAAGCTCTACGCACTCCAAATCATGCGGTTTACTAAAAGTCTCATATTTCCCACTCTCATTCTTCTCCACATCAGTAAAATACTTCTTCTTCAACATCCTGATTTTATTAGCAAACTGATTATTGGAGGCATTAAAACAGAGTGATTCCTTCACAAATCCATAAAAATCACCAGTATCTGCAGGAGAGTTTTTCCCCTTTTCATTTTGGAACTCAATCATGCCATTCAATATCACAATCTCATCCTCATCACTCCATATACGCTGAGACCCTCCGGTCCCAGGTCCGGCTCCCTTCTTTGCTTTCTTGTCATCAACGTCCTTCTCCTTCTTGGGCTGCTCTGGTTTTGGGTCAGGTTTGCGCTTCGGCGAGATGGGCTTGATAG
>Ga0307507_10006968_pt1 | contig 16815 bp, 18 predicted proteins | sample 7_EM_MG_FD_207223 | JGI IMG/M metagenome (GOLD analysis project Ga0307507, IMG submission 207223) | Populus trichocarpa ectomycorrhiza microbial communities from riparian zone in the Pacific Northwest, United States - 7_EM | ecosystem: Host-associated > Plants > Roots > Unclassified | place...
ATCGCCCGAGCGGGGGCACGGCTCCCGCTCGCCCGCACCTAGCAAGGGCGGCTGCTGAGCGAGTGAGGACTTTCGGGAAATCGTGCTCGGCTTCCCCTGGGTGCTGGTAAAGAGGTACCCATGACCAGGAATCGGCTCGTGGCGCCCGTGGCAGTGGGTGTTGTCGCCGCGGTCGCGTGGGCGATCTGGTGGCTCGCGACGCAGCACACCGCGACTCCCGATGTCGTCGAAGGCTGGGCGGCGCCCAATGCGACCGGGACCGCGATCTCGTTGCACGAGAGCACCGACACACGCGACGGCACCGGCTACATAATCGCGGGGGCTTCATGGTCCGGTCCGGACAACGTATGGCACGACGGAGCGGACGGGCCCACCTGCGTCGGTACCGACACCAGCGCGAAGATGCATGTGCAGCTGGGCATCGTCGACGTGCGACCTGGGCAGGACGGCGTCGTCGGCGGGTCGCGCGTGGTGTGGCTGCGCTGCCTCGGCTAGCACCCTCCCGCCGAAGAAATTCGGGATACGGACAGCGGCGCGATCCGTAGAGTTCGCGTCATGGGTCATCTCGAGGCAGCGCATGTCGACTACTACCTGCCGGACGGGCGGGCGCTGCTGAGCGACGTCTCGTTCCGGGTCGGGGACGGGGCGGTGGTCGCGCTGGTGGGGCCCAACGGTGCCGGCAAGACGACGCTGCTGCGGCTGCTGTCCGGTGAGCTGCAACCACACCAGGGAACGGTGACCGTCTCCGGCGGGCTGGGGGTGATGGCACAGTTCGTCGGGTCGGTGCGGGACGAGCGAACCGTGCGCGACCTGCTCCTGTCAGTGGCCCCGCCGCGGATTCGCGCCGCGGCCGCGGCCGTGGACGTTGCCGAAGAACTGATCATGACGGTCGACGACGAGGCCGCGCAGATGAAGTACGCGCAGGCTCTCAGCGACTGGGCCGAGGCCCAGGGCTACGAGGCCGAAACGAACTGGGACGTCTGCACGACGGCGGCGCTCGGCATGCCGTACGAGAAAGCCCAGTGGCGGCTGGTGCGAACGCTCAGCGGCGGTGAACAGAAACGGCTGGTGCTGGAGGCTCTGCTCCGCGGCCCGGACGAGGTTCTGCTGCTCGACGAGCCGGACAACTACCTCGACGTGCCAGGCAAGCGATGGCTCGAGGACCGGCTACGGGAGACGCGCAAGACCGTGCTGTTCGTTTCGCACGATCGAGAACTCCTCTCGCGAGTAGCCGAGAAAATCGTCAGCGTCGAGCCGGGCCCGGCCGGCAGTGACGCCTGGGTGCACGGTGGCGGGTTCGGCACCTACCACGAGGCACGGCAGGAGCGGTTCGCCCGCTACGAAGAGCTGAAGCGGCGCTGGGAGGAGAAACACGCCCAGCTCAAGCGCCTCGTGCTGGACATGCAGCAGTACGCCGCGCGCAGCGACGAGATGGCGTCGCGCTACCGGGCGGCCAAGACCCGGCTGCGGAAGTTCGAGGAGGCCGGTCCGCCGCCGGAACCGCCGCGCCCGCAGGACATCCGGATGCGGCTGAAGGGCGGCCGGACCGGAGTGCGGGCGTTCACCTGCGAACACCTGGAGCTCACCGGGCTGATGAAACCGTTCTCCCTGGAGATCTTCTTCGGCGAGCGGGTCGCGGTGCTCGGCTCCAACGGCTCGGGCAAGTCGCACTTCCTCCGGTTGCTGGCGGGCGAGGACGTCGCCCACACCGGCTTGTGGAAGTCCGGGGCGCGGGTCGTCCCGGGTCACTTCGCCCAGACCCACGCCCACCCGGAGCTGACCGGGCGGCCCCTCGTCGACATCCTCTGGACCGAACACGCGAAGGCCCGCGGAGCCGCGATGGCCGTGCTGCGCCGCTACGAGCTGGAGCGCCAGGGCGACCAGGTCTTCGACAAGCTTTCCGGCGGTCAGCAGGCCCGGTTCCAGATCCTGCAGCTGGAACTGACCGGAACCACCGCACTGCTGCTGGACGAACCCACGGACAACCTCGATCTCGAGTCCGCGGAGGCACTGCAGGACGGCTTGGAGGCCTACGAGGGCACGGTCCTGGCAGTGACCCACGACCGCTGGTTCGCCGGCACCTTCGACCGCTATCTCGTCTTCGGCTCCGACGGCGTCGTACGCGAGACCCCGGAACCGGTCTGGGACGAACGCCGAGTCGTCCGCACCCGCGGCTGACGCTCAGGTCGCGGTGAGGAACTGGCCCGGCCGGCTGCTGAATTGCGCAGGCCCCACCTGGCCCGAAGCGGCGGGTCAGTTGAGCGGGCGGGTGCCAGCCGGGATGCCGCCACCCTCGTGCACGGACTCGACGAGTTCGGCGAGCGCGGTGAGGGCGACGCGCTGGGCCAGCGGCCCGTAGGAGATCCGAGCGACGCCGAGTTCGGTCAGCCGTTCCTGGGACGAAGTGCCCGGGAGGCCGATCACGGTCAGCCGCTGCGGCCCGAAAGCCTCGACCAGGGCCACGACCTGGTCGTCGGACAGCATGCCCGGCACGAAGACGACCGGGGCACCGGCGTCGAGGAACGCCTTGCCCCGTTCGATCGCGTCGGCCAGCACCTCGTCCTGCGGCCGCGCGCCTGCCCTGACGAAGACGTCGGTGCGGGCGTTGAGGACGAAGTCGGGGACCCCTTCGGCCTCGGCGGCCTTCATGATCGCCTCGACCTGGGCGGTGGCCTCGGCGAGCGGCTTCAGCTGGTCCTCGATGTTGGCGCCGGCGATGCCGGCGCCGATGGCCTTGCGGACGGTCTCCGCCGCGTTGCCGTAGCCGCCTTCGAGGTCCGCGGTCACCGGCAGCCCGGTGGCCGCCGCGATGCGCCGGACCTCCTCGATCATCTCGTCGACCGGGATGTTCTCGCCGTCCTCGTAGCCGCGGGAGGCGGCGATCGAGTGGCTGGCGGTGGCGAGTGCCTCGGTGCCCGGGATGTCCGCCACGACCTTGGCGCTGATCACGTCCCAGACGTTGACGACGGTCAGGAGCTCGGGGCTGCGGTGCAGTGCGAGCAGCTTGCTTGCCTTGTCGTTGGATGCCATGCCGTCCGTTCTACTCGTCCGGCCGGTCACCACGACAGCGGACCGCAGAGCTAGTCTCCTTGAGGCGAACCCACCACGACCCGGGGAGACCTGAAGCACCATGCTGGACCGAGCAGTCATCGACGCCTTGTTCCCGGCCGACCTGCCCGAGCCCGAGCACTGGGAGCAGCACTACCCCGCCCGCGAGCTGCCCGAAGGCGCGAAGGTCACCCGCTTCGGGCCCTCGCCCACCGGGTTCGTCCACGTGGGCGGCATCTACGTCGCCACGATCGACCAGGACGTCGCCCGCCGCTCCGGCGGCCGCTACCTCGTCCGGGTCGAGGACACCGACCAGTCCCGCGAGGTCGAGGGCGCCCTCGAGCAGTTCGAACGCGGCTTCGCCTACTTCGGCCTCGCTGCCGACGAGGACATCGACCGCGGCGGCGACTACGGGCCCTACCAGCAGTCCGCGCGCGAGCAGATCTACCTGACCTACGTCCGCCACTTGCTTCGCGAGGGCAAGGCCTACCTCGACTTCGCGACCAAGGACGAGCTCGCCGCCATCACCGCGCGGCAGCAGGCCACCAAGCTGCCCACCGGCTACTACGGCTCCTGGGCCATCTGGCGTGACGCCGACCCCGCCGACGTCCAGGCCAAGCTCGACGCCGGCGACCCCTACGTCGTGCGCTTCCGCGCGCCCGCGGCCACCATCACCCGCGCCCGGTTCACCGACGCCATCCGCGGCCCGCTCGAAGCCGAGGCCAACCGCAACGACGTCGTCATCCTCAAGAGCTCCGACCAGAGCCCGCGGCTGCCGACCTACCACTTCGCGCACGCCGTCGACGACCACCTCATGCGCGTCAACCTCGTCATCCGCGGCGACGAATGGATCTCCTCGGTCCCGGTGCACCAGCAGCTGTTCGACGCGCTCGGCTTCGAGCCCATCACCTACGCGCACATCGCGCCGCTGATGAAGCAGGAAGGCGGCAGCAAGCGCAAGCTGTCCAAGCGCAAGGACCCGGAAGCGAGCGTCGACTTCTACATCGAGACCGGCTACCCCGCCAAGGCCGTCCTGTACTACTTGCGCGGCCTCGCCAACGGCCGTCTCGCCGAAATGCCCCTCGACCAGGCCCTGGCCGAGCCGATCAACCTCGACGAGTGCGGTGTCGCCGGTCCGCTGGTCGACCTGGTCAAGCTCGACGACATCGCCGCCGACCACATCGCCACGCTGTCGGGCGCCGAGATCCTCGCCGCCGTACGCGGCTGGGCGCAGCGGTTCGACCCCGAGCTGGTCACCGTGCTCGACGCCGAACCCGAGCTGGCGTTGCGGGCGCTGGCCGTCGAGCGCGACGGCGCCGAGAACCCGCGCAAGGACCTGAAGAAGTGGAGCGAGTTCCGCGCCGTCTACGGCTTCTTCTTCCCGCAGCTGCACGCCTCGGTCACCGGTCCCGACGACGAGCGCATCGCCGCGCTCGGCGTCGACAACGCCATCGTCCAAGCTGTGGCGGGCGACTTCGTCGACAACTACCGCCAGCTCGACGACGGTGGTGAGTGGTTCGAGCAGATCCGCGAAGTCGCGGCGAAGCACGGTTTCGCGCGCAATGCCAAGGAATACAAGAAGGACCCGGACGCCTACCCCGGCTCCATCCGCGAAGCCTCGCAGATCATCCGCATCGCGATCACCGGCTCGACCCGCAGCCCCGACCTGCACGCCATCACCCAGGCGCTCGGCCAGGAGGAGACGCTCAGGCGGGTCGCGGCACTGGTCGGCTGACCCGCCGCCGCAGGGCACATTCGACGACGACGAGGTTGATCACCCAGCCCGCCGCCATGAGCATGGCGCGGGTGAACTCGCCGGGCGTGCCCACCAGCAGCAGCCACGGCACGTGCGTGAACACCTGGGTGCCTGCGCCGAGGCCGATCGCGTAGCCGCGCGTCATCCAGACCCGGTGCTGGGCGATGTCGCGGCGCCGGATCGCGAACACGGCGAGGACGATCGACACGATCATCGCCGTGCCGAAGAACAACCGGATCGCACCGAGCAGCGTGCCGTCGCCCGGCGGAAGGTCGTAGAACAGCGTCATCCACAGACCGGTGAGTGCCGCGAGCAGCCCGCAGGGAATCAGCACGCGCCCGGCGCCGCGATGCCAGCCGGGGCGACGGCGGCGCAGCGCCGGCACGAACTGGAAGGCGCCCAGAATGCAGAAGATGCTGGCGCTGAAGATATGCAGCACCACGGGCAACGGCATGGCGAAGAAGCGCGCATTGTCCGCGGTGACGGACGCGCCGCTGGACAGCTCGGCCACGCGGGCGGAACCGGCGGCCACCGGGACCGCACTGAGCAGAAGCAGCCCCGCCGGGACGAGCCAGTCCGGTTTTTTGGTGAGCAGCAAGGGAAAGCCCCTCTCGGAGGTCATGCGCAGATGTCTTCGCTCAGCATGACGACCGAGGGGGCAGGGCTCATCGGAAGAAGGGCCGGACCTCGACCCACCCTAAGTACGGTCCGGCTCTAGTACTTTCGGCGCGGCGCGCCGTCGCCGACCCGGCGGGTTTCGTAGGCCCACATGGCGATCTCGACGCGGTTACGGGCGCCGATCTTCATCATCAGGCTCGCGATGTGGGTCTTGACCGTGCTCAGCGTGATGTAGAGCTCCTCGGCGACCTCGCGGTTGGTCCGCCCGCGCGCCACGCTGAGCAAGACCTGCTCTTCGCGGTCGGTGAGGGCCTCGATGGGTTGCCTCGGCGCGGCGGATGCGGTCCCCGCAAAGGCATCGAGCAATCGTGCGGTGATGCTGGGCGCGATGAGGGCATCGCCGGTCGCGGCGGCGTGGACGGCTTGCGCGAGCAGCTGGGTGCCCGCGTTCTTGAGCAGGAAACCGCGGGCGCCCGCCCGCAACGCCGCATAGACGTACTCGTCGAGGTCGAAGGTCGTGATGACGACGACGGCGATCGGGTCCTCGACGCCGGGACCTGCGAGACGACGGGTGGCCTCGATGCCGTCCATGCCGGGCATCCGGATGTCGAACAGGCACACGTCGGGGCGCAGGCGCCGCGCCACCTCGACGGCCTCCTCCCCGTCGGCCGCCTCGCCGACGACCTCGATGTCCGGCTGCGCGTTGAGCATCATGGTCAGCCCGGTGCGGACGATCTCCTGGTCGTCGGCGACGATCACGCGGACGCTCATACCGGCGCCCCGCCCCGGGGCAGGACGGCGGTGACGGTCCAGCCGCGGCCGGGGTTCGGGCCCGCTTCGCAGGTCCCGCCGAGCAGGTCGGCGCGTTCGATCATCCCGACGAGCCCGTAGCCCGGCGAGCGCGCGAGACCGGGGTCCCCGTCGTCGCTCACGCGCAGGCGCACCGAGGTGTCGTCGGCGGCGACCCGGACCTCGATGTGGGTCGCGTGGCGGGCGTGCCGCCGGGCGTTCGTCACCGATTCCTGGGCGAGGCGGTAGATCGCGCTGTCGATCGAGGGCGGGAGGTCGTCGAGATCGCCGGAGATCGTCACGTCGACGGACGGCCGGGTTCGGCTCGCGAGCTTCTCCAGATCGCCGATCTTCGGGTTCGGTGCCAGGTCGGCCAGCTCGTCGCGGCGCAGGACGCGGACCATGGTGCGCATCTCGTCGAGGGCGCGCGCCGCCTCGGCCTCGATCACGTGCAGCGCGTCAGCCGCGGCTTCCAGCTGCGACGGCATCATCGCGAGGCCCGCCTGGGCGCGGATCGCCATCGCGGAGACGTGGTGGGCGACCGTGTCGTGCAGATCCCGGGCCAGCCGCTCGCGCTCGAGCAGCTTGGCCTGGTCCAGCTCACGCATCCGCGCCCTGGCCCGGTACCGGAACGCCGCCGCCAGCGTGACGGTCGCGAACAGCACGACCAGCCCGCCCACGGCGTCGGTCAGGCCCTTCTGCCCGAGGGCGACAGACAGTCCGGTCTCGGGCAGCACGAGCCCCAGCCCGACCACGATCTCGCGCCCGGACCCCCACCGGGCCAGCGAGTACGGCAGGAGCAGCAGGCCGACCATCGCGTACGACGACGGCGCGGCGCCGCCCGTCGCCAGCATGAACCCGCTGGTGACGCCGAAGGAGATCAGGAACATCGGGAACGGCCTGGCCCGCCGCCACAGCAGGGTGGGGATCAGGGCGACGACGACCACCACCGAGAGAACCCGCCACGGCATGTCCGGCCGGAAGACGCCCTCGAGCACCACCGCCGGCACGAGCACTCCGAGCAGCGCCCAGTCACGCCAGACCCGCGAGGGCGGATCGGGCGGGCGGGGCTCATCCCACAAGGACCGCAGCACGGCGTTCACCTGCTGATGGTACGAGAGTCCCGCCCGATCCAGATCGTCCTAAAGTACGACTACGCCCTTATGCGAAGTAGTGGCCCTTTTCGAGGTCCTCGATGAGCCCGGGGTGCGTGGGCCGCCACCCGAGCAGCTCCCGGGTCAAGGCGCTCGAAGCCGGGCTGTCGAGGCCGAGGAACCCTGCCAGCCAAGTGAAATGCTCGCCGGCGTCATCCGCGGCGATCGCGGCCACCGGAAGGTCGAGCCGGCGGCCGATCACCTCGGCGACGTCGCGGATCGGGACGCCCTCGTCGGCGACGGCGTGCAGCACCGAACCGGCTGGGGCGTTCTCCAGCGCCAGGCGGAACATGTGCGCGGCATCGCGCTGGTGCACGGCGGGCCAGCGGTTGGTCCCGTCGCCGAGGTAACCGGAGACACCCTTGTCGCGGGCGATGCCGACGATCGTCGCCATGAACCCGTGGTCCCCGTCGCCGTGCACCGTCGGGGGGAGCCGCACGACCGACGGGCGGACCCCCTGCGACGCGAGGTCGAGGGTGATCCGCGCAGTCGTCAGCCGGCCCTGCGCGGCGACGTTGCGATCCCCGTCCGACTCGGGATCGAGGCCGTCCCGCTCGGTCGCCATCCGCCCCGGCGCGAGCCCGAGGATTCCGGAGGCGAGGACGAACGGCCGACCGGAGCCCGCCAGCACCTCGCCGAACGCCTCGACGACGCGACGATCCGCGTCGACCGCGCCCTGGAAGTCCCCCGAGAACGCGATGTCGTGCTTGAACGCCAGGTGGATCACCCCGTCCGACGCGGCGGCCGCGCTTCGCAGGCTGTCCAGGTCGTCGAGCGTGCCGCGATGCACCTCGGCCCCGGCCGCGGTGAGGGCGGCCGCCGAGGCGTCCGAGCGGGCCAGCCCGACGACCTGATGGCCCGCGTCGAGGAGTTCGGGAACGACGGCCGAGCCGATCCAGCCGGACGCGCCGGTGACCAACACTCGCATGAAAACCTCCTGATGTCAGTTACTGTCATCAACCTAGCAACGATGTCAGCGACTGTCATCAACTAGGCTGGGGACATGGGTCGATGGGAGCCGAACGCGCGTGGCCGGCTCGAGCAGGCCGCGCTGGAGCTCTACGGCGAGAACGGGTTCGAACAGACCACCGTGGCGGAGATCGCCAAACGGGCCGGGCTGACCGAGCGGACGTTCTTCCGGCACTACGCCGACAAGCGCGAAGTCCTGTTCGCGGGCTCGGGCATGCTGCGGGACCTCCTCGTGGCCACCGTGACCGACGCGCCCGGCTCCACCAGACCCATCGACGCGGTCATCGCGGCGCTGGAGGCCGCCGGCGCCGTCCTCCAGGAACGCCGGGACCATGCCCGGCAACGCCAGGCCGTCATCAACGCGAACATGGAGCTCCGCGAGCGCGAGCTGATCAAGCTCGCCTCACTCGCCTCCGCCCTCGCCGAAGCCTTGGGCCGGCGCGGCGTCACGGACTTGGCCGCAAGCCTGACCGCCGAAGCGGGCATCGCCGTCTTCAAGGTCGCGTTCGAACACTGGATCGGCTCGACCGACCCGGAAACCCTGCCACACGTCATCCGGCGGTCGTTCGACGAACTACTCGTGAGTGTTGCGGCCGGTTAGAGCCAGTGTGCGTTTGAGTACCTACGGTCTGAAGGGTGCCCATGCTCTGGTCCGGTGTGCTGAAGGGGACTTTCCTCTCGTGAGATGAGAGGAAAGTCCCCTTCATAACGTGTGTCGGCGGGGCTCTGGGGCAGGTGTGACCGTGGGGACGCGTGGGGTGGCTCGCGGCGGGGTCGTGAGTGTTTAGGAGTGTTAGAACACCTCTAGCCACTCACGACGGTTGTGTGTGGGGTAGGTGGGGTTGCTGAGGCGGTGCCTGGTCCGGCAGGCCCGCAGGGGTGGGCAAAGTCTGCGTGGCCAACCTGCGGTTCAGGAGGTGGCCCGGCCGTCGTGAGTGTTGCGCCGGTTAGAACCGGCATTGCCACTCACGAGTCCTTACACGCGGCCGCCCTCCCATATCGCCGAGCCAGCTGCGCGAACGCCTCCCTCAACTCAACCGGCCCGACAACCTCGACATCGGCGTCGAACCTGCCGATACCGGCAGCCAGGCCGGCCCACGACCACGAGCCCAGCACCAGGCGGCAGCGATCCGGGCCGAGCGCCTCGACGAGTCCGTCGGCGGCGTAGGGAGACACAGCCTCGGCCGGGAGGTCGAGGATCACCTCGCCGCGGCAGGGCAGGCCACCGGCGCCTTGGAACCTGCTGGCGATGAAGGTGGCCACGTCTCCTCCGGGCAGTTCACGCGAGGTGAAGCGTGGCCCGGTGGGGGTGCGCGGGGTGATCCGGTCGACGCGGAACGTCCGCCAGTCGTCGCGGTCGAGGTCCCAGGCGACGAGGTACCAGCGCCCGCCCCAGGTGACGACGTGGTGGGGCTGCACCCGGCGCGGCGCCGTCCCGCCCGCGTAGTCGAAACGCAGCACTTCGCAAGCGTGCACGGCGGCGCTGAGCGAAACGAGGACGCCGCTGTCGAACCGGGCCGCGGGCCGCCGGACCGCGGTGACCTGGAGGGTGTCGATCCGGTGGCGCAGGCGGGCGGGCATGACCTGCCGGACCGTGTTCAACGCGCGCGCCGCGGCTTCCTCGATACCCGCGCCGGTGGTGGCGGCGATCCGCAGCGCGACGGCGAGGGCGATGGCCTGCTCGTCGTCGAAGAGCAACGGCGGCAGCTCCGTCCCGGCGTCGAGCCGGTACCCGCCGTCGGGCCCCTTGGTGGTCTGGATCCGGTAGCCGAGCTCGCGCAGGCGGTCGACGTCGCGGCGGACGGTGCGCGAACTGACCTCCAGCCGGTCGGCCAGCACCTGCCCCGGCCAGTCCCGGCGTGCCTGCAGCAACGAGAGCAGGGACAGCAGTCGAGCGGAGGTTTTCGGCATGACGTTCATTCTGCGCGGAGAAGCGGACACATCCTGACCGCTATCCCTGCGAGTGTTGTCCCATGCCAACCAACCGAAGGGGCACCACCGTGACCACCACGCTCGACACCGAACGCACCGACCTGCTCGCCGAACTCGCGGCCGCCCGCTCCGCCCTGATCCAGACGACCCGCGGACTCACCGACGAGCAGGCGGCCGCGCGGCCGACGGTCAGCGCGCTGTGCCTGGGCGGGCTGGTCAAGCACGTCGCGTCCATGGAGGAGCAGTGGCTGCGCTTCACGGTCGAGGGCCCGTCGGCGATGAACCACGAACTGCCCGACGGCGTCACCTGGGCCGACATCATGGCCGGGACCGCCCGCGAATACCCGGGGTGGCTGGCCGAGCACCAGAACGGGTTCGTGCTGCTGCCCGGCGAGACCTTGGCGGGGATCCTCGCGCACTACGAGCAGGTCGCCGCCCGGACCGCGGAGATCATCGCCGCTGCCGACCTCGCGACGTCCCACCCGCTGCCGGAGGCACCCTGGTTCGAAGCGGGAGCGACGTTCAGCGTGCGCCGGGTGCTGCTGCACCTGATCACGGAGACCGCCCAGCACGCCGGACACGCGGACATCCTGCGCGAAACGCTCGACGGCCAGAAGTCCGGCTGACCCGGGCTGTAATGAACGGTCCTTTCATTGCAGATCTTGCAATGAAAGGACCGTTCATTACAGCCGGCATCGGCGAGTCAGGCCGTGGCCAGGGTCAGGCCGTAGGTCTGCAGGATCTCGTTCACCGGCTGGAACCAGGTTTCGCCGCCGGAGGAGCAGTTTCCCCACCCGCCCGAAGTGACGCCCTGGGCCTGGTCCCCGGTGATGAACGAGCCGCCGGAGTCACCCGGTTCCGCGCACACGGTCGTCCTCGTCACCTGGTAGACCGCGCCCTGGGAGTAGTTGACCGTCTCGTTCAACCCCTCCACCACGCCACAGTGCCAGTGCGTCGTCGAGCCGGAGCGGCATACCGACGTGCCCGGCGGCGCCACCCACGACCCGCGGACCAGTGCGTCGCTGACCGTGCCCCAGCCGAGCACGACCGGTGCCGGCCACCAGCCGTTGCCGATGCTGATGAACGAATAATCGTTGCCGGGGAACGAAGAGCCCGCGAACGTGCCCATCCAGGAACCGTCCCAGCCGACCACGGAGCTGCCCACGCCACCGCAGTGCCCGGCGCTGACGAACCCGCCCTGCACCGAAAAGCCGATCGAGCAGCGGGTGTTCCCGTTGATGTAGTAGGGATCCCCGCCGACCGTGCCGGCCGAGAACGTCCGTGCCCGAGGTGCGGTGTCCACGGTGACCGGACCCGCCTGCCGCGCCCGGGCCAGGAACGCGTCGACGTCGGCTCCCCGGGCACCGGACTGGAGGGTGACCACGACGCTGCCGCTGCGGGGATCCGCACGCCACCCGCTGATTCCCGCTGGAGCGGGCTTTGCCTTCGCGGAGGCGTCCACCGCCGCCTTCGCCGCGTCCAAGGCCGCGGCGCTGATCCGGGCCGGAACGGTTTCGGCGCCGAGCTGCCGGACCGCGGCGGCCGCGCGCTCGTCCGTCACGCCGACGACCAGCTTGCCGGCGGCAGGGTCGAACCACGCGCCACCGAAGGCGGCGCCCGCGGCCCGCCGCGCGTCCGGCATCAGCCGGGAGGCGACCGCTTCCCGGGCCAGCCTGGCCTCGGCCGCACTCGCACTGATCCCCAGATCTCGCTGCATCGCCGCCACCAGACCGGGCGACATCGGTTGCGCACTCGCGACCGGCTGCAGCGCGGCGCCGGAAACGAATGCTGCGGAAAGGACGACGACGGCACTCAGGGCAGTTCTTCGACGCATCCGGAAACTCCTCACGGCGAACGACTTATTTACAACGTTGTAAAAAGCCCTGTACCCAGTACAGCACGATCACCGCGAAATTGTCCAGACCACTCTTTACTAATAATATCAGCGAATTTCGTCGTGCCAGTTCCACCACTCGTACGGCGGGGTCCGCGGGTAGCCCTCGGGGGAGTCCTCCCATTCCTCCTGCCGCCCGAGTGCAGTCAGGTCGAGGTAGCTCCAGGTGCTTCCCAGCGCCTCGTCGCCACGGTTGTTGACGAAGTACGTGCGGAAAACCCGGTCGCCATCACGGAAGAACGCGTTGGTGCCATGCCATTCGCCCACTCCGAAGTCGACGTCGAATTCGTCGACCATGGTGTACCAAGGGATCTTCCAGCCCATGCGCGCCTTCACCCGCGCGATGTCCGGCTGCGGCGCTCGCGAGGCGTAGACGAAAGTGGTGTCCCGGGAGTGCAGATGGGCGACGTCCGCGACCTGGTCGGCCATCAGGGAGCAGCCGACGCACGCGTGGTCGGGCCAGCCGTGCACGCCAGGCTCGAAGAAGGCGCGGTAGACGATCAGCTGGCGACGGCCCTCGAACAGGTCGAGCAGGCTCACCCTGCCCGCGGGCCCCTCGAACGCGTAGTCCTTCTCCACCACCAGCCAGGGCATTCGCCGGCGCCGGGCGGCCAGCGCGTCCCGGGCACGGGTCAGCTCCTTTTCCTGCACCAGCAACTGTTGCCGCGCTGTCTCCCACTCCTGGGGCGTGACGATTTCAGGCGTTTTCATGATGCCTCCTCAGTTTTCGCGGTCGAGGTGGTCCTTCAACGCGCCGAGCGGGCCGTCCCAGTCGCGGGCCAGCGCGGCCAGGAACTGCTGTGCCACTTGCATCGGCGCCGAACACAGCCGGTAGCGCACCCGGCGCCGCTCCCCGGCTTCGGCCGTCACCAGCCCAGCCTCGGCCAGGACGGCCAGGTGTTTGGCGATCGCCTGCCGCGTGATCGGCAGCCGGGCCGCGAGGTCCGTCGCGGTGGCCGGCCCCGCCGAGGCAAGGGCGGCCAGGACCGCGCGCCGGCTCGGGTCGGCCAGCGCCGCGAAGACCTGCTCGGCGATCGCTTCGATCTCAGGCGGCATCGAGGTAGCCGACCAGCTCTCCCAGCTCGCTCGCCCACCCGCCGGTGTTGCCCTCGTACGCCTTGCGGTGGGCGTCCTCCGGCAGCTGCGCGAACCCGGTCTCGACCACCGTCAGCCGGGTGCCCGTACCGGTCGCTTCGAGCGTGAACTCGACATACGTGCGGCGCGGATCGTCCTCGGGCAGCCCGTCGATCCCCCAGGTGAACCCGAACACCGCCGGTTCTTCCACCCGCTCCACCCGCATGTCGGCCCGGTGGCCGTTGGTCCAGGTCATCCAGGCCGATCCGCCCGGACGCAGGTCGATCTTCGCCTCGTTGCCGAACCAGGCGCCCAGGCCCTCGGCCGTGGTGAGCGCCGCCCATACCTTGGACGGCGGGTGCGCGACCTCCACGGTCCGCTCGATGCGGTCGGGAAAACCCATGACTTCCTCCCACGTGTTGCAACCTAATGGTTGCCACTCTATGGCAACCAGCTGGTTGCGTCAAATGCCGGGATGCCATCCGGTACGTGATCACCGAGAATGGATCCGTTGCGTGGGAGGTGCTCGATGCGGCCGATGCGCGTGCGTGGCGAGGCTTACGGGGAGTACCTGCGCGGAGCGCTGTGGGCGATGTCCGGCGCCGCGGTCGGGCTACGGCTGCGCGGAACCGGCGGTGTGCCTGGCGCTGCTCCGGCTGCTGGACGTCGCCTCCGGCGTCGTCACCGACCCGGCCCGGCGGGCCGCGGTCGCCGAACAGACCCGGCTCGTCCTCGTCGCGGCGGAAGCCCGGATCGCCGAGGACGGCGACCTGCGGCCCGTTCGCGCACTCGCCGCGGACGTCCTCGATGCGACGAAGAAGTGATGTTCACGCTATGCAGAGGCGGCCATCACGGAGCAGGATCAGGGGGTGACGATCAACCAGGCCGGCGCCCCGGCGTTCCCCGAGCATGACGCCCGGGTCCACCAGCTGCGGCGGGACCTGACCGCGCTCGGCGGTCAGGCCACCATCCGGCTCGCGAAACGGACGTCGAACCTCTTCCGCTCCCGGGAGAAGGCGAGGCACCGTGGTCTGGACGTCTCGGGGTTCGCCCACGTGCTGCGGGTCGACGCGGAGGGCCTGACCGCCGACGTCGAGGGGATGGTCACCTACGAGCAGCTCGTGGACGCCACCCTGCCGCACGGCCTGATGCCGCTGGTGGTCCCGCAGCTGAAGACCATCACCCTCGGCGGCGCGGTCACCGGGCTCGGCATCGAGTCGTCGTCGTTCCGCAACGGCATGCCGCACGAGTCGGTGCTGGAGCTGGAGATCCTCACCGGGGACGGGCGGATCGTCGTGGCCCGGCCGGACAACGAGCACCACGAGCTGTTCCACGGTTTCCCCAACTCCTACGGCACCCTCGGATACGCCCTGCGGCTGCGGATCCGGCTCGAACCGGTCAAGCCGTACGTCCGGCTGCGCCACGTCCGCCACCACGACCGCCAGGAGTACTTCGCGGCGTTGGGCGAGGCCTGCGCAAGCCGGACGTACGAGGGCGATCCCGTGGATTTCGTCGACGGCACCGTGTTCGGTCCCGACGAGATGTACCTGACGCTGGGCACCTTCGCCGACACCGCGCCGTCGACCAGTGACTACACCTGGTTGGACATCTACTACCGCTCCATCCAGCACCGCGAGACGGACCACCTGACCGTCCGCGACTACCTGTGGCGGTGGGACACCGACTGGTTCTGGTGCTCGCGCGCGTTCGGGGTGCAGCACCGGCTTCCCCGGCTGCTGCTCGGACGCCGCTTCCTCCGGTCCTCTGTGTACTGGAAGGCCGTGGCGCTCGAGCGGCGGTTCAAGGTGTCCGAGCGGCTGCTGCGGCTGCGGCGCCTGCCGCCCGAGGAGACGATCGTGCAGGACATCGAGGTCCCGCTGACCCGGGCCGCGGAATTCCTCGAGTTCTTCGAGCGGGAGATCCCGATCAGCCCGGTGTGGGTCTGCCCGCTGCGGCAGCGGCCCGGTGGGGTGCGGTGGCCGCTCTACGAGCTGGACCCCGACCAGCTCTACGTCAACTTCGGGTTCTGGTCGGCGGTTCCGCTGGCTCCGGGTGAACGGGACGGCGTACACAACCGGCTGATCGAGGCCGAGGTGACCCGGCTCGGCGGGCACAAGTCGCTGTACTCGGACAGTTTCTATACCGAGGACGAGTTCTGGCGGCTCTACAACGGAGATGTCTACCGGAAACTCAAGCAGGCCTACGACCCGGACGCGCGCCTGCTGGGGCTCTACGAGAAATGTGTCCGCCGCCGGTGACGGCCGGGCGAAAGGAAACCAAGGTGAGCAAGGCAAATACCCCCGTCGGGGCGATCTTCGAGCGACTGCTCGGCCCGCGCTCGACGGTGTCGATCACCGCGTATGACGGCAGCAGCGCCGGACCGGCCGACGCCCCGGTGGCGTTCGAGGTGCGGTCGCCGCTCGCACTGGACTATCTGATGTCCTCCCCCGGCGACCTGGGCCTCGCCCGTGCCTACGTGGCCGGGGCGATCGAAGTCCACGGCGACCTCTACACCGCGCTGCACGCGCTTTCGGCCCAGGTCGACCAGCTGACCCCGGCCGACCGGCTCTGGCTGCTGCGCAAGCTGGGCCCGGCCCACCTGCGCCGCGTGAAGCCGCCCGTCGAGGAGCTGCCGAGCCGGTTCCGGCGCGGGCTCTCCGGGCTGCGGCACTCGAAGGCGCGCGACAGCAGCGCGATTTCGAACCACTACGACGTCTCCAACCGGTTCTACGAACTGGTCCTCGGCCCGTCGATGGCCTACACCTGCGCGGTGTTCCCCAAGGCCGACGCCTCGCTGGAAGAGGCACAGGCGGCGAAGTTCGACCTGGTCTGCCGCAAGCTCGCGCTCGAGCCCGGGATGCGGCTGCTCGACGTCGGCTGCGGCTGGGGCGGAATGGTCCAGCACGCGGTGAAGCACTACGGCGTCGAAGCCCTCGGCGTCACGCTGTCGCGCGAGCAGGCCCAGTGGGCTCAAAAGGACATCGTGGCGAACGGGCTCGCTGACCGCGCGGAGGTCCGCCACCTCGACTACCGGGACGTCACCGAGACCGGGTTCGACGCGGTGTCGTCGATCGGGCTCACCGAGCACGTCGGCGCCCGCAACCTCGGCTCCTACTTCCGCTTCCTGGCAGGCAAGCTCAAGACGCGCGGCCGCCTGCTCAACCACTGCATCACGAACCCGGACACCAGCGTCGCCCACCGCTCCGGCGGCTTCATCGACCGCTACGTCTTCCCGGACGGCGAACTCGAGGCCCCCGGCGAGATCATCACGGCCATGCACGACAGCGGCTTCGAGGTCCGTCACTCGGAAAACCTGCGCGAGCACTACGCGGCCACCCTGGCGGGGTGGTGCGCCAACCTCGCCGAGCACTGGGAAGAAGCGGTCGGCGAGGCCGGCGCCGGGCGAAGCCGGGTGTGGGCGCTCTACCTCGCGGCCTGCCGGCTGGCCTTCGAACGGCGGGAGATCGAACTACACCAAGTCCTCGGCGTGAAGACCGACGCCGACGGTGGCTCCGATATGCCGCTGCGGCCGACCTGGGGTAACTGAACTCACCAGGTGACCGGTAGTTCGTGGACGCCGT
>Ga0307507_10006970_pt1 | contig 16806 bp, 14 predicted proteins | sample 7_EM_MG_FD_207223 | JGI IMG/M metagenome (GOLD analysis project Ga0307507, IMG submission 207223) | Populus trichocarpa ectomycorrhiza microbial communities from riparian zone in the Pacific Northwest, United States - 7_EM | ecosystem: Host-associated > Plants > Roots > Unclassified | place...
TGGGGCTGGCGCATCCCGTTCTTCGTCGGCTGCCTGATCATTCCTCTGATCTTTTTCCTGCGCCGGACATTGGAAGAAACCCCGGAATTTCTGGCGATGAAGAAGCACCCCACGGCCTCCGAGGTGTTCGCCTCGGCGCTGGCGAACTGGCGCATCGTCATCCTCGGCATGATGATCGCGATCCTGACCACCACGACCTTCTATTTCGTGACCGTCTACACGCCGACCTTCGGCAAGTCCGTGCTGAAGCTCTCGAGTGCGGACGCCCTGATGGTCACGGTGCTGGTGGCGGTCGGCAACTTCTTCTGGAATCCGGTCGGCGGCGCGCTCTCCGACCGGATCGGCCGCAAGCCGGTGCTGCTGACGATCGCGACGCTGTCGCTCCTGACCTCCTATCCGGCCCTGCACTGGCTGGTTGCCGATCCGAGCTTCGGCAAGATGCTGGCGGTGGAAATGATGTTCTCGTTCTACTTCGGCGTCTACAGCGGCACCATGCTCGGCGCGCTGGTCGAGATCGTGCCGGCGCATGTCCGCACCACCTGCTTCTCGCTCGCCTTCGCGCTCGCAGCAGCCTTGTTCGGCACCTTCACGCCGTTCGCCGCGACCTGGCTGATCGACAAGACCGGGGACAAGGCCTCGCCCGGCTACTGGCTGATGTTCGCCGCCGTTCTCGGCATCATCGCCGCCTCGACCGTCTATCGTGGCGGCAAGGCGATGGCGACGCGCGAGGCCGTCACCGCCTGAGGCGAACGACGACACCGCCGGCCGGACTTCACAAGATCCGGCCGGTTTCACTTCCCATGCAAACAAGATAACAAGATCGCATGGTCGACCTCTCCCGAAAATTCGACGTATTGGTGATCGGCGGCGGCAATGCCGCGCTGTGCGCCGCGATCAGTGCAAGACGCGCCGGCGCCAGCGTGCTGGTGCTGGAAGGCGCGCCGAAATTCTATCGTGGCGGCAACACCCGTCATACCCGCAACATGCGCTGCGCGCATGATGCCGCGACCGAAATCCTCACCGGCCCCTACACCGAAGAAGAATTCTTCGAGGATCTCCTGCGCGTCACCGGCGGCCAGACCGATGAGGACCTGGCGCGGATGATGATTCGGGAATCCAAGGACATCCTGAACTGGATCGTCGACCAGGGCGTGCGCTGGCAGCCCTCGCTCGGCGGCACGCTCAGTCTCGGACGCACCAATTCCTTCTTCCTCGGCGGTGGCCGGGCGATGCTGAACGCGCTCTATCTCACCGCCGAAAAACTTGGCATCGAGATCCTCTACGACGCCGAAGTCCTCGACCTCGACATCCAGGACGGCATGTTCCTGTCGGCCACCCTGAAACAGGGCGATGGCCGCGTGCAGGCAAAGGCTGCAACCCTGGTGGCGGCCGCCGGCGGCTTCGAGGCCAATATTGAATGGCTGAGGGAATATTGGGGCGAGGCCGCCGATAATTTCCTGATCCGCGGCACGCCCTACAATCGCGGATCGATCCTGAAGATGCTACTCGCCAGAGGCGTGCAGGAGGTCGGCGATCCCACGCAATGCCACGCGGTCGCGATCGACGCGCGCGCGCCGAAATTCGACGGCGGCATCATCACGCGCCACGATTCGGTCGTGTTCGGCATCGTCGTCAACAGGAATGCCGCACGCTTCTACGACGAAGGCGAGGACATCTGGCCGAAGCGCTACGCCATATGGGGCCGGCTGGTCGCGGCGCAGCCCGGCCAGATCGCTTATATCGTTTTCGATGCCAGCGTCCGCAACAGCTTCATGCCGACCTTGTTCCCGCCGATCGAGGCCGGCTCGATCGCCGAGCTGGCGGGCAAGCTCGAACTGGATCCGGCGGTGCTGGACAAGACCATCGCCGATTTCAACGCCGCGGTCCGTCCCGGCACTTTCGATCACACCATCCTCGACGACTGCCGCACCGAAGGGCTCACACCACCGAAGACGCATTGGGCGCGGAAAATCGAGACGCCGCCTTACCTCGCCTATCCGGTGCGGCCAGGCATCACCTTCACCTATCTCGGCACCCGCGTGAACCGGGAGTCGCGGATGCTGATGACCGACGGCAAGCCATCGGCCAACATGTTCGCCGCCGGCGAGATCATGGCCGGCAACGTGCTCGGCAAGGGCTACGCGGCCGGCATCGGCATGACCATCGGCAGCGTGTTCGGACGGATCGCCGGACGGGAAGCAGCGAAAAATGCACGGAACTAAAATCCTCGAAGAGGCCGACCGCCTGATGACGGTCTGCAATTCCTGCCGCTACTGCGAGGGGCTCTGCGCGGTGTTTCCGGCGATGGAGATGCGCCGCTCGTTCTCCGATGGCGACCTCAACTACCTCGCCAATCTCTGCCATGGCTGCGGCGCCTGCTATGTCGATTGCCAGTTCTCGCCGCCGCACGAGTTCAACGTCAACGTTCCCAGGACATTGGCGATCGCACGTGCCGAGTCGTGGTCTGCGTATGCGTGGCCGCGCGGCCTGGCCTTCCTGTTCGCGCGCAACGGGCTCGTCATCGCCATCGCTGCGGCGCTGAGCGTAGCGGCCTTCATCTTCGGCTTCGCCGCCCTCACCGACCGCCAGGTGCTCTACGGTGTCCACACCGGTCCCGGCGCGTTCTATGCGCTGATGCCGCATAACGCGATGGCGGCGCTGTTCGGCGCGGCCTTCCTCTATGCCATCGTCGCGATCGTCATAGGCGTGCGTGCGTTCTGGCGCGATATCGGCGAGCCGATCGGGATGCACGCCGATGCGGGGTCTCTGTTGCAGGCGATCCGGGACGCCGGAAATTTGCGCTATCTCGACGGCGGCGGCGTCGGCTGCTTCAATCACGATGATCGTCCGACCGACCGGCGGCGGCTCTATCACCACTTCACCTTCTACGGCTTCCTGCTCTGCTTCGCCGCGACCTCGGTGGCGACGCTGTATCATTATCTGCTGGCGCGCGAGGCGCCGTACCCGTGGTGGGATCTGCCCGTAGTGCTGGGCACAACAGGCGGCCTGGGGCTTCTGATTGGCCCGATCGGCCTGTTCGCCGCGAAGTGGCAACGCGATGCCGCACTGCTCGACGAGAAGCGCATGGGCATGGACACGGCCTTCATCGCCATGCTGTTCCTGACCAGCCTCAGCGGCATGGCGCTCCTGCTCCTGCGCGCGACACCTGCGATGGGACCGCTGCTCGCGCTGCATCTCGGCTTCGTGTTCGCGCTGTTCATCACGCTGCCTTACGGCAAGTTCGTGCATGGCCTCTACCGCTTCGTCGCACTCGTGCGCTATGCGCGCGAGCGCAAGATGATGCCGGCCGGCGGCGCACCGGAGTAGCGGCCGCGCCCGTCGTACCGGGGCGCGCGGCAGCGTATCCGGATCGTGTCACGAAAACAACGCGGCCATGTTGCGCATCCAGCGATGTCGCGGCGCCTTTTGCGATGCGGAGACTTGGACTCCGATATCGACGACGACACATGTCACGATCAGCTTTGATCGATTCTAATGCTTTGATGAATTCCAATCTTTCGCGTGTGTTGACGTTGGGCCGGCCGTCAACTCGACATCATCATCCGTTTCTGAGGCGTAAGGCCGCAGAGAACTCCCAAGTTTCGCTGAACTTCCGCCCGTCTTTGCTGCGACCTGCGTTGTGCGCCCCATGACGACGGCGCGTGTTTAAGGAGAGATGGTTTTGCAGAGGAAATGGTCATGAAGGTGATGAACGCGGCGGTAGCGGCTCTCGCGATTGGATTGTTCAGCGGGTCTGCCGCACTGGCCGACGGCTACAAGAATTGCACCAAGCTCGACAAGGCGTCGTGGAAGCCTACCGGCGATGCCGAAGCCAAGGCCAAGGAGGCGGGCTACGAGGTGCGGCAAACCAAAATCGAAGGCTCCTGCTATGAAGTCTACGGCGTCAAGGACGGCAAGCTTTTCGAGCTGTTCTACAGCCCCGAAGACCTCAGCCTGAAGCACACGAAGGCAAAGTGACCCGCCGCCATGGGTGACGCGGCGCCGGCATCCCCCAATGCCCCTTCAGGGAATCCTGCTGATCAACCCGTGAAAACCGTTATCGTCTGGGACCGGCCGCTGCGCCTCTGGCACTGGTCGCTGGCCACCCTCGTCCTGATCGCCTGGGTCACGCCAAACACCTACGATAGCCTGCATCGGTTTGCAGGCTATGCGGTGATCGGCCTGCTGGCGTTCCGGCTGCTCTGGGGCTTTGTCGGCACGCGGCATTCGCGTTTCGACAAGGTCGGCCTCAGGCTGCGCGCCGCGCCGGATTACCTGAAGAATCTCGTGCACGGCAACACCGGTCGATACCTCGGGCTCAATCCGGCGGGCGTCGCGATGCTCGTGGCCATGCTCGGGTTACTCATGATCTCGACGGTCACCGGCGCCATGCAGGTCACGGTGAGGTTCTTCGGCGTGTGGTGGATCGAGGATACCCATGCCTATTCGTCGCAGGCGGTCATCGTGCTCGCCGCACTTCATGTGCTGGGGACGCTGCTGATGAGTGTGCTTCAGCGCGAAAACCTGGTCGCAGCGATGTTCACCGGACGCAAGCATCCCCCGGGGAGCGCGCCCCCACGGCGCGGCGCACGATCGCGCGAGGGCGTCGTCGATCGGCAGCAGGGCGGAGCGGAGCAGCCGCGACAGCGACATGAAGGAGGACCGTCGGTGGTCCCAGGCCCCGCTTCAGCAGCGGCGACCGGACCTCAAACCGAAGCGGTCAGAATCGGCGACTGATGGTCCCCATACGGGGCGTGGTCTCGACGCGCCGCGAAGACTTCGGCCTAGACATCCGCCAGGTCGGCGCGATCGGCAAGGCGGCGTGCCGCGTTGTCGTAGTGGCGACGGGCCTTCTCGCGCGCCGCGACCGGGTCGCCGCTCTTGATGGCCTCGACCAGGCGCGCCTGCTCATCGATCGCTGTGGCCGCCAGTTCCGCAGCCTTGGTGTTCTTGACCGCGACCGAACGGAGCTTCGCGATGATCTGGCCGTCGATCATCAGGATGAAGCTGAGCGCGTGTTCGTTGTCCGCGGCCTTGGCGATGGCGCGGACCAGCTCGCGCTCCGCCTCGAAGTGCCGCTCGGCGCCATGCTCGGCATCGCCGACGGCGTCCCGCATTTCCTTGATGATCGCTTCCATCCGGGCTACGTCGCGAGTGGAGCGCGCCAGCGCGGCGTCCGCCGTGACTTCGCAGACGACGCCGTTGCGCAGGCGCAGCAGCTTCAGCAGTTCCTTGCGCTTCTTGAAGCACTTCGGCGAGATCCGGAACGCGGTGCGTTCCTGCGGCTGGGCAATGAAGGCGCCGACGCCGACGCGGCTCTGAACGATGCCGTCGTATTTCAACTGCGAAATCGCCTCGCGCACCACGGTCCGCGCCACGCCGAATTCGCTGGCCAGCGCCTGTTCGGATGGCAGACGGTCCCCCGGCCGCAGCTCGCCCGCGAGCAGCGCGCTGGTCAGGCTCGCGACAATCTCCTGGGGCAGCGAGGGACTTCGCTCGAGGGATTTGAATCGCACCTGGTGTGTCCTCCGCCTCATGGCCCGTGCCGGCCGCAGCCGGGCAAGGACCGGCGCAGCGGCACCACGCTTATCGGACTCGCGCCGCCCAAGTCAAACATTAAACAGGTTGTCAGACAGCCAGTAAGCATGCTAGCCGTTCAAAAAAATGCGGTGCCGCGGCGAACCAACGCTGTGAGAGCGCCCGCGACGGGGAGGCAGCATGATCGAGATCCAGGTGCAGGAATCGAGAACGGGGTCGATGCGATGAGCTCATCGACCGTGGTGGACCCAGGCGCGCGGAACGTCGATCATGCGCTGGGCGATGCGGCCATGGGCCGGGCGCGGGACGGTATCCTGCTGGGTTGGGTCGATCGGGTCGGCGAAAGCCTGCTGGTGCTCGCGCTGCTGGGTGAACTGACGCTGGTGTTGTTGAACGTCGGCGCCCGCATCTTTCTCGATCATTCCTTCCTGTGGACGGATGAAGTCGCCCGGCTGGCGTTGTCGATCCTGGCCTTTGTCGGCGGGGCGGTCGCCTATCGCCGCCGCGACCACGCCTTCGTACGGGTGGCGCTGAATCTGCTGCCGAAGCGGGGCGAGCGGATCTGCCTGGCCTTCGCCGATGCGGTTGTACTCATTGTCGCCGTGATCACGGGCGTCGCTTCGATCGAATTCCTCGCATCGAGCTGGAATGAGCGGACGCCGATCCTTCAGGTTCCGGCGGCGCTGATCGCCTCCCCGCTCTCGTTCGGCATGGCGATGCTCGCCTCTTACGCCGTCGGCAACCTCAGGCGCGATCATGGCCGGCTTGGCTGGTGGGTGCTGCTGGCGCTGGCAGCGACGCTGGCGCTGGGTGCGCTGAGCCAGGACGCCTGGTTGCCGCTGCTTGGCGAAGAGGCGCCGATCATCGCGGCGCTGACGCTGTTCTTCGTCTTCATCATGGCCGGCGTTCCCGTGGGATTCGTGCTGCTGTTCGCCACCGCGAGCTATCTCTGGACCACGGGCGCAGCCTCGCTCGTGGTGCTGCCGCAGACCATGGTCAACGGCACCGGCCATTTCATCCTGCTCGCGGTTCCCTTCTTTATCCTCGCCGGACTGGTGATGGAACGCGGCGGCATCAGCGTTCGGCTGGTGCGCTTCATCTTCGCGCTGGTGGGGCACGTCCGCGGCGGCCTGCTGCAGGTCACCGTCGGCAGCATGTACATCGTCTCCGGCCTGTCGGGGTCGAAGCCGGCCGACGTCGCCGCCGTCGGCACCGTGATGCGCGATGAACTCACGGAGTATCACGGCGCGCCGGAAGGTGCCGCCGTGCTCGCCGCCTCGGCGATCATGGGCGAGACCATCCCGCCCAGCATCGCGATGCTGATCGTCGGCTCGATCACCAACGTCTCGGTCGCGGCGATGTTCATCGGAGGCATCGTCCCGGCGGTGGTGATCGCGCTCTGCCTCTCGCTCATGATCTACCTTCGCAGCGGTCGCTCGGGCGCGAAGGGAACGTCGCGGGCGCCGTTCAAGGTGGTGTGGCGCGCCGGTCTCGGCGCGATTCTGCCGCTGTTCATGCCGGGCCTGCTGCTGGCCGGAATCCTGCTCGGCGTGGCGACTCCGACCGAAATCGCTGCGGGCGCGGTGATCTATGGCCTGCTGCTGTCGGTCGTGGTCTATCGCCAGGTCGACCTCGCCGGGTTCATCAGGATCACCATTGATGCGGCGGCGCTGACCGGCGTGTTGCTGTTCATCTTCGCCGCCGCCTCCGGCTTTTCCTGGATCCTGACGGTCGCCTATCTGCCGCAACGCCTCGTGGTTTTCCTGCAGTCGGTCGGCGGCAGCACGACCATCTTCATGCTGATGTCCATCGTGCTGCTGATCGTGGTCGGGGTCTTGCTCGAAGGCCTGCCGTCATTGAACGTGCTGGCGCCGCTGTTGCTGCCGATCGCCGGCAAGCTCGGACTGAGCGAGTTGCACTACGCGCTGGTGCTGATCATCGCGATGGGTGTCGGCGGCTTCATGCCGTATGCCGGCGTCGGTTTCTACGTCTGCTGCGCGGTGATGCGCTGCGACATCGAATCCGCCTCGCGCGCCATGTTTCCCTATCTCGCCGTGGTGCTCACCGGCCTCGTCATCGTCGCCTTCGTGCCGTGGCTGACGCTGTTTCTGCCGCGCTATTTCGGCTTTCCCGGCTAACCAAACCCGCGACTTGCGGGATCAGATCAGACAGAGAGGAAACACCATGCACCGAAGAGCGTTTCTGAAATCAGGCGCCGGCATTGTCGCGGCTTCGACCCTGGCCGCGCCCTATCTCGCGCACGCCGCCCCGATCACGATGCGGCTCGCGCATTTTGCGCCGGATGACCATCCGGCAAGCGTCGCGGCCAGGCAATTTGCCGCCAATGTCGAGCAGCGGACCTCCGGCGCCGTCAAGGTCAACATCTTCCCCAACAACCAGCTCGGCGGACCGCCGGAGCAGGCGCAGCAGATCAAGCTCGGCACCATCGACATGGGGCTGCCGACGCAGGGGCAACTCGACAAGTTCGAGACGGCTTTTGCCGCGGTGCTGCTGCCGTTCATCTTCGACGGCCCCGCCCATGTTGCCCGCGTGCTCGACGGCCCCGCCATGGAGTGGCTGGCGCCGCTCGCGGAAAAGCAGGGCTTCGTCCTGCTGCACAACTGGGAATACGGCTTCCGCAATCTCACCAACAGCACCCGTGCGATCAACGGTCCGGACGACGTCAAGGGCCTGAAGGTGCGCACGCCGCCGGAGCTGCAGATCCAGGCCTCGATGGAGGCGCTCGGGGCAACCGTGCAGGCCATCGCATTTCCGGAGCTCTATCTCGCACTGTCGCAGAAGGTGGTCGACGGCGAGGAGAACCCGGTCGCGGTGATCTATTTCAGCAAGTTCTACGAAGTGCAGAAGCATCTTGCCCTGACCCGGCACGTCTACAACAACATGATCCACACCATCGGCGTGAACTCCTGGAAGCGCCTGACGCCGGAGCAGCAAACCATCTTCCGCGAGGAAAGTGCCTCCGCCGGCAATCTCATGCGCAAGCTGATCGGGGACGCAGAATCCGAGCAGATCGCGAAACTGGAAAAGGCCGGCATGCAGGTGACCCGGCCCGACCTCGCGCCGTTCCGCGCCAGGATGGAGCCGGCCTACAAGCGCATCGCGGCCTATGCGGGCGAAGCCAACGTCAAGAAGTTCCAGGACATGGTCGAACAGTATCGGAAGGCATGACAATGACGACATTGGAACACGTCGGCTTCATCGGTCTCGGTGGAATGGGGACCGGGCTGGTCAAGAACCTCGCCACCAAGGGCGTCGCCGTCACTGCCTACGACCTCGACCCGGCAGCGGTGGTTGTTGCCAAATTCCATGGCGCGAGGCCCGCGGGCGGTCTCCGCGACATCAGCGATTGCCGCATCATCATGATTTGCGTCAATACCGCCGAGGACGTCGAGGCGCTGCTGAGTGGCGCTGACGGGCTGCTCGCCCGTGCCGCGCCGGGGCTGGTGATCGTCGATCACACCACCGGCAGTCCGCAGATGGTGGACAAGCTCGATCGTCTGGTGCGGGCGGCGGGCGGACGCTACGCCGAGGCGCCGATAACGCGAACCCCGAAGCACGCCGACATCGGCAAGGTCAACATCCTGTTCGGCGGCGAGAACAGTTTGCTCGACGAACTCAGGCCCTATTTCGAGCTCTATGCGGAGAACATCTTCCACATCGGCCCGCTGGGCCACGCCATCCGCCTCAAGCTCATTCACAACTACATCGCCTTTGCCAATGTCGCGGCGTGGTGCGAAGGCTTTGCGCTCGCAGCGAAGGACGGGCTCGATCTCACCCAACTGATCGACATCATCTCGGCCGCGGGCGCCCGGAGCGGCATGCTCGATCTCTACGGCCAGGCGACGCTGGATGGCGATTTCACCCCGCTGATGTCGCTGGCGAACGCCCGCAAGGACGTCCGCTATTACGCGCGCTGGCTGGAAGATGCAGGTTTGCCCGGGTTCATGGCCGAGGCCGTGCACCAGACCTATCGGCAGGCCGCCTTGCTCGGTCATGACGGGGAATCCTGCACCGCCGTGATCAAAGCCTATGAAGCTGTCACCGGCGTCGACGCCCGCGTGAGGCCACACACTCCAGAAGGGAAAAGCTGAATGCTCTACGACTTGCGAACCTATACGTGCCGGCCGGGAACGGTCGGCGCGCATCTCGAACTCTATGGCCGCGAGGGATTTTCCATACAATCCAGGCACCTCGGAACGCCGGTGCTCTACGCCTCCACCGAAAGTGGACCGCAGAACAGCTATGTCCATATCTGGGCGTTTCAGTCCGCCGACGACCGGGCGCGGCGCCGCGCCGAACTGCAGGCCGATCCTGACTGGAAGGAATACCTGAAGAAGAGCGCCGCGGCGGGCTATCTGATTTCGCAGGAAAACCGGTTGCTGGTTCCGACGCCGTTCTTTAAGCCGGGTCCCAATCCGTGATCATGGAACGGAAGGACGAGGCGATGGACAGCAACGCGGATATTCGAACCGGTGGGCATATTCTCATCGATCAACTGGCCCTGCACGGGGCCGTTACCGTGTTCGGGGTGCCCGGCGAGAGCTTCCTGGCTGCGCTGGACGGCATGTATCAGAACCAGCGCGTGCGCTTCGTCAACTCCCGGCACGAGGGCGGCGCCACCATGATGGCGGATGCCTACGGCAAGCTGACGGGACGGCCCGGCATCGCCTTTGCGACGCGCGGCCCCGGCGCCACCAACGCCTCCGCCGGCGTTCATGTCGCGTTCCAGGATTCGACGCCGCTGATCCTTTTGCTCGGCCAGGTCGGGCGCGACATGATGGAACGCGAGGCGTTTCAGGAAATCGACTATCGGCAGATGTTTGGGCCGATGACGAAGTGGGTGGCGCAGATCGACGACGCGCGGCGGATTCCCGAATTCATCTCGCGGGCCTTCTATACGGCAACCTCCGGCCGTCCGGGGCCGGTGGTGCTGGCGCTGCCCGAGGACATGCTGACCGACGTGGTGGACGTTGCCGATGCGCAGCCCTACAAGCCGCAGACCGTCGCACCGGGCGCGGACAGCCTGCGGCAGTTTCAGGACCTCCTGACCGCGGCGCGCAGGCCGCTGCTGATCGTCGGTGGCGGCGGCTGGAGCGATGGCGCGCGGAGCGACCTCGAAGCCTTCGCGACCGCCCATGAGGTGCCGATCGGCGCATCGTTCCGATGCCAGGATTATTGCGACAATCTGCATCCCGCCTATGCCGGCCATGTCGGCATCGGCATCTCACAGAAGTTCGCCGACCGGATTCGCGGCAGCGACCTGGTGATCGCACTCGGCGCCCGGCTCGGGGAGATCACGACATCAGGCTACAGCCTGTTCGACATTCCGCAACCGAAACAGCCGCTGGTTCACATCTATCCCGATCCCGAGGAGATCGGCCGGGTCTATGCGCCGACGCTCGGCATCGTTTCGGGCAGCGCTGCATTCGCCGCCGCGATCAGCCGGCTGCAGCCGCGGCATCAGCCACGCGGCGACGCGCTGGCGACCGCGCATTCGGATTATCTCACCTATGCCGAGCCGACCGTTTCGCCCGGCAACGTGCAGCTCGCGCGGATCGTGCGCGATCTGAGCGAGCGCCTGCCCGAGGATGCGATCATCTGCAACGGTGCCGGCAACTATGCGGTCTGGGTTCACCGCTTCTGGCGTTATCGGCAATATCGGACCGAACTGGCTCCGACCTCCGGCTCGATGGGCTATGGCCTGCCCGCGGCCGTTGCGGCCAAGCTTCTGCACCCGAACCGCATGGTGATCGCCTTCGCCGGCGACGGCTGCTTCCAGATGACCGGCATGGAGTTCATGACGGCGGTCGAAAACCGGCTGCCTATCATTGTGATCGTCTGCAACAACGGCATGTACGGTACCATCCGGATGCATCAGGAGCGGACCTATCCCGGCCGGGTGTCCGGCACGGATCTGGCAAACCCCGACTTTGCCGCGCTCGCCCGCGCCTGCGGCGGCTTCGGAGCCCGCGTCGATCGCACCGAGGATTTCGCGCGCGCCTTCGATGAAGCCACAGCTTCCGGCCTGCCATCCATCATCGAGCTTGCGATCAGTCCGGAGGCGCTGACGCCGGTGAGTTCGCTGAGCGAAACCCGCGCCAAGGCTTTGGCCGCCCGGGGTTAAATTATAACTCCACCACCACGTAGTCGCTTTCGACCGACACCGCGATGGTCTCCGCCACATACGGGCCCTTCACCACCGACGATCCCGGCTCGACATGCGCCGGGTAGGCCTTGGCACGAAAGCGGCGGGGATCGCAGTAGGATTGCCCGGTACGGATATCGAACTCCCAGCCGTGCCAGGGACAGCGGATGATCTCGCCCTGCCTGGTGTATTCGATCTCGCCGGGGTTATGCGACTGCGCCAGCCCGATCAGCGGCCCCTCGCACAGCGAGGCGCCCTGATGCGGGCAGCGATTGAGCAAGCCGAAATATTCACCCTTGATGTTGAACACCGCGATCGGCCGGCCGTCGACGGTCAGGAACTTGCGGCTGCCCGGCGGCAGTTCATCGACGGACGCGACGACGTGGCGGGTCATGTCAATTCGCATCGCACTTTCAGTTGGCTAACTCATCTGATGATCTCGGCTGAGAAATCCGGGTCAGGATTGCATTCCTGTACTCGCTGGATTTTTCCGATACCCAAATCTGCTTGCGAACGGAATTGAGGTTCAGAAAGAACTCGGCATAGGGCCAGCCATCCTTCTCGGGGAACACGACCTTCATTCGTGCGGTGAAGCGGCCTTCGTCAGGGATCACGATTCCCCGCAACATCAGCAGTTCGCAGATGATCCCCGTCTTATCGGGCAAGGCTGGATGCGAAAACGGCTGGTAGCCGAAGCACTGCTCGAGCTTGCGAAGCACCTGGGTCGTTTGTTCGCCGCGTGACACGAGCGCTATCTCTCGTGTCGGATGGCCACGAGGAACGGTCCATTCCTGACGTTCCTTCAGCACCGGGCCTCCACCTGCGTTGTGCTCCCACACTTCAACGGCGTCCCTATGTGCACCATCGGACAATCCGAGAACGAGAGCGAATCCCGCCAAGCTGCCGGCTAAATTGGTTGTGGCCTTGATCCAAAGGACCTTGTCCCATCTCCAGTCGACAATATCGAACACGTAGGCGCCAGCATCCGGGATGAAATGCTCGGGGGCGCCCGCGGGATCGGGACCGCCCGTCCAAACTGCGCCCCTAGGCAATCCTCCGTAAAGTCCCTCTGGTGTCGGCCCAGCCGTTCGCCCCTTGGGCTTCATCCAATCGAACAACCCCATCCCGCGTCTCCCGAACGGCAGCGTGTCTCCCTGGTCGGAAGGATGCCATCGCTTTTCCGGAAATTGAAGCAGCGGATTGCGCCTTCGGCTCCAATCCGCCCTCCAGCATCCCCACAAACGCCGCTGCGCTCACGCCAGCCCATAAAGCTTCAGCGCATTGTTCAGATAGAACGCCTCGCGGTTGCCAGCGCTGACCCCGGCGGGCAGCACCCGCGAGGGATCGTCATAATCCCAATGCGGATAGTCGGTCGCAAACAGCAACCGGTCCCAGCCGATCCAGTCGATCACATCGAACAGATGCTCGCGCTTCTCGGGGTCTTCCATCGGCTGCGTGGTCCACCACACCCGCTCGCTGATATATTCGGACGGCGGACGGGTGAGATGCGGCACTTCGGATCGGAGCCGCTGCCAGACCTTGTCGAGCCGCCATGCCAAAGACGGCGCCCAGCCGAAGCCGGCCTCGATCATGATCATGTCGAGTTTCGGGAAGCGCTCGAACACGCCCTCCAGCACCAGGCTCGCCAGCGCGCTCTGCTGGCACTGCGAATGGCCGACCATCTCCTCGATGTAATAGCTCGGCCAGCCCGAGGCCGTGACCGGATTGCCGCCGTAGCCGAAGGCATGGATGCCGACCGGCAGCCCTGCCTCTTCCGCCGCCTGGTAGATCGGCCAATAGCGGCGCTGGCCGAGCGGCTCGGTGTTGCGGCTCAGCAGCAGCACCTGCACGAAACTCTTGTCACCGGCGCGCTTGCGGATCTCGGCGGCGGCCGTTGGGCCATCCTCGTTGGCGACCACGATCGAGGCCTTCAGGCGGGAATCCTGGCTGGTCCATTTCGCGATTTGCCAGTCATTGATCGCCGAGCAGAGCGCCGCGGCAAGCTCGTGATTGCGCAGCCCCTGGCCGGTGCCGAGCGGATTGAGCACACCGAGCGCGACATTGTTCGGATCGAGATGCTGCTTCTGCATGAAGGAGAGCGAGGAGCCCTGCGGGCCGCCTTCCGGCGGATAGGCGTCGCGCCGCGACGCGTTGGGCTGCGCCTTGGGATAGGGCGGACCGCCCATCATGCCATGATAGGCAGGGGCGCCGATGGTTTCGAGATGCGCGTGCCAGCGCCTCGCGAGCCAGGGATAGAGCTCGGTTGGGGTCGCCCGCGCCGGATGGATATCGCAGTCGGCGATCGCGGTCTTGGCCACGACCGGTAAAGCCTGCTCGGGACGCTCACGGACCTGGATGTTCATGGCATCGTCTCCTTTGCAACCGGCACCTTCAGCCGCGGATAGGTCGCGCGCGGATTGTCGATCATGATCTTCCTGACCAGATCATCCGACAGTCCCTCCGGCAGCACCGCATCGCCCTCGAACTGCCAATGCGGATAGTCTGTCGAGAATAGGAGCAATTCGTCCGACTGCATATGGTCGAACAGACGATTCAACGTGACCGGATCCGGCGGCGCATCGATCGGCTGCAGCGAAAACCGGATGTTGCTGCGCACAATCTCAAGCGGCGCGCGATCAACCCAGGGCGTCTCCATGCGCAGGCCGCGCCAGAACTTGTGCAGCCGCCACAGGAACGGCGGCAGCCAGGTGAAGCCACTTTCCAGCATCACCATTTTCAAGCCGGGGTGCCGCGCGAACACGCCCTCGACGATCAGGCTGGTCAGTTGCGTCTGGAACGCCTGCGCCTGCGCGACATAGTCCTCGATGTGGTAGGAACCCCACCCTACCGAGGTTGGCGGATTGTGATAGGCGCTGCCGGCGTGGATGCCGACCGCGAGTCCCAACCGCTCGGCAGCCGCATAGATCGGCCAGTAGGCGCGCCTGCCGAGCGGCATGTCGCCCATGACCAGCAGCAGGACCTGGACGAAGCGGGTGTCCTGCGCGCAGCGCTCGATCTCGGCAACCGCTCTCTCCACGCTCTGCAGGGACACCACGATCGAGCCGCGCAGCCGGGGCTCGCGGTCAAGCCACTCCTTCGCCAGCCAGTCGTTCAGCGCCCGGCAGAAGGCGTCCGCCATGTCCTCGGAAAACACCATCTGCACGCCGTACAGCGGGTTGCAGATCGCGTGGCTGACACGGAAGCGATCGAGCGCCTGCGCCCGCATGTCGTCAAGGTTCGATCCCGGCTTGCCCTGCGCCGGGCGCCAGTCGGGACGTGACGAGATCGGCGAATAGGTCGGATAGGATTGCGAGATCAGGTCGGTCATGCCGCGCGTCGTGACCTGGTCGCGCCAGTAGTCGTTCAGATAGGGCAACAGGCTGGTCAGATGAGGCACGGCCGGATGCACGTCACAATCCACGCCGCCCGCGATCGGTGCCGTCATGGGTTTCCTCTTTCGAGCGCTTGACCGCGCCGCTTGTGGCTGCATTGAAGCAGCCCGGCGGCCGGCCCGCAACTCGGCGGCAGGCGCAATCGACGGGCATCCCGAGAGGATCTGCCATGCGCGCAAGTATCGCCTGCGCGGCGGCTAGGCGCGATGCAAGACACGGCAAACGCCCGCGCGACCGATTTGCGCAACCCGCGCAGCTCAGGCCACGGCGGCGCGCTGCTCATCCTTGGTGAACAGCGCGGCAATCTCCGACGCGGGCACCGGCCGGCTGAAATAGAAGCCCTGCGCCTCGGTGCAGCCTTGCTCGCGCAACTCATCCAGCTGTTGCTCGGTCTCGACACCCTCAGCCGTCGTTCGCATGCCAAGGCTGGCGCCAAGGCCGGTGATGGCGCGCACGATCGAGACGCAATCCTCGCGGCTCGACATGTCGCGAATGAAGGATTGATCGATCTTGATCTTGTCGAAGGGGAAGCTGCGCAGGTAGCCCAGCGAGGAGTATCCGGTGCCGAAATCGTCCATCGAGATTCGGACGCCGAGGTCCTTGATCTGATGCAGCGTAGCAATGTTCTTCTCCGAATCCTTGAGAAGAACTGACTCGGTGACCTCGAGTTCGAGCCGATGCGGCGAAAGCCCCGATGTCGTGAGCGCAAGGACCACGGTACTTGCGATGTTGGAACGGAACTGGACGGGGGAAATGTTCACCGCAATCTTGGTGTCACCGGGCCATTTCGCGGCGTCTCTGCAGGCCTGCTTCAGGATCCACTCACCGAGCAGGACAATGATGCCCATTTCCTCCGCCACCGGAATGAATTCGTTGGGCGGCACCATCCCGCGCAGGGGACTGCGCCACCGCGCCAGCGCCTCGAAGCCGGAGATCTTTCCAGTCTCAATGTTGATGAGGGGCTGATATTGAACTTCGAACTCGCCGCGCGCGAGACCGGCGCGCAGTTCGAGCTCGAACGCGCGGCGGGTCTGCGCCCGCAGATCCATGCTCGGCTCGAAGAACTTGTAGTTTCCGCGACCGTCCTCCTTCGCCCGATAGAGCGCGAGATCCGCGTTCTTCAGGAGGTCGTCCGGTCCCTGGCCATCGCCGGGCAGCATTGCTATGCCGATGCTGGCGCCGATTCCGATCTGATGCTCGTCGATATAATAGGGCGCGCCGACCGCTTCGATCACGCGATGGGCCAGGTTTGCCGCCTGTTCCGGGTTGGCAAGGCCGATCTGGAGAATCGCGAATTCGTCGCCGCCGAGCCTTGCGATGGTGTCATCCTCACCGACGCAGGTCAGCAGCCGGTCCGTCACCTCGCGCAGCAACGCGTCGCCGATGGGGTGACCGAGCGTGTCGTTGACGTTCTTGAACTGGTCGAGATCGATGCAGTGCACCGCCAGGAAATGCCCGTCGTCGGCTTCCGTCACCGCATTGTTCAGGCTTTCGCGCAGCAGCACGCGATTCGGCAGGTTGGTGAGGGCATCATGCTTCGCCATGTGTGCGATCTTGGCCTCGACGCGACGCCGTTCGGTGATGTCCTCGTGGATGGCGACCCAGCCTCCCGTGCTCAGGGGCTGACGCAGGATCCGGATCATCTTGCCGTTGGCGAGTTCGACGGTGGCATCCGAACCGCGCAGACCCTCGAAGGAATTCTGCGCTCCC
>Ga0307507_10006971_pt1 | contig 16802 bp, 17 predicted proteins | sample 7_EM_MG_FD_207223 | JGI IMG/M metagenome (GOLD analysis project Ga0307507, IMG submission 207223) | Populus trichocarpa ectomycorrhiza microbial communities from riparian zone in the Pacific Northwest, United States - 7_EM | ecosystem: Host-associated > Plants > Roots > Unclassified | place...
TTCGCAGTAGGAGAAAACTCTTCAACAGGCTACGGTCGATTTCTCCATTCTCTTCACCTCCGTTAGAGGCTGCCTAGTCAGACACACACACGGTTACCGATAGTTTCCACGGTTATTGGGTCTACCCCTCCTCTCCCCCTTCAGGTTTCGTCCCGTTGCTCGGTTACAGCTACAATCCACTCACTTGGCTGGCACCCTACTGCCCTTTTACCTTACGCCGCCCTCGCGATTTCTCCACGGTCGCACCCCTCGGTTACGCTCAGTCGTCGTATTGCACTGCCTCGGTGGCGGATGTCAACGCCTTGGGTTCTTGAGTAATGCACGCAACGCCGCAACGGTTTATAGTGGCCCCCGCTCCCCCATTGTTCTTCATTCATTGTCGGTTACTTTGGGTTTCATTAGTGGTTATAACAATTATTTATTTTGTTGGCGTCTACGGCAAGGGTTTTCCTGTTGATTCCTCCCCATGTATTTATTTGTATTTTTCTTTTCGACCCTCTAGTTGGAGGGGGATTTCATATTTTGCGTGGCTGGTGTGCGGTTGGTCTCATACCAGAGAGACTTGGGTTGATGGCTTTTTCCCTGGTGCCGGGTTGGAAAAAAAATAGGGGATGGGGTTCTTTCTTTACCATAGCTAGCGCTGCACGTAGTCTTTGTTCCCAGTAGTTGATTAATACAAAGCACATGAAATAAAAAAAAAATAAAAAAAAAGGTATGAGATTTGGGTTCTTCACGCAACCATCTAAGTTCTTTCATACTATATACTTTCAATACAAAGATCCTTACCTATCACGCTTGCGGGAATCAAGACACGACTGCCTTATATGAGCCTAGCGATCGACGTTGCTGGATAGGAGTCAACGGACTTCGCTATCGCAACAGCTATCGGGCTAAAGAAACAGTGATCGTTAGGAGACTATCGGTTACCTGCTGCAAGTATCACCCGGAGAAGAGAGGATTGTAACAGAGAAAGAGATATTTTGGACATCAACCAACACTTTTTCACCACCGACTTTAATATTTTGAAGAAGAGCAACATTATGTTACCGAGGTGCCCAGTATACGAACAGCGAGTAGGAGTTGGTCCTTTCTACAGCCGCACAAGGGTTTGGGTATAAAAGGTAACATCTCCGAGAGCGGTGTACCGTACATTGCCAGACACGGGTTCCCACCCAGCCACTCCATCTCATCTCCCCGGGATCTTGCTATAACTATCTCGGTTCTCTTGCCCAACCACTGACTTGCTTTCACAATACCCAACTATAAACAAGAAAAAAAGAGCAACCAACCTATACAATGGACTTGATAAACCCGTACCTATGCTCACATCCAATATATGACTTTCACAGCCCTATTTTCTCTGCTAGTGAGATCGAATCCATATTCTCCTCTTCCTCCTCAAGCACGACCCAAGACACTTCCCAACAACCAACTTGGCCAACCCTCTCCTCAAGGATGGAACACATAACAAACCGTCCTCCGACCCTTCAACCAACCGCAATCTGCTTGGGTGAGTATACATCCGCTTCTGTAGAACACCCCTGCACAATACACAACATCAACAACATTTTCCACAACTGGAACACCCACCCCGCCAAGAAAAGATTTCGCCAGATGATCGCTTCTACACCCGTCGTGCGGCCCATGGGCACAGGCCCCGCTGAGAGACTCAAGGGATCCCTCGATGGGTTAGATTGCAGCCGCAGCCCACTCGAGAGGACTTAGGTTTTGCGCTTCCTACTTTTGCCCAAAGTGAGTCGCGGTGGTGGCAGATGGTGGAATAGGGTTAGGCTTAGGGAGAATTGGTGCAACTCAAAGGATGGCTGCAAGCGGGAGTTTAGGAATTTAGCGCTGGTTGCCGTGAGCCAGGAGGGAGTGGACAGGGAGGAGGTTAAGAGGAAGTTGGTGGAGTTTGGAAAGTTGTTTAATATTGAAGTTGTGGTTGTTTGTTCCCTTGGTTGAGGTGATGGCTTGGTAGATTTCCTTGGGGTGGGGAGGAATCTTGACGTTTCCATATAGTATCTTACTCAGTTGGTAGATAGGGGTACTTTCTCTAGCGACATATGGTAACCGTGATAAAAACAAAGAAAAGATCGCGTAAACCTTCTCCATAATGGGAAGAGAAAAAAAACATTCAATCATGGAATTCCGGACTACATGGCACACAATTCAATTATTCAAGTTTATACAGGTGCTGGTTTTTTTTTTTTTTTTTAAAAAAAACAAAAAAAAAGAAACCAAGAAAGAAAGAAAAACCGGTGTCCAGTCAAACTTTTTTTTTTTAAAAAAAAGCAAAACCCCTCATGGTACCAATCGCCAAACATACTTTTTTTTAAAAAAAAAACTCCTGATACCAATCACCACACATACTTTTTTAAAAAAAGGAACCCCTAATTGCGATTCCGGTGATGGAGGTTCAGGGCTTGGTGGGGGGGGTTGGGGTGGCGACCGGGGGCGGGTTTTCGGTGGTGTTGCCGGGAGGGGTGAGCATCAGCTTCCAGTCATGTTAGTAAGAATATTAAGAATATTAGAAAGAAAATGAAAAATTAAAATAAAATAAAATAAGAATAAAATAAGATAAAAATAAATAAATAAATAAAAATAAGGGTGGAAACATTTCTTACATTTTTTCGACCAGAACCGCAACAACAGCGGCGGGGAGGCGTTTCTCCCACATATCAATAACATAAGCTCCCACCTATAAGACTCTTAGTACTAGCGAAACAGTAATTGTTTTTTTTTAAAAAAAATTGAGACAAGACTTACTCCAGCGGTACCGATTAATACTGCCACCACAATGACAATATCTCTTTGAACCGATTGTATAGTAGTTTGTGCCGACGAGAGTTGCCGGACTGAGTCGACTTCGCGGCGATGGATGTCCTGCAGCATCATCCAATTAGTTAGCCCTTTACCATGTGATAAATGAGAGGAAGAAGGGAAAGAAAAAACCTCTAAAAAATCGTGCAAGCGAGTACTAATTTCCCACTATTAAATATTAGAAGTTAAGAGAAAAAAAATAACAAAGAAAAAGGGAAAAGAAAAAAGCAAAAGAAAAAAGAAAAAAGAAAAAAGAAAGGAAAGAAAGAAGGATTATCATACAGGGCTAACAGATGCCGGTGCCCCCTGTGCGGCCATTGCCCTGGCCGCGGGTACCTCCGGTGCCCCTTTTGCTGGTGCCTCCGGGGCCTTCTTTGCCGATCCCTTCTTGTCAGGTGCATCGGTACTAATTCTGAGGGCGAGACCACGACCCAGCAGGCGAGGGGGGAATGGCCGCAACCCGGAACCCCTGAGGACTCTACTAGTAGTATGGCAAAACATACTTGTAGTAAAAAAAAGGAAAAAGAAGGGAAAAAAAAAAAAAAGAAAGAACCAAGGGGTTAGCTACGGGGGGAAGGAGGGTGAGGAAGGAAGAAAGAAAGGGGAAAGGGTAGTACAGACCTTTCTCTATTTATAGAAGACGGTCGGCTATAATTTGGCCAAGCCAACAGGGGTTGGGTCACCTGATGGTGAGTCAACCCGCGCACTGATGACGCAACCGGGCTGGTTGCGTCATAAGTGCGGAGGTGATTGCACTTAGGTACTACCCGTTTTCAAAAGTATCTGGCTGCCTTGGCGCCAAGATCTGAGAGAAAGTACCGCCAAATTTGGGCAAACTCGAAATGACGCTAGGGCTAGAGTAAACCTCTTCAGGAAACCCTCTCCCCCGAAAAAAACATCTTATGGCAAATTATGGCCAGAATCTGATCCTGGGGGGAACTCGCTTACCTAGTCAGACCCCATTTCACTGCTAGCGGCATTTCGAGTTTGCCCAAATTTTGCGGTATGCTTTGGCTGCTGTCTTGGCGCCAAGGCATCCGAATACTTTTGAAAACGGGTAGTACCGTAACCACTCGGTACTGTACTCACTGGGTATATTAAAAATCGGAAACTAGCTGTGGTGAATCAGGGCCCGAAGCAATCGGATGATCAAGTGTTTGGAAAGAAAGACAGTGGTATAAGCTGCCTTAAAACAACACCTGGTGCATGGAGTGATAGGCAAAGTGCTAGTACTATCATGGCCATACTCAAGGACAGGATTCCTCAAGAAAGAAACATCCTTTCTAGTCAGATCTAAGCCACTAACTTTCCTTATCCTAACCAGGTTTGTAGTTGCTTTTGCTATCCTACTGGTTTATGAAAGATTGATCCCTGTTATTCTTTCCAAGTTTTCCTGAGTTCTTGTTGCTCGACGATCCGAACAGGGATACCCCCTTTTCCGGTTTTTAATGACCCCCCTGAGTACTCACGCAGCCGGATTCAAATCAGACGCCCTTGTTCCGGGCTAGTGCATACCCAGCCACAACTTACTATATCTGATACTATCTACCATGATGGTCAGCAGAACTGTCGCGGTTATGGTGACCGTTAAGGAAGCTTTACTGCCAAACATAGTAAGTCACGGTTTGACATGCACTAGTCCAAAACCGGGTGTCTGATTTCAATCTGGCCGCGTGAGTATGGTATTGCTGCTGGCAACCTTGCCATTCAGATCCTCTCGTGATTCTTAGTCATTAGAGTTCTTCCACTACTAACTGGTTTCGTGGTGTAGTTGGTTATCACACCAGTCTAACACACTGGTGGTCCCCGGTTCGAGCCCGGGCGAAATCACTTTCTTTTTTCTCACAAGATCCTTTTTTTTCCTTCTCCCAGGAGGATACGCGCGATACATGTGAGCAATGCGCTGTTTGCCAGAGTTTGTCGGATGCAGATAAACACCCACTCTCCGCTGCTTACCTACTTTCACCAATAATTAAGTGGTAATTCTCACCTCCTTGGAACTTATTGCTGTAATTTAGCTTAGCTCGAGGCTACAACCCCAGCGAAACCCTATTTACAAACTGAGAAGTGAAGCGGGTGGGCTCAGATAAAAAATTTATGGTACAGCACACGCAGATAGTACACGGGTAATAATTTACAGAGAGAGGAATTAAATGACTGGATGAAATCTGCAATCTATAAACTCGACCCTCCCACAACAGAAGAACCCCCCCCACGAACCAAACTCTATCGAACTTTGTAAATAGAAACTCATAAATCCTCGCAACCACAAAACCAAATCGCCGAGGAAGCACAGGAGAGAAGACATGTATGTGCATTCGCACTTATGGGATTTCCACAATCAACAGAGGGTGATATCCAAGGGCAATCACTATGAGTAACAGTTACTTCCACGAAGCGGTGTCTCATCGGCCTTAAATGGTAGAGGGGGTTACCGCTTTACGAGATTGCAGCAGCGCTACCACTCTTTCATGCCCACACTGAGCGGCATACCATAGCGGTGTTTGGCAGTCGTTATCTGGATTGTTAGGATTGACCTCTTCCCGTCCGAGTAGTATTTGCACCACTACCTCATGTCCGTACAGAGCAGCAAACGAGAGCGGTGTTTGACCACTATTATCTTGGTTCTCTGGGTTGACCTCTTCCCGCCCGAGCAGTATTTCCACCACTCCCCCATGTCCACCCCAAGTGGCATGCAAGAGCGGTGTTCGGCCGTAATTATCGGACTTGTCGGGATCGATCTCCCGCCCGAGGAGTATTTTCACCACTCCTTCATATCCACCCCCAGCGGCAAACGAGAGCGGTGTTCGGCCGTCAATATCAGGCTCGTTGGGGTTGACTTCTTCCCGCTCAAGTAGCATTTTCACCAGTCCCTCATGTCCATGCCACGCGGCATGCGAGAGCGGTGTTTGGCTGTAATTATCTGGCTTGTCAGGGTTGACCTCCTTCCTCCCAAGTAGTACTTTCACCACTCCCTCATGTCCGTTCCGAGCGGCATCGACAAGCGGTGTTTGGCCGTAATTATCTGCCTTCTCAGGGTTAACTTCTTCCCGCCCAAGCACTAGGTTGATCACTTTCTCATGTCCACACTTAGCGGCATGCAAGAGTGGGGTTCGACCGAATTTATCTGGCTTGTCGGGGTTGACCTCTTCCCGCCCGAGTAGAATTTCCACCACTCCCTCATGGCCATTATGGGCGGCCCAGGCAAGTGGCGTGCGGCCCAAAAAATCTTCTCCATCGATATCATAATATTCCAACTCTATTAAACCGGCCACAACCTCAACAATTCCGAAGAACGACGCGCAGTGTAGTCCACTGAAGGGATGAAAGGTAGCAAGATCGCCAGGATACATGTGTTTTGTTTGCGCTAAAAGTAATTTAGTCGGTATCTGGCCATAAGGCTCCTTCAACAACTCAAGTGCGAGTAATCTCCCGGGGTCCGAGAGCTCCTTTTTCGCATGAGCCCCCCAGTATACAGAACAATATTCTAGAAAGGGTGTGTTCTGGGTATTAAGAGAAGAAACAATCCAAATGGCTTTGACCTGCTCAGAAATCAGATGGGTCAAGCAGATTTCTGCCATTGCTGAGTGAGGTCTACTGAATATATCGGGATGAGAGGAAAGATACTCCTGGAGAGTAAAGTGAATCAATCGCACGGTTGATGCCTCCTTATCCACAGTAATAAGCCCTTGACAACAGCCAACCAATGTCGATATCGAAGGGATGTTGCCGACATCGAAATCTGTGGAGCCTAACTGGATCGCTAAGGCGTAGCAGACCTCGTCCGCTTGCAACGGCCTTTCCGCATGACTAATCCACATCAACGCTGTCATCCCGAGCCTCGATTTGTCCCCATCTTGCGCCTTTATACGCTCGATCGTCGCACCGTAAACATCTTCCAACTCCAATCCATCTGACATTTTGTTTAGCTTTTCTCGTCTCCGAGAGATGGTTGATTCGTGTAAGATTGCATCCATATTTAAGGAAACCAGTAGAAACCTAAATGCATATTTGTTAGCGGACAGTGTTGGGTGGGATTCCAGGTATCATTGCTCCTACGTGCATTTCCGACATATTTTCGGGAATCTTCTCCAGAATGTCTGCTGCCAGGCTCTCATCCATCGCATCCGGGGTCTCGTCCTCCTCCAGTCTAACACGAATGTATTCGGTAATATCATCTTTGCTAGGATCTAGAGACACACTTATCACTCGCCCGGCAAGACGTTTTTCGATCTCCGCTCGAATATGAGGCCTTCCAATGATGGATATTCGTGTGCGTGGCGACTTCTCGAGGATTTGTTTCAGCGAATTAAGGAGCTTGACCCGCTGCACTGCCGCACATTCGTCCAGAGCGTCAATGCATACAAATGTGCGTCGAGAGGACGTAATTGCTTGTAGCATCTTCACGATATCTGGCAGTCGCGGCCCTCGTCCACCAATGACCATTCTCTGCTCTTGAAAGGCCCGTGATATTTCCTCTGGAATATTTTCCATCCCGCTTACGACCTGCTTCAGCAACGAACCCAGCATACTAGTCACAGACTGCTCCTTCTGGGCCGCGAAGTCAAAGTAAAAACACGTAACGGCTGCGTTTTGTCTTCTGGCCTGGTCGCACAACCTGTCCACTACCAGCGAACTGACATTGTGGCCTGTTAGCACTAACTCTCCTTCTTTCCCCTGGGAATAGCTCTCCTTACCTGATAAATGTCTTGCCGGCTCCCGGAGCTCCGTAGTAAAACAAAACTGCCTTATCACGTTCAGCTCCCCCACTCCAATCATGCCAGCTCTTGAATTCCTCAGTCTGGAAAAGCCATTCCCCCACATTGTCGACGCGGCGCTCTTGGATGTCCCGATGCCGCAGCTTGGGCTCTAGGGGTGATAACCAGGCTAGGAGTTGAGACCGATCATCGGCAATAGTATAGTTGTTCTGCACATTATTAAAACAGTTGATATTATTAGAGAGATTGGTACTATTATCGACGGTATATTGAGACATCTTCTATTTCTTGTTGCTTGCACTATTGTAAGGCGGTTATTGAGGATGGCAGGTTGATGATATTCTTGAAGGCGAGGGAAAGGTCTTGCTCTGGAAAAGCGGGGTTCTCCGAACACTAAAGTGGCGTTGCGGATAGACATAACACCGAAGAAAAGTGTCGTACCACCCAAATATCATCCACAGAAACTCTTAAGCGCCAGCAACGGCCCAGCTACTCGCCCAAATCAAAAGTCTGTCCCCGACCTTTGATTTGGGCGAGTAGATCGGAACATAAGCTATGGCGGCCCAGGCGGCCGGCACTACGAAAAAAACCTTTAGTGGAGCCTCAAACATCATCGTACGCGGTGGTATCGTGAGTTTCAACCTAAGGCATACAAGGCTTTCCCACCCTCTAGACAGAAACCCTCCCACTATACGCATGGCCACTGCAACTACGAGTCAAGGTCGCCATTCCTCTCCTCAAAAGTCCGGTTTCCCAGACAAACTATGGGCGCCTTACATAACACGAGCAATAATGATTTATTTAGTTATGAAACTGTGATCGTCTTTACAGAAGACTCTAATGATTCCCACTAAATAGGGGCCCTAGGGCATACGTCTCACACCGATACCTCTTCTAGGTTCCCAAGACTAATTACTCTCCAAAAAGCGGAGATTTCTTAACCCTCAGCTACTTATACTTAGAACACCATAATTAACCCTTTTGAGCTGGTGAAAAGTCATAGGGCTAACATAGTAGCTAACTTGAGGCCGTGTAGCGAAGTTTTATTAAACGTGTCTAAATATTAATACAAGTATCATATAAACCGGAATAATTGGACCCCACGCTAAGACGTCTATAATTCCCTCCTTTGGATTAGTTTCGTGTTCGCTAGCACGTCCAGATAGCCACCAGTGTCCTAGAATCTTATCCGCGCATATATGCCTGACTTCACAAATGGGATATGCGATGGTTTAGAGTTAGCATTTGAGTTATACAGAGGGAAAATATAGAGGGTTGCCATAGAAACAATGACCAGCACCACAGCGGTAATTCTCAAATAACGAGCCGGGGCGCGCCCGTGCTGATATTGATCTCCAAGTATGATACCGGTAATCTTTCATCTACAAGTGGCTGACTTTGAGACATGGTATTTTCGCGAGACAGTAGGGATTACCGTTGCCCGACAGTAGATGTAGGTCGTGCATGCAAGATTCTGCAACCCCAGCGAAACTCGAGGCTGAGGCCCCAGCGAAACCCTGTTTACGAACTGAGATGTGAAGCAGGTAGGCTCATATAAAACAGTCTAGCACACGCAGATAGTGCCCATGGCGGGTTGGCGTTTGTGAACACGGCCGCTATCAGATACCGCTAAATTTTGGCTTCTCCGCCGGGGTCCCGGTGGTATGCATAGCGTTTGCGTTCACAGGGGTCACTTCATTACGAGTGTCATCAAATCTTTTGGAATCAGCTATCAGATTATCAGCGGAAACCACTGCATCAACCTATAAAAGGTTTAATTTGACAAGTTAACGGAATTTGGAGCACTAGTTGATGAGGTCTAACATATCTACTTGTAGAGGGCTCACTATCCCTCAGTGTCACTAAAACAGTCAAATTTGTAACCGACCTTGCTTAGCTTTGTGATTTGCTGAGAATATTTAACTTGGCTAATCAAGTGCACGATAGTGTCAATGATTGCAAGTTACAATCATCGAATAATATCAAGGATGCAAGGCGAATGAAGAATGACCTTAGAAATGAAAAGAAAGTAAAGGTTGCAAGCGTTCTGCTAGTAGTAGTACTTGTACGATCGTACAAGGAGAAGTACAATAGGTCTTAAAAAAGGGAAACCCTCTGAAAAAGAAAATAAATAAAAAATAAAAATAAAAATAAAAAGTGCCCAAATTGTTTTAGAGATCCATCGATAGGTAGAATGATTCCCCGCGACGGCATAGACCTCAGAAAGAGTGCTTACGGAGTCTGCGTTTTGGCAGCTTTAGTGGTCGTCTTGGCAGCTTCGGCGGTCGTCGATACAGGTGCCGTAGGTTGTGCAAGCTTGCACCCTTCCGGCATGGAAGAGCCGCATTCAATGCAGACAGCATGAATTGAGGGTTCGTGTGGACCAAAGCCGCAGTATCTCTGCAAAATGTATAAGCAAACGTTTCCAACGAGTAAAGCAGAGTAAGGAATGATTACGCAAAACCAAACAGGCATTTTAGTAGGGTGGGGAGGAAGGGAGGTTCGTGGGGTTGCAGAGGAGGAGTGTATGAGGCAGAAAGACTGCTGGATTGAATGCTTTTGAGATTGGGGAGAATAGGGTAGGGAGGGGAAGAGTGCTGAGTCATTTAAGCAGTGAAAATTGTTACTAACCTGTCTGGTCTTATATTATCCTTGTTCTAGGGCTAGTTGCCACTAGCGGCAGGTCGAATTTGACCAGTACTAGTACGAGTTACAGGTACCGTTCTCTTACCGGTATTCATAAACCAAGGATTTTACAAAATCTCTTACCGGTATTCAAGTTAATACGTATGATGCCGATCTAGTTTTCGCTAGCTAAAAATAAACCAGAATCACTACCGCGGCCAAAGCACCGCTTCGCAACCCTCCTCCACACAAACCAAAACACAACCGCAACCCAAATATCACCATCGCGTCTCTCCACGGCTATCATACGGACACCCAGTCATCAACTCCCAGGCCATCGTATCTTCGCGGAGCATCACCTCTCCAGGCATCCAAATCCCATCTAAAAACGACCTAATTATCCCTTAAAACATTACCTCCCACCGCAGATACAAGTACCTCATTCTCAAACTCTTCCCATCCATGTGCCGTGGTCACAACTAAAACAAATCCCACCAGCCCTCCGCGACTCAAATCGTTTTAAAACCAAAGAGTACGATAAACCCCGTCGAAGCCGTTCCACCCGCGACGGACCCGTCCCCCCAGAGTATTCACCACACACCATTGGCAATTTGCGTTGTTCATCGGACGTGCGAAGATGGGCCTGCACTATCCATCGTGAGCTGTGATGTTTGTCATATAATCTATGAAACTCCGGCAAGTTGGAAGGAATTCCCATCTTGAGATACCCGCCATAAGCCCCCGCCCCCTAGTCGCGTCATTTAGCACCACCCGATCATTGAACAGTTCCTGAGCGCCAGGTCTTGCTCTGTGGTAATTGATACACTCTGCGAAATAGAATCGCTCACCCCGGTCCGTACAGTCAGTGCGCCCAGTCCGGCTAGCACCCGAGTTATCCATGCTGGTACTTGTAGCAGAACGTAGAAGTCCGCATCCGTGATGGCAGCCTCAAAGTGCGGTAGTTTTTTAGGCTAGCAGTCGTAACCCTCCGCGTTATGCCAATTATAAAAACTCATATCGTCCATATCTCTATTAAGCCTCTAATCTCCGCATCTGGAGGCGAAATATTACTGCGTTTGCTGCTCCGGAGGGGGAATGGTGTACTCGAGTAGAGCATAGCTTGAGTAGCTTGAGAGAGCAGAATTTTCTAGACCTTCTCAACTGGTGTTCGTAATTTTTTAGCATGCTTGGTTAAGCTCAGTTTGCCCCGCTTATTTTAAAATTTAAAGTGGATTCCGCAAGTCCCGCCAAGATGCGGCTCATCTGTATTGGGGTGCAAGAAGGGGCCGCGATCTCGGATATGTCGGCCACGCCCAACGCCGTGGGGCCACCAATCCACTTCGAAGAGCGCTTATGGTGGCCAAACGAGATAACTTTATTAAGCCTTGCAAATGCTGCATCGATCTCAATATCAGCATCGCCGCAATCCAGTAAGCTACACTATAATCTATGACACTACCGGTATTTTGTTGATTGAGGCTTTACAGTCGTTTCTCGCTAGTTTTAAAATCCCGCATAAATCAATAATTTTTTGAGATCACCACTGCCATAGCCATTGCAGCCAAGCCTGGTCGCACGGGAATCTGGCCTTACAAGTACTCTGGCGGAACTTAGTGGTGGGCGTATGGCTGTGGTTTGCTTTGCATGCTGACTTTGAAGCCTGCACCTGCCTTATCCGGCTATCGTACGCAGAGTATAGTACTGGTGCGCGAGGATGGTGGCTTGGAGGGGGATGGATCATGGTTATGGTAGGCCGGTACTTGGTGCGAGTGAAGCTCGCTGGCTGTGAAAGCGTGAAGCTCGCTGGCTGAGCTCGCGAACAATAACTGCATGGCGTTCATCATCCTAACAGCGCTCGTTTCGGTAGGGTGCTGGCGTCCAAGCGCCCAGCTATTGGTGATTTGCTCTGTGGGCGGATGCTGGATTCTTTTGATACCGGTAAGTTGCTTACAAACTATTTGGTTAATGTTTTTAGGATCGGTACTTGTATGCTACTATCCAAGAGATGCTCGGTACTAGTAGAGTAAGGGTTAGTAAGAACCCAAATGTAAGAGTGTGAGTCAGTGAGAAGCTCGATTCTGTGATTTGAAGGATACGGTATAGAAGGATACGACATGGCATGCACAAGGTAGAAGGAAACGCATGGCAACAGATGTATCTTTATCATAACGCTGATGACTCGAGGTTGGGGAGGGAGAGGAAGGAAAGGAAAGCCTCATGCTAGAAACATAGTTGGCCCCGGAATCTGGACGAAGGAGAATCTGGCATCAATGATGCTCCGGTTACTCTATCCATGACTCAAAATTGCTGCCTTGTCCTTCATTCTCCCCGCACAACATGGGTGCTCTGGCTTGTGCATTCAGTAGCATCATAATATTCCTTTCATTTTCCTTCTCATTCTCTTTGCCCTGAAAGTTCAGCCAACAGCGATCAAAGATATCTGTACAGTATGGTACAAGTAAGGCCGCTCTTGTGCATCTCCCGTGCATGAACGAGTGCACTTTCCAAGTGACACATTAATAAAACATATAAACCGGGGTGATACCGGTATGCCATAACATAACAAGGACGAATCGAGGAGGAGGAGGGTGCGTGGTGGTGCTGCATTTCGGCAAAAATAAGTCCTCGAGAGTCATTGGAGCGATATCGTTCCAGCATGGTATTGCACAAGCATGTGCGGCAGTTATTGGTAGGTAGATGAGTGCTTGAAGGGTCCAGGTGTCTGGTTTTGCAGGTTTTTGGTGGGGAAGAGGCAAAGCAAGAGAGAAGCACTGCCCAAACCCCCTGCACATGTTTCCTTCCATAGCACGATATGAACATTTTGTTTGACTTGAACCACGACAATAAAGGTTTGATAAGGCCTCGCTATATCTATTGGCCTGTCAACTGTTTATAATAATAATATTACCATTGTATCATATCAAGGTTTCTCTTTTTTTTCTCCCCCGCTCCATTTTATACAACCAAGTAGATTTCGCTTCGAGAATTATTGTGTTGACAACCTGACACTTTTGACACAAATCCGTGCCACAAACAATCATTAGAGCTCCCGAAGAGGGCGGGGGCTTAGGCGACCTTTCTCAGCTCCTGAGTATGATACCTCTACACGCAGATTACGAAAATTTGCCCCCCCCTCCTTTCTCTCTTTTGTCGAGGGGGAGCTTTCTCCGAAAGTGTAGTTGTACGATACGCCCGTACCGTACTGGCACAGTACAGACTTTGCGGAGCCGCAGGCTTACAGCCTCTTTCACCAAGGCGACCACCTCAACAATTGCAACCGTGTTGAATACGCAGGATATGATGCGATACGGTACTTTAGAGCTCCGCATTCATTCACTGTACCGTACCTTGATGTAGTCTACCGGTATGTCGCTCGAGATTTTCTTGTTTTTTTTTTGGCCTTAAGGATCTGACTCTTTACCATGTCAACTTTCTTTCCAATCCCTGTCCCTTCACAATAATACGGTAACGTTGTTAAACCATAACATTTCCTCAAGTTTCGGCTGTTCTCCTCACTACAGTGCTCGTACTTTTCCCCCTTCTTTGCCCCCTACAATATCCCCCCAGAGTCATGGCTGAGCCCTCACCCTTCAGCCCTCCGTTTGAATAAATAGCCAATACTCGGAACCTTCTGCCCCTTTCTCTTACTTTTAAATCTATCCTCTCTTCAAAAGAGATACCCGATTGTGCTGAATCCAGAGCCGAGAACCGTACCTCTTGGCTGTTTATCCTGTGGTGTGTTTGTGTGGCTGAGCTTTTTGTTCTGCCACTTATTCTGCTGGTTCGCGGCTCGAGCTTGTAACCACTTTAGAGTTTCCTCCTACTATATCTTCCTCCGTCTTGCTTCCTTCCCCCACCCCTCCAACACCAACTCTAGCTTGTCATCTGCTATATTTTCTTAACCATCAGCCATTTCCTCTATCATTTTGAATCTATTATTCTTCATCAACTTACACACCTTTATCCCCTATACCTTCCATATTGCATAAATTTCTGCTCCTTTTTGTTTGAGGATTCGCGTTGTTTCGCCACGACTACGGACAATCCTCCCATCGGCTGCAGAGAGAGCTCCGCAACATAATGGCTTCTAAACCCACTTCACCGGCAGAGGAAATTTCCGCCAATGAAACTAGTCCTTCTGAAACCTCCGTCACATCGCCCGCTTCCACTACTACCCCTACCCCTACTTCTACAGATGGCAATGCTACTCCCTCGGCATCGCACGATTCAGCTCCGGGTACTGGTACCACTTCGCAGTCTACCACAGCAGCAACAACTCCGGAAAGCACTGCAGCGAAACCGAAGAAGGCTATGTGTAAGCACAAGAAACTGAAGGCAGAGGAAAAGGAGAAGGAAAAGGAGAGGATTAAGAAGGAGCAAGAGGAGAAAGAGAAAGCAGAACGGGAAAAAGATGAGCGAGAAAAGAAGGAGAAAGAGGAGAAAGAAAGGGAGGATAAAGGAAAAGAGGAGAAGGAGGACAAGGATAAGAAAAGTAGAGGGAAGGATAAAAAGAAAGATAAGAAAAAATCCAAATCGAGATCGAAGAAATCGAAAAAGAAGGGTAAGAAGTCGGACAGCGAATCGAGCGACTCATCCTCTTCAAGCGACTCATCTAGTGACTCAGATGACGACGATAGCGATAGCTCCTCCTCATCTTCCTCTTCCTCTTCCTCGTCAGACTCCGAGCTAGAAAACGAGGCGCTGGCGACTGCTGTACGGTTGATTCTAGCCAAAAAGTCATCAAAGCGACGAAGACGTGAGAAGTTGAAAGCCAAGAAGAAGGCCAAGGCAAGGAAGGAGAAGAAGAAAGCCAAAAAGGCCGAGAGGGAAGCGGCTGCTCAGATGATGGGCGAAGGTGGCGAGAACCCTCTGGAGCCCGATGAGGAAGAGGGGGATGGAAAAGAGAGAGCAAGTGTCTTGGAGTACAAGAGGGTTGATGAATGTGAGTCCTCCTCCACACAGCATTACACTTTCCCTTCGCCAGCTTTGCTATCATCAATTGAGCTTCATAGTATTTGATTCTAACCTTCAGGATAGTGTGGGATAAGAACATACACGATTATAAGATAACCGATACTGTTCCGCATACGAAGACCGACAAATATTCCGCATTCATCTTTACCGTTCGCCGTGTCTTCGATTACGAAAATAAATATGTTGAGACCATGGTTGATATTAAGTCTATCCTGCTGAAGGAGGCCTTAACTGAGATTATGGGTGACGTTAGGGGAGTCTCTCTTGTCGAAGACGTCCCCGAGGTCGATCCTAACATGCTATTCAACTTCCTCCCTGAAATGGAGGCCTGGGTCGCGGAGAAGGCCAAATCCAAGGAGTCCAAGGAGCCTCCAAAGGAACCTCCGAAGCAAAAGATGGAGCCTGGAAAGCCTGAAGACATTCCTCTGACCCCTGAGGAGATTTCTCAGCAGATTGATCATGTTAAGCTCTTGATTGAGTATTTGAACATAGATTACGCTGGTATCAAGGCCACTTTATATCCCCTACTCGCCAACTCAATGATTACCTTCGACTTGTTGTGGGCTTTGCTCAAGCCTAACACTATGATGTATACTACTTGCGCTGGTAGTAATGAGCCAAGGGCGTTCAAGCTGGAGTACGCTCAGAAAGAGTCTAGTTTTATGAGGGGTAAATGGTGGGGTATTGAAGGTAAATACCTGGAGTATGCTGGTAAGGACGGCAAGCCCTCTGAGGCAAACAGAGAAGTGGGGGGTTTCGGTTGGGGTACTATCCTGGTTGACATTGATGGGTTCAAGGGAGCGAGAAAGATTTCTTCGCTATCCTGTTATCCATTGGAGTATAGAAAAGATAAGGATACCATGAGGGTAAGTCTTTGAAGTATGAATCGCGCATTAAAGGCATATTTGCTAACTTTCTTTAGGAAACCCTAGTTGAGCGTGGGCGTAAGTTTGTTTCGTTAAGGGGAATGCAATACAAGATGCACAATGGACTGGCATTCATGAAAAAGAAGAGGCAATACGCTAAAGTTCATGTGAGGAAATTCGCATCTTCTTTCGAAATACGTTATTAACATTGGTGTAGGTCAAAGGGCGCATTATGATTGACCCGGCTACATTCCGAAGAATCAACCCTAATTATCTTATCTCTTCCGTCAAGTCCCGCAACAATGACGAAGAGGATGATAACCAAGTCAATTTCTTTGATGCCGAAGGGCAGAGTGGCTCCTCTCCTTCCTCGGAAGCCGGTGACTGTACGGACTGCTGTTGTGGTGGTGAAGGAGAGGAGGAAGAGGAGGAGAACCAGGTGCCGGCAGAAATCGAGAAGCATAAGATTGTGACGGATGGGAAAGGGGCATTTTACGTGGTCACAGAAAAAGAAGCGAATGATAAGACAATGAGGGTGGAGGCTCTGCCTGATGAGGGCGATGAGGAAGCGGAGCCTGTATTCGCCGACGATGAGCTACTCACAGCCTCGCCCGTCGTGCTTGGGTGGTCATTTAATGAAAAGCTCTGGTTGGAGTTCACTGTTTCCGGTGTTGAGGAAATTCAGTGGAACGAAAAGGCCTTTGATTCCCTTGTGCTTGCTGAGGAGCAAAAAGAGATTGTCAAGGCGTTAGTTGAATCGCACTCCGGCAACAATATCGCGTCTGCGACCATTGACGAT
>Ga0307507_10006972_pt1 | contig 16796 bp, 8 predicted proteins | sample 7_EM_MG_FD_207223 | JGI IMG/M metagenome (GOLD analysis project Ga0307507, IMG submission 207223) | Populus trichocarpa ectomycorrhiza microbial communities from riparian zone in the Pacific Northwest, United States - 7_EM | ecosystem: Host-associated > Plants > Roots > Unclassified | place...
AATAGGAAATAGAAATTAATAAATAGGAAATAGAAATTAATAAATAGGAAATAGAAATTAATAAATAGGAAATAGAAATTAATAAATAGGAAATAGAAATTAATAAATAGGAAATAGAAATTAATAAATAGGAAATAGAAATTAATAAATAGGAAATAGAAATTAATAAATAGGAAATAGAAATTAATAAATAGGAAATAGAAATTAATAAATAGGAAATAGAAATTAATAAATAGGAAATAGAAATTAATAAATAGGAAATAGAAATTAATAAATAGGAAATAGAAATTAATAAATAGGAAATAGAAATTAATAAATAGGAAATAGAAATTAATAAGCTAATGGAATATAAATATAAGAACGATGTATAGATAATTAATATAATAAAAGCAATTTAAACAGGAAAACAATAGTATAAGGATATTACACTCACCAAATACAAAATCTGAAATGATCGATTGTACTATTAATAGAAGATAGTAGTTCCAAATTCCAAACCTTTACAATTCAAGATACTCAAATTTATATACAACTCCCCTGTGGTAGGACATCCTAGCCATGCAAAGACTTATAAGATCATTTAATGAGCATATTACTAGCCTATAATACACAACTATGTATAAAAATATATTTAAGCATGCAGAATGTGCGTGCGTAGAAAGACCTCTTATATAAAGAAGTAAGGAGTACTTTAACCGCTACCAGTTTCAATACAAAAATAGTATAACATCTTAATTAACTTTATAGTTAACTTGCCTAGCAGTAATAGGTTTATAAACATTATAGTAGTAGTAGTCAACCGTCTTATAAAAATGTAATATATAATTCCTATGGACTCAATTAATACAACATTAGTAGCTAAATGTTTTGTTAAGCACGTCTTTAAGCTACACGGACTTCCTAATATAATAATATCCAACCGCAAAAGCCAGTTCATTTTAGACTTCTAGCAAGCTTTATATAAACAATTAAGCATTTAAATACAACTCTTAACTGCATTTTATCTAAAAATAGATAGCTAAACCAAAATTGCAAACGCAATTATAGAACAATACTTATAAATATACTACTCCTACCTATAAGACAACTAGAAAAAATAGCTGCCTTTAGCTAAGTTTACCGTGAATAATATAATAAACATATTAATAGGCGTAACGCCGTTCTACGCGAATAGATAAGACCCTTAACTTAGATTTAAACCATAACCTAAAATCAATATAACAGAATCCATAATTAAACGGATTTAGTTAATTAACGCGCATAACTTCACCAATTAAATAAAGCAGTTAATGGAACTATTATAAAGTAAATTAACATACGCTTAAATATTACAGAAATGGCATGTAAATAAAGGACAAGCTTCTATATAGGACTTTAAGGAAGATAATATAGCCTACCTAAATACATAAAACCTAAAGACTTAATGGCCCTTAAAGAAACTTAATTAGAAGTTTGCAGGCCTATACCAAATTAAGAAGAAACTAAGCCCATACGCCTATAAGCTTAAACTGCCAACTAAGATAAAAATACACCTAACGTTTTACGTAAGCTTATTACAACCTTTAAAAGATAATCCTATAACTTATAAAGTGCCGCCACTACCTCCTATAATTATTAATAACGGTAACAGTTCTTACTTTATTAACTTAATTAATAATATGTGATAGAAACCACAATCTAAACAATTTAAACTTCTTATTAAGTGGGAAGGATATAAAACATAAACCTAGGAAACCTATAACTAGATTAAGGCTAACGCGCCTACCTTAGTAAAAGAGTTCCATAAGGACCATCCTTCGCGGCCTGCTTTAGCTAGATAGACATAATATAAAGGTAAATGACTATCACCTAACACAAAGACACGAAACATAATAGCAGGAAACTTGAAATTAAAAAGAACTTAAAATATGTCATAACGCTTATAACGCAATAAGTTATAAATTCTTAACTAAATTAAATTGTTTTGGACCTTTAGCTAAAAAAGGGGGGGTACTATAACAGGACTAGCCCAGTTATAGTAGGAATGTCTTAGTGAAACACTTAACAGATAACTGTATAAAACTATTTATAACTGTCTATAACTATCTACAACTGTCCGCAATTATCTGCCGTAATCCACTATTTTTTACTAAGTTCCGCCGACTTAATTAAATTCCACTAAATTCCACTAACGTAATAGAATTTGGTTGAAACTTGTTAAAATCCGCATGGGCTTATACCTACGCATCTACTGCCAAGACTCCAAATATTTAGTTATAAGTTTCCTATATTCCTTTCTCTTCTTTACGCAACGTCTTGTACTCTACAAGAGCTATATACCTATAGATTTAGATAGAATTTATATTGTTCCTTTAAATCTTCCCTAAAGCCTCTTCGCGCCCTTATAGGGGTTAAGGTGTTCTAGTTATAATAATATCTAGGTCCATAAGGAGATATTTATAGCTATTTAGTTGTTTAGGTCCTGTCCACGCCTTATAAAGGCATCCGCATAATTTATGGCGCCTAGTTAGTATATAATTAGGAAGTTAAACTAGGATAGGATATCCGCCTAGCATGCCTACTAGACCGTAAGGGCCTTTATTGTTATAAAATATTCTAAGGCCTTATAATTAGAGACTACCTAGATAGGCTTAGGGGTCCCTTCTAGCTATATACGCTAGTACTAAAAGCTAGAGATAATAGCCAGCATTTCTTTATTATAGATGTGGTAGTTTAGCTTAGCATCTACTATAGTCTTTAAATAGTAAGTAATAGGGTGCTATTCTCTATCTATCTACTTTTAGGAGTAAACGCTAGCTATAATACTATTTAAGGCATCGATTTCTAGTATTAAGGGCCGTTTTAGGTTAAAGTAGGCGAATAAGGGAGTAGAGACCAGTTATTTTTTAAGCTCGTTAAATGCCTGCCTATATATAGTATTAAAGTAAAAGGGCCGGTCCTTATGGGTAAGTAGGCTTAGGGGCTAGGTAATCCTACTATAGTTCTTAATAAAGCGTTAATAGAAGTTATAAAACCCTAGAAATAACTACACCCCCTTTACAGTCCTTAGGGGTACCTATTAGTTAATTATGGCCGTCTTTTCTAGGTCTACCTTAATTCCGTCTATACTAATAATAAACCCTAGGTACTTTATACGCTTAACACTAAATTCCAATTTCCTAATATTAGCCTAGAGACCGGCCTTGCGGAGCTATTATAGGACTTTATAGATATGCTCCTTATATTCTAACTTATTCTTAGAGTAAATTATAATATTATCTAGGTAGGCCGTATAGAAGTTATTAAGGTAGTTAAAGAGTATATTGTTTATGTATTGCTAGTATATAGCTAGTCTATTAGTTGTTACGGCGCTGGTGGAAAACGGTACTGGCAAATTGCCATTACGTAACCAGAGGATTGTATATAGCTTTAAGCGGTGCTTCCGTTCTTCCCCTTTCCTTTCTCTAGCTTTAGATCCTCGTTTATAGACAATCCAATTATATAGGCTTGCGCGACCCTCTTGCCGTGCTTATGCCTCGATTAACTGAGTTGCTAACATTATCCAAAGCTTATTACTACTCTTCTTTCCTAAGAAGGAACTCAAAAATATCTGTAAGGCCATGAACAGGACAAGGATATAGAATAGGACCCTAAGAACATTACTAGGACTACAAGGACAGGACAGACCCCTAAGAACCAAAAGAATATAAATAAAACGCGAAATCTAAAAATAGGACACGTATGGACTAGAACCCCTAGGAAATAAACAAACACCGGAAATTACCTAATACCCTTACTACTATGCCAAGAAATACAGTAGCTGGCAAAGCCGCTATAGGACCCACAAATACCTCTAATAGTAAAATAGTCGCCATCTTAACCCCCTAGGAAGAGCTTATAGTAGCTAATGCCGAAATTAAACGGCTTTAAGAGCTGCTTAAAACTAGAAACACCCCTACACCTAGTAAGGAGTTATTAGACACCTAGAGACTTACTATAGTCCTTAAGGCCCTAGCCTAACGTATAGCCTTAGCATTGTTATGGTCTGCGAAGGTTGTGGACCCCCTATTGCTTATAGACGGAACTAACCCTATATTCAATAATTGGAAGCTTTAACTATAAGACAAGCTTAAAGTTAATACGGACTACTTCCCTACTACCCAAGCTAAGATGGCCTACGTCTTTGGCCGTACTGGTAGGGACGCATAGACACATCTATGTCCGCGATATGCCCAGGACTTAGCAGACCCCTTCCTCTCTAAAGAAGAGATAATTAACTACCTGTCTTCTATTTACAAGGACCCCTATAAGATATAGAACGCCCGCCTTAACTATAAAGCCCTTAATATAAAAACGATAGAGACCTTCTTGGTTTTCTAGACCCACTTTCTACACCTAGCTGGATAGGCTTGAACCCCCTAGGAAGATTTAATGCTAGACCTCTTTAATAAGCTTACCCTGGACCTACATCGCGCTGTGCTGCTGGTTTATACTACTGTATATATGCTAAAGGAACTTATAGACTAGTGCCTAGCTATTAACTAGGGCCTCCGCCGAATTAAGGTATATGCTGAGCGGTATAAAACTAGAAGCTCTGCCAACTAGAACACGAGTACTATAAGAACGGGCTATAGCGCCCTAGTAAGATCTACTTTGACTCCTTTCTCTCTCTTACTATTGTCTTTACTAGCCTCTTGCGCGTCTCCCTTCCTCCTTTATATAGGCCTAGGCCCTAAAGTAGTACTATTCTTCTTCTGCTTTCTTTACCTGTTTCTTTAATATATCTTCCCTACTTTAGGGTTGTTGGTTTGTTCTCCTATAGGGCACCCTAAGGTCCCTCTATAGTTTATTTAGGCGTGTCTTGATATACTTTATAACATTAAAGTTGCGTTTATTTTATGCCCTTTGCATTGCAGTGGCTTTAATATATAGTTATAGAGGGGGAATATTAGCTTCCTTCTTAAGCAGTGCTATAGCCGTTCGCTTATATCCGCCTATTATACTCTAGAGGTAGACTATTTGGACCTTTTAGAGTGGTTTAAGGAGTGATTTGGGGGGGCCTTTCTTAGATTCTCCAATGGCCCAAATACTGGACCTATACGTTATAGTTAGCTAGATAACTACTATGTATAGTAGGTGTGACCTCTAGAAGCATGGACCCTATATAGAATTAATAATCCTAGATAATGTAATATACTGTGCTTGGCCCTTATGGGCTGCTTATGCTGTATATACACTCCACCAGAGCTTGCTGTCTACCTATACTCCTAATACCCTTAGGCCCTAAACTAGTTAACCCCTAAAGCCTTAGATATAAATTATGTGCTAGAGATCTATAGATTGGTTACATTTTCTTATAAAGTGGATTAGCTGGTATTTGTCTAGTAAGAATTGGACTCTGTATTGTCTTGCCTATTCTATATAAGTATTATAAGCTTTCTCTAGTATTCTACAATTCTCTGCGGCTATTAGCCCGTATATAATTAGGTTTGTGTCGTTAATAAAGCCTATTCCCTAGGTCGCCCCTTCCTTAAAGGAGTTAAGTAGGTTACTTATAAAGAAAAGGAAGAGTATAGGCGAGAGGGGTAATCCTTATAGTATTCCTATTGCAACTGCAATAGGGGGGCTCTAGTATCTGCTAAAGACCAGTAATATTTCTTTCTAACCTATAAATCCTTAAATAAATTGTATAATCTATTTTAGGAAGCCTTTTGCCCTAAGGATATATAGGAGACGCTTATAGGGTATATTGTTATAGGCGCTACTAATATCTAGGCTGAGCATTAATACTATAAAGTCCCTTCGCATTGCCTATGCAGATTTAATAGTGGTAGTGAGTAGTGTAAGTACTAATAGTGTTAAGCGGTTCTTTCTTGCCCCTATTTAGCTTTATAGTAGTAGGGCGTGTTCCTTAGCTGTGTCTGCTATATAGTCTGCTATTACCTTTTCTAAGATCTTACTAAGGGTGTTTTCTAAGGCAATAGAGTAGTAGCTTCCTAGGATTAAGTAATCTGCTTTACTTTCTTTTTATAGGACAACCGTTATTATAGATCTTCCAAGTTATAGGTAGTAGCCTATAGTAAAGCATGCTCTGGCTACATCTATAAGCTAGGGTGCTATAAGTGGTCTATAGGTCTTTAAGGCCTTATTTAAAATCCTATCTGGTCCTAGTACTGTATTATTTAAAAGGCGGCTAATAGTTCTAGCCATTTCCTCTATTATTATATCGCTGTTAACCCTTAGGCAAGTTACCAGTATTTCACCTATAATGTTGCTAAGGTCTGCTGGAGCTAGTTAGGGGAAGAACCTTTCTATAAGGATCTTTACCTTCTTATTATTGTTATTAGTAGCCTATAACTCCCCTACTCTTTATAGGGGTGGTAGGTATAGGTCTTCTGCTAGGCGCCCTGCCTTTTTCTTTATCTATTTTACTATAGCCTAAAGGCCCTTGTTATAGGGGAGGCTTGGGTTAAAAGTATGCTTATTTATAAACTATCTCCAGTTGTTCCTTACTTCTTTTTTTAGGGTATTCTTTAACTAGTTTCTTATGTCTTTATATTGTCTCTCGTCTTTAGGGTTATGGCTACCTATATATTTCCTTCTTACTCGTTATTGGCTGGCAATAAGGACTGCGCATTATATAGACTATGCGTGTTGTGTATAGGGGCCCAATTTTAAGACTAGGTAGTGCTCTTTTAGCCCATTTTTAATTACTACCTGGATCCTTTCTAGTCTTTAGTTAATTTCCTTAGGGGTAGCTAATAAGCCTTACTTATTTGGTATTAGGTGGATTTCTTCTAGGTCTTAAAGTTGTTGTTTAACTGTATTACAGAAACTATCTGTCTTAAGCTTCCTTATTGCATATCTTTTGCTATTTAGTTATGCCTTAATATCTAAATCTAGCTATATCTAGATGGGGATATAGTCTAAAGCAAGTGCCTATTCTTCTTTGGGGTTACACCTTTTAAGTCTCTAGTATAGGCCTTTATCCATAAATATGAGGTTAATTATACTTCTAGAGGTTCCTTGTTGCCATATAATTGCTCCTAGGGGGGTGGCTAACTTAAGGCCCTAGATGTCTATAGCTCTTAGTAGGCACTCTGCCTATTATTTAGTAGTAACATAGATACCCTCCTACTGCGGGTAGTAGAGGTTTATATCTCCTAGTAGGATAAACTCTATACCTTTAGTTTCTAGCAAGCTTATTACCAATATAATGTTCTCTATTTATGGGACCCCTTTAACCCTAGGGTTATATATATTAATAATTTGTACCGGTCCCCTATATATCTAGATTGTAATAACTGTAATATCTAGGTTAACTGCCTGCCATAACCATAAAGACAGGCTAATAGCCTTGCTAATTATAAAGCACACGCATATAGCTGCTTTTAGTTTGTATAGGAGCTAGAATCCTTAGGGGCAGTATATTAATTATATGTAGGTATTATAGTACGGCTCTTATATGGCAAGGATATAGTGTTTCTCTAGGTCTAGACTATCTAGTAAAGGCCTTGCAAGACAGTAGTTTGTATTACCGCAGTTATACTATATAATAGATAGGTGGCGGACCCCTAGTAAGGGTCCTTTGCCTTTCCTTTATTCCTTACTTCTTCTATTTCTACTTTCTCTAGGATGTTCAGAACTTCTGTCTCTTATATCTATACCCTAGTTACTACTTATTTTGTATAGAGCTTTCCATTTCTGTATCTTATATTCCTACTAGCGCTTCTATATCTAAATCTGTTATTATTTCTGGTTCCTCCCCTATTCTTACTGGCTGGCTATATACCCTTTATAGGTTGGCTGCAAATATTATATTTGCTGTGTTAAATCTAATTCTTAATTGTCCTGGTCTTAAGCTTACTATAGCTGTCTATGGGGGTCTTCCTATAGGGCGTCCTCTCCCTTATGTCCCCTATAACCCTTATGTCCCTGTTTGGTCTAGTAATATTACGCGGCACCGCTTCTGGCCTGTTAAGGCTTGGGATGGCTAGCCTAGCCCCCTAGTACTAAAGGTAGGAAATACTAGGAAGGCACCTGCGTCCCCCTAGCTTATTGCCTATTATTTCCATTTGTATAACCTAGCATGCAGTTATTCCTATAGCTGTTAAGCCCTTGCCTTCCGTCTCCTATATTTAATACAGTCTTCTCTCTCCTATACCTTATATATGCTTTAGTGGCGGTTTGCGCATTTTATTTAGTCTTAATTTAAGCAGTGTCTTATATTATAGGGGCCTGCACAGTGGCCGTAGCACACCTGTGCTGCGCATATGGATTAGGTATATCCCCATTATACACAGCAGTAGCATTATTCTAGGTATAGTTTATAGTTGTAGAGCCTTGTGTTGTATATAAGGCCATTTATAATTATTCTTTTTTAGATAAGGAGTTTTTGCATTCCTAGTGTATATATGCTAATAATAAGGGAGCCATATGTTTAACTAGCGTCTCCCTAGCGAGTCTATGGCGACCCTTATATCCTCTTATTATTCTTATTGTTTACTTGGTTTGCATTTTCCTATTAAAGCTATTAGATTTGGGTAATCTTAAGTCCTAGTATAAGGCGTTCTATTTGTCTTACTATCTCTTATATAATTGCTATATTGTCTGCCTAGTGTCCCTTTTCTACCCTAAGGCTTATAGGAACCGCTAGGACTTTAACTAGGTAATCCTTACAGAGTACTTTTATACTAATATGTTCTCCTAGCCTGTCCCCTACCCTTATAGCTTATTCCTTTACCTATTAGTCCTTTAGGGTAACTCTAATATCTCCGCTCCTAAGGTGTTAGACTATAATAGTATTATAGACCTCTTTATAGATCTCTATAAGGACTTCTATTTCTAATTATCCCCTAAGCCCCTCTGCTTTTTCCATATTTGGTTATATTATAATTATATACCCGGTTGTTATCTTAAGGGGGGTAGGTTCCCTATGCTATAGAAGCATAGCTATAGCGGCCTAGGTACGGTTCGCCAGTAAGGGGGGATTTTATTTATTTTTAATTTTACTTAGCCATTAGAGGATTTAATTAAGGGTTTACTAGAGGGGCGCCTAAGGTTTACTAAACTGGCGGAGCCATTCTACTAGCTATATTAGATTATTATAGCTAACGGTTACTCCCCTATAATTCTGGATACTAGACGCGTCTAGTAGGCTTTATATTTTGTTAGATGCCTTCTTAATAAAGATATTTCTGCTTTATGGTGTGGTATTTACCCGTCTTTGTTGTGGAGGGCCATTACTAGGCGTAGTTCTGGCAGTCGCGCGCGTGTGCGAGCCACCGTCGTTTGACGTGTGCCTCCTCTGCGATGCATACATCTCAGGGGGATTCTCTAGGTGTTTTTCAAGGTTCTTTTGGTTGGTTTTAGTCTTTTTGGGCCGGGTGCAGCAAGAGCTCCAGGTTTCTAGCTTTTTAGCGAGACTTATATTGCAATGGCAATAGTAAGTAAGGAGGATTGATATTTGTTACGCTAGTTAAGCGGTATATATATGTAGATAGCAACCGCAAAAGAAGAGTTGCCAGTGTTGGGAATATAGGCCAAAATACATAAATAACTAGTAAAGTTAAGAACTTATTAAACCATTTAATAAGTCCTAATAGACTTAGTCTTTATAACTTTAATTACTAATATTTAAAGGCCTTATATTTTAACTAAAAGTCTTATAGCATAATTATAGACCCTAGTTAGGAGCTCGGCTAAGGAATTAGCGCTATATATAGAGGTATTCTTTTCTTAACCTTCTTCTAATCTTTAGCTTGGAATTCTAGTTACCTAGCTACTAATAAATCCTACTTTATTAACTAAGCCTTTATAAAAAGCTCCTTTAGCTACGGCAGCGCGGCGGCGGCGGTAGTAGTAATAATATAGCCTTAGAGCTAGTTTACTAACTCCCTATCTCTACTTATAGAATCGGCCCCTTTAGTCCTATCCATTACAAAATCTAGTAAGCATATATCTGCCTAAGTAAACGCTATAGGCTCTCCTTTCTATATAGCTTTACCACTACTACCGCTACTATTACTACTACTATAGTTAGAGCCGCTATCCCAATTAAAGCCTTGGTCTAGGTCTAGGTCTAAGTCTCTATCTATATATTATATAAACCGCGTGGTAAACTCCGTATAGGCCCTTTAGTATAAGTAGACTAAAGGGCTAGGAGGTAGTCCTTTTATAGCAGTATTAGATTTATTTTATAAATATCTTTAAGCGAGTAAAAAGGCTTTAAAATAGTTTATATTTATATTTATATTTATATATAACTTCTATATATAACTCCTAACAAGACACTAAGGGGTTTTCTATTAAAGCTTTTATTAATTAGACCCTTAGGGGCTTAAATTTTAGGCGGTATAAGTTTTAGTAAAGTACTTATATAATCGTGGTACCTAATTTCTAACGCAAATATCTCTATTAACTCACGGCTAATTCTTACTATTCTGGTACGAGTAGAAAGCGCTTAGCTAGCTCTGCGTATAGGTACTAAGAGGGCAACGTCACTGGAAATTGAAGACCGGATATAAATATGGGGTAATATCCATAGTTAGGTAAGCCCACGGGCCATATTGCCTGCAAGATAGTGACTTAGCCGCCAATTTAGCCATACAAATATAACTATGGATATACTATTGATGTAAGCTGTTAGGTTCTAGACGCCTAACTAAGTAATAGATGCCTCGCAACGATCTAGACCCTCCTTGACTCTTCTAATAGTAATTGACACAAAGAGGCGAGCATACATCTTTATTACCATAGCTAAGTGTATAGAGTACCTGAAGCACTAGCACTTAGGGGCTAGCGGTTTGCATTATCCTATAAATACACCAGTATTACCACATCCGTTAAGGCCACTTTACTAACCTGCCCTGTACAACCTAACCGCCTTCAACCTTGATAACTCCTCCCAATCCGTTGGGCGGGTAGTAGGGTTTGGAGATTGGTCTTGGTCTTAGGTGGCCGTAACTTCTTTTGCGACACTCTGCTCTTGCTCCAACTCCGTTGGGTTAGGAAGAGGGATTAGAGGTTGGAGTTCGGGTTGTTGCTCTTGGAGGACTATAGCCCCTTCCGGGAGAAACCGGTTTTGCTCCCACCCCATAGGAAGAGAGGTAAGGATCGGAAATTGAGGTTGGGGTTGTTGCTCTTGGAGGACCATAGCTCCTTCTGGGAGATACTGGCTTTGCTCCCACCCTGTTGGGTGAGTGATAAGGATTGGAAATTGAGGTTGGGGTTGTTGTTCTTGAAGGACCACAGCTCCTTCCGGGACATACTGGTTTTGAAATTGAGGTTGGGGTTGTTGCTCTTGGAAAACCACGGCTCCTTCCTGGAGATGCTGGTTTTGAAATTGAGGTTGGAGTTGTTGTTCTTGGATGACCACAGCCCCTTCTGGGAGATACTGGTTTTGCTCCCACCCCGGGTGAGTAATAAGGATTGGAAATTGAGGTTGGGATTGTTGCTGTTGGAGGACCACAGCTCCGTCTAGGAGGTACTGGTTTTGCCCCAACACCGTTGGGTGATCAATGGGGTTTGGAGATTGGGGTTGGGATTGCTGGTCCTGGAGGATCACAACTTGTTCTGTGAGAGGCTGCTTCTCCAAGTCCGCCGGGTGATCAGTGGGGTTTGGAGATTTGGGATCGGATTGCTGGTCTTCGAGAGCCGCAGCTTCTGCTGCGAGACGCTGCCTTTTCTTTTCTTGGCTCTTTATGATGATTCGCCGGATACAACAAAACAGAGCCAAGATTTCGAGGCCGGTAATCATTTTGAGAAATGCCTTTGGTGACGGTATTATGTAGAGTAGCAGTTGGCTGGACGGAATTGCACTCGACACAAACAGTCGAGGTTGGAGCGTGGTCGATATAATGCGGAAGGAAAAACCGCGAAGTCCAAGATGACTGCATTTGGCCAAGGCCAGGTAGGGGGGCACGAAGTGTGGAATACTTGACTAGAGGGGGGGGCGGCTAAGCAGGATATCGTATTATTCCCACGATAGATAACCCTAATACCCTAGGGAAGATCTACGGAAACCCCTCAATTAAGAGGCAACAGCTTAGGGAAACTAATGCAAGCCAACTCCAGCCATCAAAAATGGTCACTCCGTACTTACGCAAAATAAAAAGTCATAGAAAACTGTTGCTTTCAGCTAGAGTTTTCCACCTTCGCTAATAAGACGCAAACATTCTACAGCCTCAAGCATGAATAAAGGCCGCCTGGTGATCCCCGCAAGCTTTGACGGTGAGGCTCGACGCAATCCCGAGATGGTGCTCGCTGCTGCGTAGGAGCATCTCGTCCACTTTACTGCTAGAGGGAGCATCGAAGCTATCAACGCCTTTTCGGTCACACATGGTTTATATTCCAGTAGATGGAAGCGCCGACTTCATCATGGAGAGTGCTGGCGTGTGCACTGCCAATTGACCTTGCTGATGCTCGATGACGAGTACCAAAATCTTGGTCAGGTGACCGATGATTCCAACCTGAACACGCCCAGCCGAATTGCGTGTATGCCAACGGGCCAATGGGTAACAACTCCGCAGCCGTAGTCGCGATGCAGATGAAGTCAGCCTTTCCATCGATTCGATTCGGTTTCACGGTTGGTATTGGCGGCGGCGTACGAAGTGAAAAAGGTGGGCATACAGCTCGGAGATGAGCAGTTAGCCATCCGTACATTGGACGTAGTGGAGTAGTAAAATACGGCTTTGGGAAGACGACTCCAAGTGGGTTCGAGCGGACAGGGTTTCCTAACATGCCCCTGGCGATTCTGTTAGCCTCAGACGCAAGAAAATCACTTTATAGGAAGAAGCCGCCTCTCCATCCCTAGGTGCGAATGCTGCCGGAAAAGGCGACAAAACCCTCCAAAAATGGTGGCAAAGGTCTCAGGACATAGAGTTACTGTGGTAGTCACAGAATAAAACCCTACTTACCTACTAAGACTTTAGTAGTAATATAATAGTGTAAATAGGTTTTTCCAGTAAGAAACACTAAGAAAAAATAAGGTTCATGGCATTACTATATATGAACTTTGGTATATTTCTATATAATATTAAAAGCTTTAATATTTTTAATGAATTTAATTCAATCAAGACCTCCAGATTGAATGCGTTGCCAAGTCCGCGAGCTCTCAGTTGAATTGATTGAGCCTTGGCATTCAATTCAATTCAATATTGAAGTCTCGTTGATTGATTTGCAAGCCTGTCTCTCGTTGCCCTGCCGAATCTATTGATATGCCAACCCTCTTCTACCAGCAACGCACCCAACAACCCACATTTGTATCAGTGACCCTCTTTTTTACCTTCAACCCTTCGACTCCCCACTTAAATTCTAAGCCGCTCTTCAGCACCCCTATCACTCTCTCCGCTATGAAGCTCTTCACTCCCACCACGGTTCTCCTGCTCGCAGCCTAGCAGCAGCAGACTCACTCCCTGAAGCCCTCCCACAACTGCACCACCCCCTGTGCCTACTGAGTACGTGCTCGCATCCTTCCTCTCACGTTATCATCGCATTGCCGTAGCCAACAGCGATTGATATTCTCCTTAGCAACCTGCCCACCCGTCATCGCAATCACCAAGTCTATGTGCGCGGTCACGCGGACGTACTATATAGTACAGGCACCGCCCTCGCCATGGTAACCTGTGAAAGCTGATCTGAACGGTTCATTACGCGCTCCTGAGCCCTCCGAGGAGTATTTTGAGCCACGTGGGAGGCATTCTGTAGATATGTTGTTGGTTAAGGGTATCCGATATATTTGTGTTAGAGGCCAGCTGTCAGATAATGCATATAGAGCAGTTCATTGATGAAATGGGTTGATTGATTGATTGATGCTTCTGATGAGTTTTGAGCTACGAAGAGACTTTACAGTGCACGGGCTCCGTGCACGTGACTCGTGCACGTGACCCACGCCTTTAGAGAATACAGATTATCTGACACCAGCAATGCCGGAGAGGGAGGGGCGTTTGTTACGCCCCCAGCAGCATTTATATTTGCGAGCGGACCTCCGCAACACCGTTCATTCCCATGGTCTCATCTTATACTGCGAATGGGAGGATAGCGGGCCGTGAAATCCTAGGCGGTGATCTGCGGCATGATCAGCTTGCTAAGACGGAGGATAGGAGGCCGGATGGACGAGGTGGATGGCAGATAGAGGATACTTCGAGGCTCAAGCCGGTGATTTATTCTCGGATGGGAATTGAAACTCTGCTGGTGTCATGCGTGTATCTCTAATCCGAATTTAAGGTGATGTTGTCAATGGAAGGCATGCAAAAAATATTAATGAGTATCTATGTGTAGATGACCTGCGCTGCTAGTAAGGTATCACTGGTTACTGCAATCGTGGAGGTTATTGCTAGGTTAGATATGTAGCCCAGTAGCCGGGGTCAATTCTTTTGATTCAGACATGTTTACTGAATATATATCTTCACTTTTAATATACACACATCTTCCACAAAACCCAAACCCCTTTTGATAAACTAAGATTTTCTTCTCGTAACCCAAACCACTTCGGTAAGTGATTTGATAAATGTCGAGAATAAAACGACTATGCATGTGCTTGCCTCTTATGCAGAGTAACATACTGAACGCTCGTCACGACCTTAGTCTCCGTGACCGTCGACATCAGTGTAACAGGCGTGCAGGATGGCGAATGCGAAGCCGCAAGCGTAGAAGCAGAAGACGAGTTCGACGGTACTGGTGTTGAGACGACCGCACCGCGCGACGATGACGGTGACGACGCAGACACGTTCGCCACCACAACCTTGGACACCGACGTGCTGCTCGAGCCCACCCCAGCACTCGACGTCTCCGAGCTAGACACAACTGACGAGCTGACGCTCTGGAAAATATCATTCTGCGCGCCATCCGACCACCCACAGTTAGCACCATATGCAGGGCTCTGGCCCGGCCCAGTCTGGATGTTGTTGCCGGTGAGCTGATTCCACGCGATCATCTGCTTGGCGCCTTTGACGCACTTGGAGCTGTCGTCGCCGCAGTAGACGGGCGGCTGGGCCTTCGCGAGCGGAGCGGTGCCCGTCGCGCCCGTGACGTTGCAGCGGTAGCCCGCCATGTACATGTTCGGCTGGCCGCAGCCGTTGGGCACCCACAGCCAGGCGCAGTGGCAGCCGCCGGGCGGGCAGGCGGGCAGGGCGGCGGGGACGGAGTAGGTGGCGAGGCGCTTCCACGGCGTGTGCGACAGCGTGGTGAAGACGACCAGGTTCTCCATCGTGACCGAGTTCAGGTCCGGCGTGTAGCTGATGGCGAACGCGGTGCCGGCGGCCATGCTCTGGTTGTTCGTGTGCATGGCGCCGTCGTCTTGGATGCAGTCGGGCGGGCTGCCGGGGCCAGACCAGTCTTCCGGGTGCGTGTTGCCGTCCGGCCACTCTGAGGCGTATTGACCGCCGTAGGAGAGGGTGGTTTGGGCACGGTTGTGTGCGAGCTCAACGGTGAAGGTTCCGCCGGCTGGCAGGTTCAGGATGTCTCCTGCGGCCGGGGGAGCAGCATCACAGCCGCGGCCGTGCTGGAACCACCAGTCCGATTGCGTGAGGTTGTAGAGCGGGTTGACGGCGAGGTTGGTGTTGCTGTCGTCGACTGCCGTATTGTTACCGCCAAGGCAGTACATTCCCTTCACCCATGCCACGGTGTGGGCATTGCTGAGAGCTGCTAGAGCAAGAGCGAGGAAGGTTTGTTGAAGCATTGCTAATCAGAACGAAGGGATAACTTCTACAAACCTAGAATTGAAAGTCTAAGAGAATGAATAAACGCCGTTTAGGCGAAAAAAATATATATATGTGAAATCTCGAGTAAAAGAGTGAAGCAGAGAGCTCGAGATAGAGAAAAAAGGTTATGTAGAGAATTAAAGCTCAAGATATAGAATCCTTAGCGCACATCTCCCGCTGATCGGGTCAGTAGGCCCGTGGTGGTTTGCAGAGCTTTTGCTGAGAAATTGTGGGGATTATACGATTCCATGGATCTGGGGGCCGGGGTTGACCCTCGCGACATGCCTTAATTGCAGGAATATTTCCCGTGTTCTGGTTTCAGTCTTTTTGGAAATCCCACATTGGGAAAATAATAGTGGGATGAGGGGAATCAACTAAGTTGGAATCAGACGGGAATGCTGTTGTGGAATAGCCCTAATGTGTTTCAATGTTTGATTAGGTGGCTTGATCGACCGGCGATGCCGCTTTGTAAGAAAGCCTCAAAACCTAACAATAGCGGAAGCGCATCTCGGATAGATGACTCTAGCCCTAATTTGAGCACAGCTGAAGAAAATAGGCGAAGACGAAGTGTCCGGGGATTGGAGGACGTCAAAGGACATCAAAGGACGTCGAAGGGGGTGTGAGATAAGCTGGAGGGAAGGTTCGGAAGATGAGCGTTTCCACGCTTCCCACTCTCATATGACACTGAAACAATCATCTCACCAAATTCTTGCTCGTCTCGATTGCACCATCTCTGAGAAGTAGAACTTAGGTGTTCTCGGCTCGAGATAGCTTCTCACATGCCTTGTTTGATGTAGCATTTAATGTGTTGTCAAGAAGCAAAGTGTCGACTGGAAATACCAGGACAGGAACGAACTCGTGCGTAGATTGATCTACGAAGAAGAATGAATATATATACAAGGCCAAGACACCCCTAATCTACTGTCAATCTGGTAGAAGACGATCAGTGATCGGCGCTCGGTCAACACAAAGGTCAAGGACGGTCAACGCAGAGATATCCCTTAACCCGTCGATTCTGGCGCAACGATATCGATAAGGATTAGCCAATAGGAGGCCCTCATTCGAACCTTCGTGATGAGAACTGCAGCAACCGTGAGGCTCTGTGGATGCCTCGAG
>Ga0307507_10006973_pt1 | contig 16796 bp, 10 predicted proteins | sample 7_EM_MG_FD_207223 | JGI IMG/M metagenome (GOLD analysis project Ga0307507, IMG submission 207223) | Populus trichocarpa ectomycorrhiza microbial communities from riparian zone in the Pacific Northwest, United States - 7_EM | ecosystem: Host-associated > Plants > Roots > Unclassified | place...
TATATATTCTCTTTCAATATTCAATATCTTTCAGTATTGAACACGTCGTATTGATATTGATATTGAACGTTCAATATTCAATATTCAATATCAATAAGCAATATTCAATACTGATGGAAGCCCTGCCGCCCTCAGACCGACCCCCTACCCCCCAGTAGAAAGTCAAAGTAGAAAGTCGTTTTATTACCGGTGCCAAGCCGGGCTCTGATTGGCCAGATCAGAGCGCCGAAGCTCCGGGTATGGTCGGAGCTTGGTGCCACCCACAACACCAATTGCAATTAACATCCTTACCACAACAAGGATAATTTTAATTAAGCACCAAATCGTTGTCTATACTTATACAAACTTTTGCAAAAGCGGTTTAGCATACTACCTTAGTATTCTATCGCTTTAGAAACAATGCACCTAATTAACCAGCTTCAGAATCAAAGCGCGGGAGAGCGCGTTCCAATGCGCGCCCTAAAGCCATACAATGCCACCCCCAATTAACCCACTAACGACGACTGTACGCACCCTATTCCTTATGCAGATTAATCCTAACTTGCTTTAGCCTTTGCTTTTGGTACTCCCGTTGCTTTTTTAGCCTCACAATGTAACCTGCTGCCTTCTAGAAGTACACCAAAGAGCGCCACCCCCAAGGACTCTCCCACGTCTCCAGATTCCTAATTTAGTACACCTTCGCGGAGCTATGCGGAGGCCCTTAGACAAGCTATAACTCCAAGCCCTCTATTAAGAGAGTATATACTGCCTTCATAGGGTCGCTGATAGCCTCAGCTAGTGCAGCAAACTCTTACCTAGAAGCGCAGAGAGAATCTAGCTCGAATATACAAGAGAGAGGAGCTTGAGTGGGAGCAGCAGCAAGCTCTAGAGCAGAAGCTTCTCGCGGACGACGACGCTCGTATAAAATAGTATATGGATAAGCATCCTTTAATAGACAATACGCTGCCCATCCAATTTGGACCTCCTACTCTGCCAGAGATTCCCTTAGGCGCGATTATTCTGGCCCCCCCCCCTTTTTTTTACCCCTTATATTGCACCACAGCTAACCCGCCCTAGATCTTTTAAGCTATAGATCTAAACTCCAAGCCCTTTACCATGGAGGGAGTTAAGCCCTATAGATTAGAACCTTAGATCTCTAAGTAGTTCGTTACAATCTAGCCCACTACACAGTACATAAAATTAGGAGGTAGGCTCCGATTATAGCTGGTTGCCTATATTGGAGGACGAATTTGCTTACCTCCAATTTACTACCCCCCTCCCTTAGACTCCCGTAAGGCCTCTAGCAAGCCAGGACTCTACTAAATTAGAGCTTAAGATTACTATACTAAAGGCTTATAACGGCAAGGTTACACCGCCAATACCACAGGTGCCCCAGTGGCTCCCTTACCCGCTTATAGGCAAGCAAAAGGCAGAGGTTATCCAGGAAGTTATAGATAATATACTAATTACCTACTAATATCCACTATAAAGCAGCGAGGCCTTTGGAACACGAGAGGATATAGAGAATCACTTATATAATTGGTCTCTTTTCCATAGCTTTATATACGTTGTAGATTTAAGTAGGCAGGGAGACTTTGCCTTAATGCGATACATCCACCATAAAAAGGAGCCCTGGCCACAACGTTAGCTAGATAATAGCGCTACTTATAAGTCTAGAAGGAAGCGGAGTAATATAAAGTTTGGCGGTAAGAGCTGCCTACATTCTATTTGGATCTGCTACGCTTTAGTTAATTAGCGGTATAAGGATAGGCCACAACATTAGACTCTTAAAGTTTAGAGTAAATATATTTACCCTCTATGCCCAGATCTAATAAGTTACTATAGCTATAGAGCACGTCAGCTAGGAGTGCAAGCAGCGATTAAGGCCTTAATTAACCTTATCCGTGAAGGATATACGTACTATAAAGCTGGTAAGGTTATTATATTAAGCCAGCTTAAAATTAAGAAGTAAACCTTTTATAATCTTTATGCAAAGTTAGATTTAGATAAGGAGCTCTTTAAGAATCGCGCTAATGGTATTAAGGAAGCCTTAACGGAACTTAAGTATAAGTGGCGTATAAGATATACTTATAATATTAATAATCTATCTAGTAAGGATTATTTACATTTACTAAATACCGTTTTATTTTTTTTTATTTTTAATTCCCTAACTTTTTTAGTGGTGTTCTTACCAAAATTAATAGGGAACGGAAAATTTATAAGCATATTTATAAGCACTAAAATCTCAAACTTTTATATTTTATAACTGTTTGTACTAACTTAATAGCACAAGTGAGTCATATCCACGGGTACGAAATACATGTAGTATTGTATGCTTATTTGGATGGTAACTGTTGATTATATAAAGCAGACTACGTGGTCTATATACTAATACGTCCTCCCCCTGATTAGTTAGTGCTTTATAAGTGCACTAGACGCGTAAGCGAGTAGTTAGTGCACTGAACGCGTAAACGCGTACCTGGCGTACCGAGCGCGTAGGCACGCGGTTGGTACAATAGGTGCTATAATTATACACTGGCGGTACTTGAAAAATAAAACCACTTGTGTACAGCCTCCGTAATTGCTTTAATAGAACCATAAAACATAAAAGAAAATATATAGGAAATCTCCCCTGAGGTGCCGTCTAGACTGCCTTCCAAACGGTGCCCTAAGCTGGCCGTAAGTTCTGCTTACGGTCCGTAGAATAAACCGTACGGCCTTTTAATGGGCAGTAGATAAGCTACAAGTCGGATTATAAGGGCCGCTAAGGCGCTAGTACTAAGCGAGCTAATGGCGATTTTCCATCTTAGGGATGGAAAATTGTAATTAGTTAATTCAACTACCCTGCAAAATTTGGTGGGTTACGTAAGTCCACTAAGTTCCACCATAGCTTTCCACCATTTTCTACCTATACCGTATAATGAGCCGTACGGCCTTCTAATGGGCCGTAGACGTACCGTAGGTGCTCCATTAGTTCTATTTTACCCATTCTGTGACTTCTAGGTTAAGTTTATTTGTATTAATTAGGGTTTTAAGAGCTTAACACGGCTTTACCTTAGTTATAGCGTTTACTGGGTTGTCTCCGCTGCTAATCTATTTAACCTCCGTAATCTCGCGCCGTTTATAGGCCTAACGTAAGTATATAAGGTTGACTATAAGCCTCTTCTCTTGTGTTATACCTAGTTTGACTAGGTAGTTATAGAGGGACTTTAAATTAGTGTATAGAACCAGGGGTAACTGCTCTAGTTATAGAATCTTCTAGACCGTTAATTTGATTGCGGCTGCTATATTAAAGCTATAGGCTAGTGTATATAGCTCAGAAGCTAGTACACTGTGGGTTACTTATTTGCACTTAATTAAAGACTAGTACAGTATATTTGCGTCCTAATTATGGTCTGTAAGTACAATTACAAAGCCGATTTGTAATAATAGGTCTTTGTTATTAGCAAAGAAGGCGTCTGTAAATGCTATTACACTAAGGGAATTTAGGTCTAGTGGTATAAAAGTAAGTCCTCTTATTGCGTTATTAATTTGCCATTAAATGCGCTTATTAAGCTGCTTAATATTTTCTTCTTGCAGATCTACTGCCTGGGCCGTAAAGGATAAGTCGTAGGCAGATTCGGGTTGGCAGACTATGGCTATATAGGCGCCTCTTGCACGCTATGCAGCATATTGGTCCTTTGTATTTACGGTCTTATAGGTCTCTCTATGGGAACTGGTAAGGTCTGTAGGCTTTACTATAACGGGCTTTAGGTTTTGGGCTTAGTATTCCTAAGTTAGCTTAATTAGGTTGCCCTTTTATATAATTAGGCCTCTATTAAACTTGATTGGATTCTGCTTAGTTAACTGCTTTTACAGCTTTGCTAAGAACTTGGCCTTTTATAGTTCAGTTTCTTTAGTGTCCGCAAAGGTCTAGTCTACTAGGAATAGGGTATCATCTATTTAGAGTCTAATAATACTAAGGCCGTTTAATAGGCTGTATAGGAGGTAGGGGTTATAGGTTAACTATTCCATTTTGAGTTTACTAACGTGGTGCTAGTAGTATATCTTAAACTAATGGTTTCCGGCTTCTGGTACTCTGTATAGAGGTTTTATAACCCGTAGGATTGTTCCTAGTTGTAGGTTAAGCTTAGGGGGTAGCCGTATAAAGATATCCCTACTTAGGTAGGTATTAGACTGTATATAGGCTTGCAAGATGTCCCGTAGGTAAAAAGCTATAGGTTTGCTTTGCTATAGTTTGGGCATAAGTATAAGTATAATCCGTTGGCTAACTTGTTAAATTGTAGGTAATTGCGTAAGGACTAAGCCCTTTCCTTGGTTGTTGTAGGCTTGTATAACAAGCCTTAATTTTTTAAAAGCTTTATTAGTACCTAGGTGCTTAATTTTATTAATAAAGCGTAAGTTAAATATATGGACGCCTTACGGAACGTCTTTCTCCGTTATAACCGCAAAGATGCCCTTTTTAAGTAGTCCGTTAATCTCTTTACGTTGTAAGTCCGTAAAGGGGGTTTCCTATACTAGAACTAATATATCCGCAGGCGGAGATTGCCTTACGGATATTCCTACGGAGGTTAGGTAAGTCTCCGTTATAGTGTTTTTAGTTATAGGGTGCTTTTGGGGGCGTCCTTAACCGCGCTTTATAGTAGGTATAGTGGGTTTAGTGGGTTTCCAGAGGACTTCTAGGGTAGGCAAGAGTGCTTCTAGCTCGTTTAATTTGGTGGTCGCTTCTAGTTTATCTAGTTTGGCGGTTACCTCTAGTTCGTCTAGCTTGACGTCATAGGTGTCTTTAGGCCGAAAGTAGGGTTTTATAGACATGCTCCTAAAGTTGGTTGGGCTGCTAGGAAGTTATATACAGTATGTCTTATTTTCTACAGCTAGTAAGTGGTAGGGTCCAGTCCACTTGCCGCTTTTACGCTATACAAGGACTTTAGAGTTAAGCGGGAGGTCGTATACTAGGGTCATATTAGGTCCATTATAGTGGTATAGGGCGTTATTAACAGCTTATTTAGCCTATAGTTTAACTATCTCAGCCATCGCCTTCTATATTACAGCTGCTCGTTCTGTAATAGATAGGGTAGGAGGATCTAGGTTACTTATCCTTAGGTAGGCTCCGTAGATTAAGAGGGTAGGTACTAGTCTATCTAGGCTAGTAGTGTTGTTAATGGCTTTTACGGCCATCTATAGAGCTAGTTCCTTTTAGATGTCCTTACACTCGTCCGTAATAATCTAGTAAGCTCTCCGTAGGGCTAGGTAAGCTCGCTTAATAAGCCTAATAGACCAATACGCCTTAACTAGAACGGCTTTTGTTAATATAGCTATGGCTATAGCATACTACTGGAATTCCTTGCTAATAAAGTTCCTACTAGCGTTATAGGTGATATACTTAGGAGGTCTAACGTACGTGTTAATCTAGCAGGTTTATAAAATATCCCAAGTATACTTTACGGATATATTTTGTAACTAATGGGTAGCTTAATAGCGGGTTGCCTTATTAATTATATATAATACTAGGCTGCCGTTAATATACATAATGTCTATGTATACTGAATAGTTAAAGTTAAGATCCTTATAAAGGGTGAACTTAAATCAGCCTAGGGAACGTCCGTATTTCTAGCAGTAGGAGCAGTATTTAGTTAGGTGGTTAATTGCCTTCCTATTAACATTATTATATCTAGAACGTTTAAGGACTCTATACAGCTTTTCGGCTGATGGGTGGCCAAAATAATAATATAGACGGTGGATCTCCGTACTAGTAAGGTAGTATGGGTTATAGTCGAAAGATTTCTAAATATAGGTCCGTAAAGTCTTTCCCTATATAAGGAACGGGTGTCCAAATTATCGTATAATTAGTAGGGTAATATGCTTGCTTCCTAAGGCAGTTGCGGGGCTAATTAGGGTGTCCGTAACGTTATTATAGTATACCTATAACCTATCCATATCTGTAAGGCAGAGTAGGAAAGGGGTGTCTGCCTTTACTACATAGAAGTTAACTAGGCTAATTAGGGTCTTAACTGCTACTAATTTAATTAATGCAGTTAAGCTAATGCCGAATTAGACGGTTATGGCCCTAGTTTGCGTAATATTAATATCCATATTGTTATTTATGGTGGTCCTATATACGAGGTATTGTCTGTAGCCTATAGTAGACTTCTTAGAGGCACCTATGTTAATTATAACACCGTAGAATTCCTTGGGGGTATAGCATTCTGTGGTAATATATGCGAATAGGTCCTGCTTGTAATCTATAATGTCTATAATGGGGGTACTTATGGAATAGGTTTTGGGCGCAACTAAGTATATAAAGGAACGGTCGGCTAATATAGTTGTGATATTAAAGGCTTAGCTGTCCGTAAAAGGTCTAAAAGTAGTTAGGAATATCTCTAAGGTCTCTTATTTCTAAGCGTCTAAGTTAAAGTTAATTATAAGGGCTTCTATTAACTTATTAGGGGGCTCTTCTGCTTCCTTTCCTTTATATTCCAAAATAAACTGGCTAATATAGCTATTAAGTCTCTTCCTGGACTTGTTATGTTCTTTCTAGGTATGCCTTATAGACTAATATCCTTCCTTACCGCATACAAAGCACTTCTGGCTGGTTTGTCTATGGGGGTATGTTTTCGTATAGGGGTTACTGTGGGGGTTATAGGTAGGACTTGGTTAGTACAGGTGTTGCTAGCGGTAGCGGCGGTTTATAAAGTAGACGTCTAAGTCTGTTTGTGGATATTAAATATCCATAATAAAGGCTTAAGTGCTGCCTGGTGGGTTTAAGACTTTATATATTATAATAGAGGAGTGTAGATTATTAATAAGGCCAGCTAAGGTATCTGCAGGCTTATAGTAGGCGTACTTGTAGGGCTCTACTTCCTGGCAGGCCGTAATAAGTTTATTATGTAGGAAGTCGTCTGTTCGAAGCTTAGCGTTAAGGCCGTGCTATAGGTGCTGGAGGTCTTTAATAAGAATTTGCAGGCACTCTATAGTCGATTTTTTAGTGTTCTTATTAATTACGGTCCGTAGCTTGGTCGCATTCTATTAGGTAAGGATATCACGCTTATATTCTGGTCCTTTAAAGTAGTTGCGGGTAGCTTTACATAGCTTATTAAAGGGAACACCAAGGGGGTTACTCTTAAGGTTGGTATAGTAGTGGTTAAGTGCTAGGCCGCGCAGCATAGTAGAGTAGGCTTAGCTGAACTCCTGTTTAGGAATATCGGCCTTCTGATAGAGGTCCGTAAAGATAGTTAGTTTGAAGTTAAAGTTGTCATTTTCACCACTATACTTTAATTTGTCGGTGTAGAGCTTAGCTAGGTTAGCTAGCTCCTTACCATAGGTCTTTACTTAGGTGCGTTGTAAATCTATAACTTGCGGATCTATGGCTTGCGGATATATAGTTTATGGGTATATAGCTTGCGGATCTATAACTTAGGCAGGTTGCGGGTCTATGGCTTTATTAATAGAAGGGTTTTAATCCATATTTTGGTTTACGGGGGTATTACAGTCCGTAACTTAGGTACTAGGTGTGCTTTGGCCCGTAAGATTAATTCCAAAATCGCTTGGGTTTATAGGACGAATTTAGTTAAGTAGGTTAGGTATAAGGCCAGCAATACTATTAAGTTTAGGAGAAGCAGAGAGATTATTTATAGCTTTAACCTGGTCTAGGATTTTCTCTTTAGTCTATTCCGTTTGGTCCTCCTCCTGTATTGTATTATATAAGGACCGTATAATAGTAACTTGTTTATCCTTTTTAACCCATACACCTTGGTGATGTAAAAGGGTTCATAGGTTATGGATAGTAGTAGGGTTACAAGCCTTAAGAATAGCTTCCGTAAAGTCCGTAAAGTCTTCCTTATATTGCTCCTATAGGTCGTCGTTTAGAAGCTTATAGTGTCCGTATTTAAGGATTTTGAAATTAATATAGGCGTTAACGTTGTCTATAGACGTGAGGTCGACTCCTTAGCTCCACTTCTTTTAACCTTTGCTAATTTGCTTGCTTATATCTGCCATATTGTATAGCGTTGTATGTCTATATAAGCTGTGGCGGGTCGTAGTAGCTTATAGTAGGTGGGGGAGGTCTTGTAACGGTCTATAAAGGTGATTAACGGGTCCATAACGGTTTATAGAAGGGTAGGGGTCTCCGTAAGGGGTCCAAAAAGAGGTTGGGGGTATTAAGGGAGGGTGTAGTAGGAATAGGGGTTTAAGGTTTAAAGAGGGTTAAGGATAAAGGGTTCTATAAAGGTTTATATTCGCGTCTATAACTTCCAGTAAACCGTACTAAGACTTAAATAAGTATACAGAGTTGGTAATAGTCCGTAATCCCCGACTTCTAACCTTCTAGCAGGTCGTACTAGGAGTCTAAACGGGTAGTCGCTGTTAAGTATCGCTTAGTAGGAGGTGTTGAGTAATTGCTAATCTATGCGCGCTTACTAATTAGTGTTTATACTAACTTAATAGCACAAGTAAGTTGTATCCACGGGCACGAAATACATATAGTATTATATGCTTGTTTGGATGGTGACTGTCGATTGTATAAAGCAGACTACGTAGTCTATATACTAATACGTCCTCCCCCTGATTAGTTAGTGCTTTATAAGTGCACCAGACGCGTAAGCGAGTGGTTGGTGCACTAAACGCGTAAACGCGTACCTAGCGTACCGAGCGCGTAGGCACGCGGTTAGTACGATAGGTGCTGTAATTATACAATAACTTTTAAATTTCCTACTTCTAAGACGCGGCGCTGCTTACTCTATACCTTTAAATGTTAGAACTAGAGCCTAGGTAAAATAGCTTTATAATTAGCTCTAAAATTAAGGTCGTCGGCTTAAGGTATTTTGTAAATTTATTATATCCAGGAATCAAGATATAGGCGCTTATGCGCAGATACCTACACTACTGTTTTTACACCTATTTTACCATATACAAGCACAATTGCGTGGTTTTTAATATCCTCTTCCTAAATACACTAAATTCCTTATAATATTATATCTCTTAAAAATCCTACAGCCTTAGGAAAAATTCCCTACTACCCTAGCTAATTTCTAATAGGTTAACAAACCCATAGAAACCTTAAGCAAATTATATTTTAGCTCCCAAAGCAAAGGATTACTGCTAGGCGATTTATTCCTGACTTTTCAATTCAGCTTAACACAACTTTTAACACTAATCGCACCCGCCTTCTACTTAGGGTTATGACAGGCGTCACTAACTACGGTAGTAGTTTTACTGCTGTGTACTTATACATAAAGTCTAAGTCAGCTAGGGCGTGGCAGTGGTTTATTAAGCAGTGCGCTAGGGTGTATTGGCTAGAGGCTTAGCCACCAAAGGTAATAGTGGCTAATCTTAGTAAAGGCCTCCGCGCAGTTTACCCAAATAGTAAGTTATTAACTGCTACCTTATAATTCTGCCAGTGGCATGCCTTCTAGGCGATTCGCAAGAAGATTAATGCTGGAGCTCGCTCTAGTAGAGGCTATAATAAGAAGAGGCGTATACGAATTAAGGATTGTATATGGGCGTATTTATAAGCAGCCACTAAGGAAGAACTTAATCATCGCCGCAAAGCCTTACTCTAAGAGATGACACTAGATCACCAGGCCTACCTTAAGAAATACTATATCTTATTGGAGGAACACCTTATTAGTTACTATATACGGAAGTTGCCAAATCTAGGAGCTTATTTAATATAGCGTGGGGAGTTAAATAACCAAGCCATTAAGAACTTCACTCGGGCAACAATGGGCATGCGGAAATCTCTTACCGCAATTAAAAGGTATACGTAAGAGCGCTACAATACAATCCTTTCAGCTGAAGCCGATAGCTTTGCTAAAGGAGCTATATACGTTACCCAAATACAGAAGGATATTAAGGACGGCGAGCCTCTATTTAGGAGGTGTGCAACCCTAGGTATAGATACGCAAGCCTTTAAGAATATTAAGTTACTCTTTACTAAGTACGCTCTTATATATACTGCTAAGAAGTACCATAAGGCTCTAGAGCTCTGGTTCTTACCTTATACTTATAAAGATTGAGCTTATTATAAGTGCACCTCGCTAGTAAGATTTAGGTTGCTATGCGAACACAAGCTCCTATAGGTAGTGGAAGATCGGGTGCCTATACCTTATACCTTACTATATCCGCGGTGGCTCCTTTTCCAAGCCTCCGTAGCAGAACCAAATTGGCAGCCAAGCTATACTGGCAACTTACAGATACAATAACTAGTGATAAAATTACCAACTGTAATAGACCGTGGCAGGCTTGCCATGCTCTGTATAGTTGACGCCTTAGAGGATCTTAATTATAATAAGTAGGAATGGTATCTGGTGGCGATCGAACTCTAGTCGGCTAAGTTCGTTTCCTTATTGCGAGAGTCCCTAGCTATTAGGGACCTACCCTATAAAGCTTTTAAGGTTCCTATAAAGCCTAAATAGGTAAAGCCAAATGCACCTAAAGAGCCTATGCCTCCCTCTATGGAAAATGAAGCCTTAAATGTGGTAGGGGAAAGCTTAAAATCTCTACTAAAAAAACCAGCCTATTCGCGAGCTAAATCCTTTAAGCTATAGGTGCAACGGCAACTACTATAGGAGCTCTATAAAGCTATCTAAGTGCAGGAACCACTTAATATATGCTTAGACACAAAGCCTACAGCCTATCAAGAGCAGGAAGTAGAAGGAAGTAAAGTAGTTACCTCCGGCGACATTGCGTTAGTAGGCGGCGTTGAGGAAATCAGTACTTAGTCAGTGCAGGTTATATTAGAAGTGCCTCCTACTAGGGAAACTAGGCCAAGCACACCTAATTTCCTACCAAAACTACCTAAAACCAACCCAAGCTCCCCGTCAGAAGTATACTTAAGTGAAGATAGTCAAGAAAGTAGCTGGCAGGAAGAATCTAAAGTCCTCCCTTATAAGCCTACGGAGCCCTCGCGATGGGACAGCCTACGTACGAACCGTAGACGCCTTAATCTCGCCACCCAGCCTACTATACGAACCAATAAGAAGCCTACCGCGACGACGCCAAAGAAGCCAAAGCTTAATATAGAGCGTATAGGTGGTAAGACTAAAAAGCATCGCGAGCGCGACTTAACTGGCTCACCCTAAAAAATAATAAAATCACCTGAAGCCAAGCGGGTCAAGGGCAAGAAATATCGCGAGGAAGGTCACAGAGTAAGCACCCAGACGCACGACGCGTTGGAGCTTGATTGGAGCTTAGGAGTATAGCTTTTGGTAGTAGCATTAGTGAGGAACGATCGGGCAAGGGGACGCGCACATTTCGCGATCTAGCTCTATTAAAACTTTATAAATTAATAACTTTATACTACCACTACCTATTAACTTCATTTATAATTCGTAAGAACGCCTAATTTATTGCCCCCCAACCCCCCGCAAGCGGGGGGCTAAATAATATGTTCGTGATGGTTATATACTTAATTTTATAAAAATATTTAATAAGGATCTTGATGCTTCGTGTTCTTAATCCTTGCGCCAGTAACCGTATTAGGCTAGCAATCTAATTTAGTTCCGCTGATCTGGCCAATAAGAGCCCGGCTTGGCACCGGTAATAAAACGACTTTCTACTTTGACTTTCTACTGGGGGGAAGAGGGTCGCCCTCAGACGATGCCCGTTCAATGCTTTGAGTGCTGAGGAGAAAGTTGCGGTAGGCAAATGCCGCATCATTGCCGCGAAGACGATCGAGGACATCTCCAATGAGTGTCTACCTGACCTCATCTCTGGATGGAATGCCGTCTGGTTTACCTTCCAAGCATGCATGGTCCCGCTCGTCTCTCTCTTCAGCGACACGAGCATGCCGGAAGAAGCAGGGAAATGGCGGGCCAGCGTCGAGACGGCCGTTCTCTTCTTCGAACGAAGTAAACCCTGGAGCATTACTGCGAAGCGCAGTATGGATGCTGTGTCGAACCTTTACCAAGCCTACAAAGTGCAGATCTCAGAGCAAGGCCAGCCAGATCAGCAACAGCAGCCTCAGCCTAACTTCGCCAACAATTTCACCGGCATGGAAGGCACCTTTGACTACAACGCTGTCCCTGACGTCGGCTCTCTATCAACGAATCCCGGCGCAGTTGCCAACTGGGGAGGTGATCCCAACTCCATGGAGCAGCTGAGCGGCTTCTGGGACGACATGATGTGGGACACGAATTTGCCCGACATACTCGAGGCGCCGTTCGGGCTAGGCAACGACTACGATTTCCAGGGCGCCGCTCAGGACTCGGGGGCACCTTGCTGGATGCAAGGAAACTAAGGCTATTCAAACCTATGGGACACTATGAAACGTCTTTTCAAATCTTTCTTACGTGATAGGTCACGCCAAAGACCTACGGAGCCAGACGCCGAGGCAGCTGACAAGGACAGACGAACTCGTCTTCACGACGCCAGTCGAGCGGGCTCACACTATACTGTTCAACGGCTCGTTAGCCACGGCGCAGACACCAAGGCAGTAGACAAGGACGGGCGAACCCCCCTTCTCGATGCTGCCCGGACAGGGTCATACAATACTGTTCAATGGCTCGTCCATTGTGGCGCAGACGCAAAAACGATAGACAAGGGTGGGCTCACTCCTCTTCAATACGCCTATAGGGTGGGCTCAAATCGCATTATATGCCTGCTTGTCCATATTGGTGCAAGTGTGGAGGCGATGGATAATGACAGGCTGACGGCTATTAAGCAACTATATCATAGCCGTCGCCTCATATCACCGATGTTCGGGTAGACATCGTCAGCAACGCGGGCCCATCATCGACTTCACGGCGGAGCTGTTACTCCAAAGTCTCCTCCCGCTGGAGTGATCACGATCGACCCGATGCTTACGACGCTGGGACTGGTGAGTGATCTGGCGAAGTGCTCCATCTAGAAGCACGAGTATGGCTCGGACTACCGAGTCATCCGCACCTTTTGTATGCGCTAGGTGGCTACTCAAGTAGACATGAAGGAGGGAGGAATATCAACGGCCCGGTTGAGCGATGGAAGCCAGATATTAGCGTCGTCAGAGCCACGATCCAATTTGCAAGATATACTGGACGTCTACACCCGAGCGAGCAAGACACAGCTCCTCCACACGTGCCTTCACTGGTGCGTCGACAATTAAGAAGCCTACGACGTGGAGCTGTTCTGCGGACACGACACCCTGAAATATTCCTTGGCTCGCCTCTAAACTCCGACGTGCCATACTCCAACGGTAACGTATTGATTTCCTTTATCCCCTTGGTTAAGCATAGCGTTAGGCAATGGATAAGCAGTTCTCACGGTTGGCTTCTAAATTGGAGCAAGTGTGGTAGTGCCAGTATATATTTAGTTAGCGCTCTGTAACGGCCTATACCCTAGGGGTGCATGGCCATAATATTAGAATATACTAAAATATACATACATGCGTTATGCTCACCTTCTGAGGATGACGCAGGAAGTTCGGGTAGAGGCGTATTCGCTACAAAAAGTGGGCCGGAAACGGGCTCCACAGCGGGAACCACATGGAAGCTAAACCAGGCAAAGCCACACCGACATTGGACCCTTCGCGGGGCAATCCTGTCAGCATGGTGGCTGGCCCCTTCTAAACCGATGAAAAGGGCCTTACCCGTGCCGCTGTCGCGATCCACTTACCTTGTTACCGAGGTAAGTGCCGGCCAGCTTAACGAGCAGAGCCCAACTCAACGTCAGATTTGCCAAGACACCTAAATACTATCAATATTCTTATTATATATTATCAACACCATGACTACTAAGTATATTCGCGTTGAAAATAAGATCTAGGAGGCTCTTAAAGAACTCTGAGAGTCTACCAAGCCCAATATTGCAGAAGCTGCGCGCCGACACGGTGTTCCTGAATCACGCCTCCGTGTTTAGTGGAAAGGACGTTAATCGCGTTGCGAGAGGCCTACAGCAGGTAGAAGGCTTACTGATGATTAAGATCTTCCTCTTTATAGCTATATTAATCGCTTGGATTCCTTACATACCGCCGCTTAACTACTAATAATACGTTCTACAGCAAATTAGATCTTAGATTAAGCCAATGAAAATCTAGATTAGCTACCACCTCCTATTAGCTCTTACTTTGTTAAACGCTGGCTTGGCCGCCACCTAGAGTACTATAAGCGTAGGCAGAAGACAATAGAGCTTAAACGCATAATAGTACACAATCTGAAGGATATTGAGGTATAGTTTTATTAATACCGCGACGTTATAATTAAGCATACAGTTATGCCCACGGATATATACAACTTTAATAAGTCAGGATTCCGCGTTGGTATGGGTAAGGACTAGTAGATTATTATAAGGGAGCCTTATTAGAAAGCTTACCTTTCTACAGATATAAATCGCGAGCTGGTTACTATAATGGAAACGATAAGTGGTAATGGAGTTGATCTACTACCTATAATTATACTTATGGGCGCATAGTTCCTCCACTAGTGGTTTAATAATTTAGCCCTTCCTAACCACTATCTATTAGGCCTATTAGAAATAGGCTATTTAAATAATAAATTGGCTTTTAATTGGCTTAAGCACTTTAACACATATAGCTCTTGGCGCCAGCTGGGTATATATAGGCTCCTGATTTTTAATGGCTACGGCTCTTACCTTATAAAGGAGTTTATCAAGTATTGCGACAATTAAAAGATCATACCATTTACCTTACCTCCGCATATAAGCCACCTTTTGCAACCTCTTAATATTATTATATTTTAGCCGTATAAGCACTACTATAGTAAGGCAGTTAAGCAAGAAATATAAATGGGCTATACCAACTTTAATAAAGTTAAATTCCTCTATATGATTAAATTAATTTATTGCCAAACGTTTAAATTAAGTATAATTAAATTAGCCTTCTGGCAGGCAGGCCTTATTCCTTATAACCCCTAAATTGTCCTTAATTCTATGCGCGAGGCGCGTCCTACTACCCCCCCCCCCCCCTCCGCCACCTTGTGAGCCACTATCTACACCATATATACCAAGATCTTTACGTATAGTTTGGTAGAAAGTTTTTCCGCTAGCTTAGGAGGTATACAAAGATAATAAGGAGGCCATGGATATCTTTATGAAATTCGTAAGAGGTAGTTCGGTAAATATACATGCACGACTATAAGTTGAACACGAGCTTGCAAATATACAAGCAGTTGCTAGAGCTCGTTGGCAACGCCAAAAAAGTAATAGAAAGGTTGTATAGAAGGGAGGGGTTATATACGCAGTAAATGCACGGTCAATTGTATAAAAGCGCGAGCAGGAGGAGGCTCTAAAAGCTGCACGTATATTACTGAGGAAGGAACGGGTAACTGCGAAGCAGCTTCTTTAGGACGCCATAAGGCGGCTAGAGCCTTAATCTATTGTATATAGAGACTCCTTCCATTAAGAAACCAGTACTACACCACAAGATTCTAAATATTCGACTTTTTAGTAGAGCTCTGCGGATTTAAAATCATGGTCTTGGCAAATTTGATGTTGAGGTGGGTTCTGCTCGTTAAGCTAGCCGGCACTTACCTCGGTAACGAGGTAAGTAGATCGCGACAGTAGTACAGGTAAAATCAGTAACGTGGTTTATAGGGTTTTAACCAACACTATAGTTTTAACCGTGCTAGCAGACCGCCTGCCTATTTAAGCTAGCTTATTACCTAAAGCAAATACTGCCGCATTGAAGCTTAACCTATTACTGTTACGGACGCTTTAAGTACGATGTTACAACTACTTGGAGAAGAGTTGGTGGAAGCTAGTTGGTTAATATAGGCACGGTCCAGGATAGATCCGGTGGAACTATATAATAAGGAATGGTAACTAAGGTCATGTGGTGTTAAACATATTAACTGTATTGAATAAAGGGGACGTTATATTTATATAGACAATACGTACCTCACGTACAAGAGAGGATTTCTTAGGAGTATAGTTGTGTATTTAAAGGACCTTAGTCTCTACTGTAGATAGTTCTCTCCTTATAGTGAATCTTAGAATATAATTGGAGTTAATCTGTTAGGCAACTACTCTACCAGTTATTATTATATTGTTATTTTATTCTTACCTACATACCTAGCCTAATAATAGGACCCACTGTAGTTCCTACTACAAGGTTCCGTTACATATTTACTACCAAGGTTATGGTATTAAATAAGATTGAATAATATACCACCTAAAGCACTAGTTGTAATAATGTTGACAGTAGCCACAACCTTAGGGCTAGGTGATACCAGTATAGACAATAGGGATTCTTAAGTAGTTACGCAAGGTTAGTTATAGGAAATGGTTGATTACTTATAAGACAATAATAGGATACTTAAAGAACGCATTAATGGAATTAGAGTAGTAAAAATTAAGCTACCTTTAATTAAATGGTTTTTAGGAGAGAAGTTAAAGCTTAAGGGATTTCTTATATAGATGCACTTTAAGGTAGTACAGGAAGGAGCGAAGTTAGTAATATTGTTGGATTAAATAGCCTATATAGGATTGTTCCTGACGGGGAGGGCACTTAAGTGGTTTAAACTATATTTTACGGAAATATAGGCTAATGGTATAACAACTACTAACTAAGATGTATGGTATATATTTGCCAGTTAGAACGGGTTCGCGGAACAACTAATACAGATATTTAGAGACTTAGAGGCTATAACTATAGTAGAACAAAAGCTTTAGAACTTAGTATAACGCACTTTAGCAATTAAGTATATAATATAGTTTTAAACACTAGCTATATAGGTTAAGTGGAATGACAGGGCGCTTATAATATAGTATAAATAGGGACTTAAGGCTAAAGTCTAGGACGCAATTATCCTAATAGAAGATGCGGATACTCTAAGAGAGTTAATAGATTAGTTAATAAAGATTAATAATAGGATCTATTAAAGGGAACA
>Ga0307507_10006974_pt1 | contig 16795 bp, 10 predicted proteins | sample 7_EM_MG_FD_207223 | JGI IMG/M metagenome (GOLD analysis project Ga0307507, IMG submission 207223) | Populus trichocarpa ectomycorrhiza microbial communities from riparian zone in the Pacific Northwest, United States - 7_EM | ecosystem: Host-associated > Plants > Roots > Unclassified | place...
AGCTGTATAGCCATGGGTTACATTTTCGATCAGCTTCAAAGCAAAAGAACAAAAAATTAATGCATCAAAGATCCATATCCAAGCATAACTGAAGAAACATGTCCATGTTTATTTATTCAAGAAGGATTACGTATGAAATCATGCAGTAATGATAGTTTCTTGACTCAAGTTTCAAGTTCTTTTCTGCCAGCTATTGTATGGGTCGCGCCTGACAGCAGTAGGGAATTCGAAAACATATGTAGAGAGCCGGGAAATGGCAAGTTCAAAGGTAAAAGGCTGGCTTTTCCTGTCGGGAATAAGACAAGATCTTGGGCTTCCTACATTCTTTATGGTTTGGAGTAGAAGTAGCGGAACAATAGGTGTTTCGACGTTTTTATGCCTTGTTTACAGAACAGTTGTTGTTGGCGGCTTTGTCATTGCATCAATTTATATCCGCATTATTCTGCTTTCAAGTATAATAATGGAACGAGGTAGGGCTAACTGGCTTGAATGCATTGTCAGCTCTCTGGCCAGTCCTCCCATTCTTGTACATATATATCGTTGGTCGCCATTTCTGAACAGGTAGAATTAGTAATGTTGGACACTAAACATGGCACAAGAACCAGGGTAGCTTGGAGCAATTTATTGACAGCATGAGAGTTCTCTTGCTCTACAGATGCTTCATATTTTGTAATGCTACATAAATTTCTAGATTGATTCCTATAATTTTCTAAAGTTAAAATAATATACTTTCCAACAGAAGAGGGCAAAAGAATGTGAAACAAATGATTTTTGCACCATTCATTGGATGATATCCAGGTTAGTCTGACTGTATAAAATTGACAGCCCAAGGAAGGGTTTTATGGCCAGACAATAATGAATTCCCTTCCTAAATAGTACAGCTACATTGTTTATATGCTTCTCACCACAACCCCACATCTCTGCTAAAAATAATTACATGCTCATGGCTGATATACTCATATGCTCAGTCTCCATTGCAGTAACAAAACTCGCTATAGATTCAAAACTCGCTATAGATTCTATGAATTACATAAACCAAGAAATTATAAATTGTAATGTAGAAAGAATGATCGTAATTTGTAGGACCGTGTTCATTGGCTGTGGTCGGATTACCTTGCTCGCGGAGAGTGTTGGTAGCCTCGACTTCGATCCGGAATTGGATGAAGAGGAGAGTGATATTGCAAGGGTTGCTGGCCGTTTTGGTGAGACTTAGAACGGTTAGGACGAGTTCTAGTCTGTCCTTGTCTCTCCTTGGATGCTTCAATTCGTTCTAAAGTTTCCACAACTTGTTTCATATGTGGACGGTGCTTGGGTTCAGATTCAAGACAATTTAGAGCAAGCTGAGCTATTTGCAGTGCTGCTTTGGAAGGATATCTACCCTCTAAATGAGAATCCATAATGCTCTTCAATTTTCTTTTATCAGATAAATATGGCTTGATCCAGTCCACCAGAGAATGTCTCCCACTTGGACGGTTTATATCAAGTGCCCGTAAGCCAGTCAGAATCTCAACCAGGACAACCCCAAAACCGTATACATCACTTTTTACATATAAATGCCCTGTTTTAGGAGAATGTTAGTGTCATGAGAAGGGTATTAAAATAGCTTTCATGTGGAAATGGCTTTGAACCAGATTACTCTAGGTGCAAACAATGAGCTGGACCATAAAACAAGTGACCAGCAGAAACCAACTGAAGACCCAAGGGATTACCTGTTGCAACATATTCAGGAGCTGCATAACCATAGGTTCCCATCACCCGTGTTGTCACGTGTGATTGACTAGCTGAAGGGCCCAATTTTGCCAAGCCAAAGTCTGATAATTTTGCTGTGTAAGCCTGCCATAAAACCACAAATAAGAAAAGGTCTAAAATGCTAATGCTCCTCTAGTGACATCTTCCAAATCAGAAGTTAAATTCAAAGAGAACAGTACCCCATCAAGCAGTATATTGGAGGCTTTAAAATCTCTGTAAATCACTTGCTTATCTGATGTGTGCAAGAAAGCAAGGCCTCTAGCTGCTCCTATGGCAATCTTGAGCCGTGTGTCCCATGGAAGTGGCTGAACAGCTGAACCCCCTGTATCAATTAAAAAATATATTGCATGATTAATCAAATGATCTTGTTTCATTGTCTTTCTCTAATAAAAAAAAATCCTTTTGCTCCTAAGGAAGAGCTTGAAAGGGGGGGCAGAGATATCAGATATCTCAAAGTCAACTATTAGCTCTTACTTCCAAATAAATGGTTCTCCAAGCTTCCCTTCTGCATGAATTCATAAACAAGGAGAAGTTCCTTAACCTCCCAGCAGTATCCTATCAGCCTTACAAGGTGGGGATGAGAAAGCCTTCCTAAGAAATTTACCTCCGACTGCACCAAAAAATGAACGCATTAGAAAGTACATAAATTTTTAGATAAATGTACAAGCGATGAACTAAGTTAATCAGAGGAACCTCAACCACTACTGTTAAATACACTTACTGTTAAATACCATTACTAACCATCACAAGTCTCCTACTCTCTAAATGATAAGAAATCCAAACATTTCAAGGTATTAAACAATCATATTAAAATCCAATGGTGATTTCTAAAAATAGTAGGTCAATGCTTAGTTCTTTCTCAAGCTGGGTTGAGTACCTGCCATTCTTCAAATCCTTGCAAGCTCTCGGAATTCAATCTTTTAACAGCAATTATAGTTCCACTTCCAATTCTCCCTGGCGCCTTCTCGTCAAGCCATCCTTTGTAGACTTGACCAAAACCTCCCTCGCCAAGCAAAGTATCAGATTTAAAATTCCTGGTGGCAACCTTTAGTTCTGCAAAAGAAAATATCCGCAAGTTGGGGGTAGGCAAAATCTGCCCATTTGGGAACTCCTCATCACCACTCCCAGCCGAAAACCGGCTGTGTGCAGAGATGTTGCTGCCCCTAGACGACGTTGCATTGCTCACCCCAGAAGAAGCAGTATCGCTAGTTGTCTGGGATATGCCTGCTGTAGTTACAAAATTGAAGTGAGATGACATATTAAGTCAAAATATAGAAATTTTGGTGTTGATTATCCATATTAATGTCAAAAATCAAGGAAAATCAATTTGACCCAAAACAACACTTGGAGTAAGAAATAACTAGATTTAGGAAAGTTAGAATGGTTTTCTATGTGCAATGGAAATGAACAAATTGTGGAAAACCAAAAGAAAACAGCAAGTAACTTTATGCAACGAAGGGAATTTCCACTATTTATCAGACAAAAGAGACATAAAGTCCAACCTTGCTTAGGAAAAAACGAACAAATTCCAGAAAAAAAAAAAAAAAAGGAGTCCACACCAAAAACTGTAGAGCATCAGGGCCATCTCCTAGTGAAACGATTGCATATCAAACTAGCTCAAAAGCAAAAAACAGAAAGAGAAAACCAGTTGCTACGGTACTAAAAAAAAAACATGATACCGAATCACATCAATTTCTATTCCTTAAAGATTAGAACAAAAACAGCAAATCCCAGACTGCAAATTGGATCAACGAGATTAAACATTTAATACGTAAAGGTAAGAGGTTTTGTTTTACCTGTACTTAGATGACCGGTGGTAGAAGGTGTAGTAGGACTATGAGCAGAAGAACCCCAGCAAATCCCCATCTAAAAAAACCAGTTGGATTCTACCAAGATACAAAAGATATAACCTTGCAGTAGTATCGAGCTTAATCTCAAGAATTCAAAGATAGATACAAGAAAAAAGGAAACAACTTTGAGCTTAATTATCTAGAGTCTTCAAAACGGTTTTCCTTTCGTTTTCTTTTTCTTTAATCAGAAACTCTCATTCTTCAAGAACCAAATCATTGGGGGAGTACAATCTCTTTTCTTGACTAGAATTCTCTCTCTTTCCACGAACTAAAATCTGAGACTTTCTTTTTATATGTGAATCTAGTCAGCAAATACAAAAGAAAGGGGGCTTTTCTCATTTCTTTTAGTAAACATAACTGTTTATTCAATGTTGAGAGGGAGGGAGGGAGGGACAGGACAGGACAGCGAGGAGTTTCTATGGTTTTGTAAGAAGGCAAGTGATCTCGCCGGTAATGAATGGCAGAATAACGGTAGTTAGTCCAAGTCAACTGCGTGTCTAGGAAAAATCTTTTTTTTTTCAGTCAACGAAGGAAATTCAAAGGAAGGACCTGTTGTTATTGTTCTATCAATTAAAATTCTGTTGAACTAAAGGACATGAATTCTTTATTTATATTTATTTTTCATTGACGATGAGTTGTCAAAGGAATGGGGGATTGTTTCACATTGTCCCTTTTGGATTGTGATTGAAATGTAAATTAGGAGGGGAAAAAACTATACATGTTGTCAGTGTGTGTTTACTACCGTGATAAATTTTACAATTAGACTTTTAAAAACATATTTAAAAGAGCTATAAATTATAATTTTTTAAAAATCTAGATTTTCATCACAATTTAAAATGAAAAAAAGGGTAAAAACCAAATAATTTCTTAAGATACGTTGGAACCCTAAACAGAGCCTTCCTATCGGCATGCAAAACTCAGGGGAAAAAAAATCAAAGAAAGGGGAGAAGAGTGCATCATGATTTTGTTGGTTTCTTGAGCAGACAGAAAATAAAGCAGGAGGAGTTATAACAAGCTGAAACTGATTGGTACCTTTTATGAAAGGGAAATAGCTCTCCAGTGCAGACAGTGAAAAGGGAAATTACTGGTTCGGACAGCAGCATCAAGTCCCATCTTCACGCCAAAAAGGATCGATGTCTCTTTTAGAATGTACTTTCAAAATAGAGAGAGAGAGAGAGAGAGGGACTGCAAGCAAGGAGGCTCTCATCATGGCGTTTCATGTCATTATAATTTCTTTTCTTGAGAAAATAAAATTATATGAACCATGTTTCTGTCTTAGAAGTCCTCCGATTTTAATGGATAAAAGAAAGAGGAGATAGATATTCTGGTGGGTGAAAAGGGAGAATGAAATGGCTCGTAATAAAATATAAAATCATCTGTGTCTTGAACTCATCTCGTGTAGAGGCAGTGCCATTCAAAATAAGATCACTGATATTAGAACTGGTTCCTTAGTTCTCAAAATAGAAATAAATTGGTTTTATGCTGAATTTTATTGCACCAAAGATGCATGATTAATTACGTAGTCAAACGTTAAACCCTTTAAATCATGCCTTAATACAAGTTTCATATGTAAACCATATTCATTAGGAACGATTTCCTGTATTAAAACAAGATTAGCACAAAAATCCAACAATTTACGCAATCTAAGACAGCCTGTTTTCCATTTCTCCAACAAAAGCAAGCAAGCATGACCTCAATGATTACCGGTGGGGTTGCGGTTGCTTTTCAAATAACTTTTCATATCAAAATACATGTCAATGATATTTTTTTATTTTTTAAAAATTATTTTTAACATCAGCACATCAAAACGATTCAAAATATACAAAACATATTAAATTTTAGCAAAAAAAATGAATTTTTTAAAAATACGGTTTGTACCGCGTTCCCAAACAGTGTCTACATGTCCCACCAATCCCTTTATGACAATTGCTGGAGGTTAATAAGAAGGAAGTCATGTTGTTTCTCTTCCTTGAATTGTCAAGGCAAGGGAAACATTATTTTTAAACCCATTTAATGACTCTTTCCCTTTATAACACTAACGGGTTTTCGTAGAAATTGCATGTTGTTATGCAAAAATTGGCTACTACTTTTGGGGCTGTGGCATATGGTTGACAAAAAAATGATGACTAGTCACCGTGTTCCCACTTCCCGCTCGCGCAATCCCTCGCCAAGTTTTGAAAGTGACGTGCTTGGAATTCTTGACCTCAAGACCCATCGTACATGGCAACAATTATCATGAGGATTCTTCTTGTCTCTTTTATGTTGTCTGGTGCTAGGTTAATACAAGGTTAAATCGAGACAGCGGCCCTTCAATTTATTTATCATGAGCGACTCCTGGATGATAGAAGAAATGACATTTGATAACTAAGTCCGTTTTTCACAAATCGCCAACAAGCAGAATCTCTTTGGTATGGAAAGGAAATTTGAAGCTAGACAAAGTTACGAGGTCTACACTGCATGTTGCATCCCAGAAACCGTTGAATTCCAAACGGATATTGCTTTTCAGTTGAATTTAGTTATTCTAAGATAAACATCTAACATCTTGAATCGAAGTCTTGGAACATCATGGTTTTTTTGGTTTCCAAGGTTACAGATGAAACCTTTTCCTACGCTTATGAATCTATGAATCAGGACACATTAATCTGTACAGAAACAACCTGCAATTTTACAACACGGTTAGGTGTGACTTCGATGGATCCTTATTGAGGAGACCTTGGCTTGGTCTAATCCCTGGAAGCACAACTGCCAAGCCCACCACTATATGGTTCAGTGCTGGCGCCAAAGCTTGAACCCTGGTTGAGTGGTTTTGAGATCAACACCAAACCACAAGGGCGAGGAGCATCGGTCACCACTCTATGGTTAACTTAATCATCTGAGAAGAAAAAAAAAAAGAAGAAGAAGAAGCTCAACCATGCTTAGAGCTGCAAAGCTAAATCTGGCTGTGCTGGGTCAATGCAACCAGAACTAGGAGAGCCTGGAGACTGGTATCTTACATTCAAGTCAGGCGGGACAGCATCCGATTTTTGATGTGATGATGAGCCTGAATCTGGTCTTGGATTTGGATATAACCCTTGCCAAGTTGGTTGCTCTTGGTCAACAGATCTTGGGGCCTCCACTGCCTCGTTCCCAGAATTTGGCAATGCACCACTGATTTTTATTGAACTTGAATTCTCGGGGAACTTCATTTTCTCTGAGTTTATGCTGTTTGCATTTGCTGAACGGACCAGGTTAGAATTAGTTCTAGAGACCTTGTCGGCCATCTGAGATGACTGAATGCCTAACCCAGCAGGCCTAGCAACTCCAATTAGTTTTCCCATCTGGGCTGCAAGGTTAAACCCATACGTGGCATTAAATCCAATCGTGCCAGGGTGAATGGCTGGGTTCTGATGAAGTTGAGATGGAGCCGTTTGCCTCATCACACCCGTACTACTGTTCAGTACATTAAATGCAGAATGGGAATTTAATTTTGGTACTGATTCTGCTCTTTCTGTGAAAGGTTCAGATTTATTGACAGCCGAGACGGATGTAGTCATTGAGGTGGATGGAGGAATCGAACTAAAATGTGCCTCTGACAGGCGAGTTGAAGGCACCTGCTTCTCTGGAAAAATATCTTTCTCAGGTTTCGCTGACAATTTCCCTTGTTTCGATTTAACACCGCAAGCTGTGGCAGTAGCAGCTGAACTTTCAAGAACAGAGAAGGGCTTTTGTGGTGGCAGTGATGGTGGTGGTGCCAGCTGACTTGGCATGGGTGAAGAAAATAAAGCCTTCTGTGGTGGAATGTCATTTTCTCCGACCCATCCAGGACCAAACTTAACTCCAGGCGCTAAAGATTTTTCTATTCTTTTAACTGCAATCGTCCAGGAAAAAGGTCCAATGTTCGCAGCAAATCGTGCTATACTCCTTGCATAACCATGCTCTGTCAGAAGTCCCACCTAATTCATGCAAAGAAAAAAGACAAAATCAACCAACCATAATAAGGCCAGTTACGTTGCCCCAGAATTTAGCAGAACATGTTGGGAGCACTTGTGGATGCAGTAAACCCTAAAGCGGAAATTCCTTTCCAAATACCTGATACAATCTAACCGCATCATTACTACCACTTCTTATCATTGTTAGGATCTTTTAAGGTTCAAATTTCGCTGACTAAAACCAAGTGACCTGCTATTCTAGTTTTTTTTTTTATTTATTTATTTTTCTTCTGATTACTCTTGACCCACCATCTATCTGTATGGGCCCTTTACATAAATGAGGCTTCATTTTTCACTTCAAGGAATTAAATAGAAAATGGACATTGATGCGATACATACAGCCACTAGCTGCTTCCTTTCTGCATCAAAAGTGGTCAGCACAGATGGCACTCGCCCACCAGCTGAAGGATGGAATTGCTTATATGTGTTACGCCTGTTCTCATCAAGTGCCAAATGCTTCTTAATATGCTTACCTTTAAGTATAGAACCTGAAATAAAAGTGAAAATGCCTTGTCATTATGTTAAGTACAGATTTGGAAGAGTGCAGACAAGTGAAGTTAAAAAAAAAATACACTAATATCGAAGTTCCATACCTGCAGTTTCATCATTCCTCTCAAATCTGTTGTCAGTCGACAAATAAGCTTCATTGCGGGAACCATGAAATTGTCCTGACGAATCTGCAAAACCAGACTTCTCTGAAGATCTATTCTCTCCACCTGTAGCAAGAGTTCTACCTGTGGGAAACTCGGAACCAGCAAGGTCCAATGAAGGCCTGCCCGGTGATTTTTTGAAATTCTCAGAAGGTGGCCTCCCTCTTCTTACTACTTTAGGTTCTGCTTCATTATCATCACTATCTTGCCTCAAATTTTCGAAGTTCTTTTTTGCCAACTCTTGTATAGATCGTGCCTGACAGCAATAGGGGATTCAAAAACATATGTAGACAACAGGGAAATGGCAAATTCAAAGGTAAAAATCTGACTTTACCTGTCGAAAATATATGGTATCCGGGGCATTATACTGCATTGCATTTGTACATATTAAGAAAACCTCTTCCTGCATGACAATAAGATGAAAATAAAATAAATTTCTTTCACAATCCAATAAAAGCACACAGAGGATTTTAGAATATCATTAGATTGGGATATTGTCCTAACTCAGAATCTGATTAAACCTTCTTTTTCTTTCAAAGAGGCAGCAAGGAAGCCAAATTTCACATATGTCAACATGCAAATGCATGGAGCAGGAATTGGAGTCCTGTGAAGCTTCGTCCAGAACAAAGAGGTTCTATCTCTTGCAAATGGATCCATAGTCAATTGGCCGAAGAAATAAAGAATTGTGATAATTAGCAGTATATCAACCAATAGATGATGGACATGAACACAGAACTAGCACTCTTTCAGCCTCGTTAGTCTCCCAGACATCTAGTAGGAGATGCACAAATGCAAGAACCATTCCATTCCAAGCTTACAACCATTAAAAATACACCACCTACTGAGAAAACGCTAGCATTTATCCATGTAATCAGGTCAAGCATGGAGCTATTCACATTACATTGGCATCTCTATCTTGCAAATTGAGCAATAACTCTTCCACATACATTTAACTCTAATAGTTTGACTTGCCCAAGGATTTCTTCTCGACTCACTTAAAGTAATCAGTTCTTTTTCATTAATGTGAAATCTAATTATAGGTAACTACTACAATGATACACCAATGCATGAAGTGAACATGATTGATTAGCATTAAGGCCCAATGTAACAGTCTTAATGAAAGGATTGAGGACTCTTAAGTATGTTAACTCTAATGACTAATCTGGAAACACAATTACTCAAGTAGTGGAATACTCCTTAAAGATCTATCTGCATACTAAAAGAACAAAAACCACGCAGTTGAAAACAAAATCTGCGCTCATATGAATATATTAATTTCTAGTGTCATGCCCATGTCCCCAGAGAAACCAACATGAAATCAAAGGATGTTTATTCCTTAATCTCTTTATTCCTCGAGTGTTAATTCCATCATACAAATGCAGAGAAATCAGCAGAGACTAGTCTACATTTAATTTTATGGACTCTTCTCTTTCTGTATAGGCATGTGCCTTCCTAAATGAGAGACATCTCTTTACACCAAACTATAACTACCTAAAAACACAAAACCTAAATAAAAGCAAAAAGGGAATGTTGGAAAGACATAATCGCAATCACATATACCAACCTCGAATAGTTCCAAACTGCCATAAGCTCCATTAGTGAGTTTCTTTCTGACGGTTCCAAAATCCATGGGATGCTCAATGACTTCAAGGTAATCTGGCAGCTGCATAACAAGTCAGGTGTCATCAACCAAAAATCAAAAAACAAAAGCACATACACAAGTCTGAAAAGCTAAATGCATCATAGAAAAAAAAAAATAACCTCATCCAGGTCCACTGGCTCAGAGAAGACACCATACGTGTCCTTCCTGCAATGATAAATTAAAAACAAATAAATCACACTCGGTTCACTAAAACCCATAAAGCAAACAAAAACGCGAGAACTTTGAAAGCTACTAAGAAAAAAACACACACTTCTGAAGCCTGTCCAGGATTGACAGCAACAGCTTTTTATCAGGTAAAGGCGTTGAGGGTCCAGAATCTGCAAAACAAGTGAACACATAAATCAAACAAAAGTTCCCAAATTCAGCCCCTTTAGAACAAATGGGTCTATAAAATCATTATCAAGCAATCAAACCTTGGGCATTGCTTGTTGGGTTCGTTCCAGTTGTAGAATTCTGATCTCCCTGAAATTAAAAATAAAAATAAAATCCCAACAAGAAATTAGCAGAAATAACAAACTAAAATCAAAACTTTAATTGGCGAGGAAGTGTTAGAAAGGGACTTGAAAGCAGCCAAAAAAAGAAACAACAGTTACCATAATAAACACTTTACTCTTTTACCATTATTTATTTTTCTAAAAAGACTTTTTTTTTTTTGGCGTGTGGTTTATAAAGATTTATTACAAAACATTATTAGTATAATTAAAATTCGAAAATAGAATTTTTCAGACCGAAGTCAAAATCCCAACATTACTTACACAAACCCGCTTTTCAAGGAGCTTTCCTTTCGTTAATTTTCCCACCATTTTACCAAAAAGTTTGAATTTTTTATTTACCTTTTCAATCTCAGATGCATTGATTTTCCTCTTCTTCTTATTCGACCCCGTATTCTTCTCTTCCTCACCGTTCGATTCCTCTCCGGTCGAGCTAAACGACGTCGAATTAGTGTCTGGTTTGGGCAATTTAAGAACCAGCTTCAGCTTCTTCTCCCGACGGCGCTTTCCATTCAATTCAGTGTTGTCTTCATCATCAGAGGAGTCCTGGTAGGTGTCGTCGTTGGTAGGGTTGCGGCGAGTGGATCGACGGAGAGGAGTAGCAGTGCTAGTGGCAGATTTGTGAATTTGAGAAGAATTAGGGGTCGTTGTTGAATTGCTTGAATTGGAAAGAGAAGGCGAAACGTTTCGAAGATGATTACGTTTCTTTTGTTGTTGCTGGTTTAGCTGTTCATTTAAGGAGCGTTTTTGGAGATCTAATAAAGAAGGTCTTCCTTTCTTCTTCTTCGTCTTCTCTACTAGCTTACCCATTTTATTTTATTTTATTGGCCTTTGCCTTCTCCTCTCTCTCTCTCTCCCCCTTCACTGACTAACAAACAGGGTGTTACTTATTGTTTTTATTAAATCATTATTTTTCTTTTAGGATAAACTATGATTTGGCCCTTAAAACTTCATCAACATTTCATTTCTGCTCCTATAGTTCAATGTTTTGTGATGTTACCCCTATATGTCTTGAGAAGTTTTGATTTTAAGGTACTTAAGAACATCAAATTGGGCCGATCCAGCTAAAAAGTAACAGAGTATCTGTTCTGTCCCTTCCATAGTTGTAAGATCCAACACGGGCGGTGGCGAGGGTGAAGATAATTTTGATTTTAACATGATTAATGGATTAAAGATTAGGTCAGATTTAATTATTAACAGTGATGAAATTAAAATTAAAATTTTAAAAATCATATAACACAAAAGTTTAAATTATTAAATAAAATATAATATATATTTTATATTATTCTTTATCGCTATCCGGATAAACCCGCCTGACAGATCAGGTTTTACAGCTATGGTCCCTTCACTTCTTTTTTTTTGTTTTCTTAGTTATTTCCCCGTCGTATTTTCTGGTGTCAAACACCTTAGCGGCATCAACATATCAACAAAACCAAATCAGGAGATCCCATGCTTCCTCGAAACAGAGACTGCTCTCCTCCTCATCCTACGGTGGTTCGTGTTTACACTGTCTGTGACGAATCAAGGTCTCTTTCTGTCTTTTTTCTTTTTTTTTCTTGTTTTCCTAAAATCGAATTAACAAAAATGTGTTTTTTGAACAGATATTTGATAGTGAGGAACGTTCCTGCTTTGGGATGCGGTGATGATTTGTTCAAACTCTTTGCCTCTTATGGAGACGTTGAAGAGTAAGTAAAACCCACTTCTCCTCTTCTTCTGTTTCATTTTTTTTCTACTTTAATTTTCTTAATTATCTAAAAAAAGAAGGAAAAAAAAACTGTTTGAAGGTGTAAACCAATGGATGCAGAAGATTGTGAGCAATTTACTGATGTTTACTGGATCAAATTTCGTCTGGTCAGCAATGCCAGGTGAGCTGATGATTTCATCCATCCTTTTCAGCTTCTGGGCATTCATTTTTTTCTTATCCAATAATAAATCATGTGCTTAATTTCTAGGTTTGCTAAAAGGAAATTGGACGAATCCATTTTCCTAGGGAACCCCTTGCAGGTCTCCTATGCTCCTCACTTTGAGACCGTCTCTGACACAAAGGATAAGTTAGAAGGCAGAAGGAAGGAAGTTTTTGCACGTTTGAACCGTCAGTTTCTGTTTCTGTGAACAATTAGAATTTGGTTCTATGATTCTAGTTTGCCTGGCTGTTAAGGATTCTGTATCTCTGTCTTTAATGGTCTCAGCTGGAAGAACCAAGGGTCCCAAAGTTCACAACGCTGGCACTTCGAGCCAGGCTTCATTGCTTACATCACAGATTGACCACGTTTCTCAGCACCTCAACTCTAATCAATCTTGGTACGCTGTTTAAATTTTCTTTCCAGTTTCTCTCCTCTACGAAAGTGTTCATTTGTGGCAGTTTCATTTCCTATGCGCATGGTTAATCTGTCCTACACTTCTGTAGGGACTCTGGAGAATCACAAAATGTTCATCAGATAGGTGATCCTCCTATTACAAGGGTGTCCTCTGACCAGGTATGTTATTTTTTTGTTGCTGCGTTCCTGTGGCATGATTGTTTATTATCAGCTCTGTTATTGAAATCCGAGTGGGTTTGTTGGGACAAAAACTGAGGATTGAGTAAGCTACCTGCTGAGCTGAGCTGAGCTGATATAACTCAACCCTGTTTCATATTTGAGTTGATCAGTCCAAACTTGTAACTAGTGTGGTCAATTTCTTGTTTTGGAAATTGATAGTTACCATACCAAGCATCCTGTGCGCATTAACATTTTGAATTTATCTATTACAATCTTCATTCCCTGAAATTAGAAAACTAAGTTTAAGATACCAGTTGATGTAGATTGTAGACTATTTTTCAGGGGAAAATGTAGTACGTTTTCAAGTTAACACAACTCTAAGTATGGCATTATTTATCCTTCATGATTTGTTTTGGATTATTGTTTACATGGGATAATGTATAATTCACAATTTTGTGATATTTTTCAGGATTACTTTCCATCCCAGTCAATGAATCAGACTGTTAGATTGGTCAGGGAGAAGCTCAATAAGGTGAAAAACCTTTAACTACAATATTTCTTTCTTTTTTTTCCTAAAAGATTCTTAGTGTTAAATCCTACCTGAAATTTTTTTTTCTCATTTAGATCCAATCAAGTAGTGAGCATCTTCAAGCCGGGCCTGTATCCAAGAAAGCACGAGTTGACAATAGAAGAAGAATTTGATAGAACTCTTATAAGGATCTCCTTGACATGCAGGGACGATATGGAACTTGAAGCACTTGTGCACTGTCCATAAAATCAAGTGGAGAGGTTAACTTCTTTGAAAGGTATCTTGACAAGGACCAGCGGAAAGAGCAGACAGTGAGTAACCAAATCTAAAGGACGGGAGTCTGTGGGTGATTTAACCCAGCCCAGTCATCCTTTGAATGATAGTAAGGATCCTGTCTTTCAAAATCAGGTAGGTTGAGTTACAAGATTTTGAACTTAATGCCCTTTCACAATGCATAATTGAAGTGCTTCACATGTATAAATAAGTACCTTATGCCTTATTTTGTCCCTGACAGTACATGATTTCAAGTGTGTTCTTCAAGTGTAGCTTTGACAAAGGAAACATAAGAGCTTGCATACGTTTTTTTCTCTCATTTCCTGCTTTGATGCTTTCGTGCACAATGGAACAAACCAAACCACTCCTGGCTGTGCATGCAACAATTTATGCTGGCTCTTATTGTTGTGTGATCCAATCATCTAAATACTCAAATACCAGTCGCTAAGACACAGCAGTCACTCTCACAAATATGAGGTACACCACTTTGGCTGCATTTACTGACCAACTATAGCACCAGCTATAGTCATATTAACATTATTGTTATATTTTCTGGAAAAGCTTCGACATTACTGGGATGGAAGATAGCTTAGTAGGTTTAGTTAGTCCTCATGACGTCAATCAGTACCATCATTTTGATGAAAATGCTCGAATGAATAAATGCTATAATTTTCTTGGAGATTAAAGATGTTACTTTTCACCATTAAGAATGAACAATTTAATCTTTCCTCTTGTGTAAAATATTCCATGCTGTCAGCTCAACGGATTGAATTCATCTCTTTGATGCCCAACACCTTAAATTAAATCATATGCAGTTAGTTCTCATGGGCTTTGCCTGAAAACATTCTCAACTTTATGGTGACGGTGATGACATACATTCCACCCTGCTACCTTAGGCCTTTCAGTCTTTTGAAAAAAAATTCTTCCATTTTTATATCAGAACAATTTAGCTAAGAATTGAAAAGAAAAAAGATATATAAACTTCATTTTTTTGTATCGTTCTTCCTGTTTATCTGTATTGGAGAGTTCTGGTCCTGTATAGAATGCTTTAGCAGAGCCCTAGCTATCATGGTCTTCGTTAAGCTCTTTTCGAAAGGAAAGATTTTCTTTCATTCAAATCTGTCTCGATGCTATTAAGAGGAAGCGTGTCAGGACCCGAATCCGGTTCACGACCTGCAACCTGCAACGTAAAAATAGTGTTATAAGTACACTCTACTTGTAATAAGCCTCGAATTGAAAATATATAAAAGAAAAGGAAGTTATTTAAAAAAACACTTTATAATATTTTAAAATATTATATTATTCAAAATTAATTAAATCAAATGATAGTTTAAAACTTCTTATAAGTAATTAAAACAAAAATAATAATTCATAATACTTATTACATTGTAAAAATCCAAACTTTATTAGAACAAGGTAATAATGGAGCGTCTAATACATCAAATCAAAATTAAAAGAAAAGCCTCGCAAAACAAGCAAGATATACCGACCAAAACTGAAAAAGTAAAAACACTCAACAAAATCCATTAACTAAAAAACCTAAAATAATATTAAAAATAAGAATGAGTTCAACCAGCTTAATGAGGGAATAACATTTAATATACATTTTAGATATCAATAGTTTGCAAGTTGATTTATATACATATACATACTAGGCATATTATCATAAAGTAATGAAATACATGTCAGAGAGCAAATGACACCTGAAGAAGATCAGATGACACATGAATGTGATTAATGTAGGAGGATCAGTCGTCACAGGCTGGTGCCTCTCTCACCAGTTAAATATACAGAATACTATATCCATATAGACTAATTGCTCTATGTTAGCATAGAGTTACAAACAAGTCTTATACCAAGGCATACTAGATATTCACATAATTATCAAAATAATGTATATCATATCAAATAATAGAATTTAGTTCAACAAAATACGAGTGCAAATTCAAGAATAAAATATTATGAAAATAAAGCAACAAATATAAATATTTAAGAAATTAATTAGTTGTGCTCATCGTATAATCAACATATATATTTATTTATATTACTTGCATATTAAAGATTATCTTACTCACCTGAAAAATATAAAAGTAAAAGAAATATCATATGAAAGATCTGAAAATTCTATTGAGGATCGTTAAAAGTACCTATAACGAATATTCAAAATATATTAAAAAACAACTTAAAATAACAAAAATAAAAGGCTTCAGTGCATAAAAAAAATCAGGTTTTGTCTCCTAAGTTTAGGGACTAAAACAATAATTTTTAGAAATTAGGGACCAAAACATAATTTTACAAGAATTGGATGACAAAACTGTAAATGTCAGAAATACATAATCATACTGAAATTTCACCCATAATCTATCCTCAATCCTATCTAGAATTTCAATTTACATTCCAGGGACAAAATTGTATTTTTTTAAGTTCAAAAAGGAGAGGCCTTCGCATTCCTAATCCGGTAGGGCCGGCCGGTTAAGTTCAGGGACTAAACTGTAAATCTCTAAATGGAGGGACTAAACTAAAAATTACACAAATCAATCACCAAACTTAGATTCAACATCCTTAACCTCATAAGAATAATGCCCAGAATCTCAAAATACATTTCAGGGGTCAAATTATAATTTTTCAAAGTTTAGGGACTAAACTATAATTTTCATAAATCAATGATCAAAATAAAATTTTATCATCTTCAACCTCGAGACCATTCTATCCAAATTTTCCAACAAAATTGAAACAAATTTCTTAATCATAACAAATCAATTCACAAATTTTTATTTCTAACAACATACTAAAAATCAATCATTAATCTTAAACCTACAATAATCATGAATCAATCTTAATAATATAAACTTTAAATCTTTATAAACTTTAATTTTTTTTTCATAATTTCATAAACAAACTATAATAAAAAATTAATAATATGAGAGGAAACCACTTATTTATTATTTGCATTTTTTTTTAATTCAAAATTCAAGATCTAAAATTAAATTTTTGATCTCATGACAGCCACAGGACTTGAAAGAAAGAAAAACAATTTTCTTATAACTTTTACTTGTATATATCTAGGTTAATTTAAGTTAGGCATGCACCAGCTTAAACTTGGATTTGAGTAAAAAAATTTAGATATTACAAAGCATCCGCATAA
>Ga0307507_10006975_pt1 | contig 16795 bp, 7 predicted proteins | sample 7_EM_MG_FD_207223 | JGI IMG/M metagenome (GOLD analysis project Ga0307507, IMG submission 207223) | Populus trichocarpa ectomycorrhiza microbial communities from riparian zone in the Pacific Northwest, United States - 7_EM | ecosystem: Host-associated > Plants > Roots > Unclassified | place...
TAACACAAAACAAGCAAGATCCGCGCACTAATGCGTTGTCTTCTTGTTTTTGATCATGTCATGCATGGGATTAACTTATCTTATTATCATACATGATTAATTAAATCCTTTTAAATCCTAATTATTGAGGCCCATCAATTTCATCTCAAAATAATTAAAATTTCTTAATTGAATCCTTTAAAGTAAAAAAACATTTAAGTTTATTTTTATAAAAAAATATCTTTTATTAGAAAAAAAGATGCAATTGAGAAAAACTGAAACTTAAGAGATAAAATTGATACAAATTTTTTTTATAGGAGTGGGATTGAAACTATCTCGTAGTTTGGGTCATTTTTGAGATTTTTCAAAGAAGAAAAAGAAAAATATAATTATAATGGAATGCGCGGAGAAAGGACGATAAACCAGCGGTGCTCGAGGACAAATGGTGGTGGTGCCGTGGTGGAGCAGGTATGCCTTGAGGGCTACAAATAGTGGGCCCCTGATTAGATCACCGGCCGCTTGACCTTGTAGAAAAGCTGCATGTGGCCATCAGATTTTAGACACGAGGCCACCAGAGATTTGGTTTGACCAGGAAATTGGTCCCTTATTTGATTAACCATATACCTAACCCCAACCTATCCTTTCCCATTTTGGTCTTTTGCAGCTAAAACGATTCGTTTAGCGAATTTTAATTTCTAATTAAGTAGTATTATGAGTTTTTTTTAGTTTAATGTGGGTGTTCGGGCTAGCTTGCGCGTACCTCGACTAATCCCACGAGTTCTGAAGTTAATGATCATGTAAGCCTCCAGTGGCCATCAACCACAGGGCTCGAACCTGAAATTACAGAGATAACAAATCTCTTGATCCCAAGCTCTTATCACTGGGCTATCACCTAGATGGTTAGTATTACGAGTTTTTGTTGTCCAACTTCGTTGACAAGCTTTAACAACTTAACTCATTTCCCACTTTGACCAAATCAGTTCTTTTCCTCTTTTTCTCAAAATATTTTTTTTTCCCATCTGGATTTGCCGCAATTATCGCTGTTATGTTCAATTAGTATTTTAGAATAAAATTTATTATTGGCAAATAGTTGGATTATCATGCATGCATGCATGAATCGTTTATAGTCATTTGATAGGACAATCAATCTCAAAATCATGATGATTTTGCGAAACATAAAATCTAATTAAAAATCTATTATCATGATGAATGAAATATATATATTTTTTAAATAAATTTTTATCATTTTAAAATAAAAAGACATTAAAATATATCATATCTATCTTAAATATCAGTGTTTTTTTTATTATATTCTAAAATAATAACAATATATTATGTAATAGTTAAATAAATAATTTCTATGTATATATTTCATTCAATTAATATACGCTAAAAAAATAAAATCATGTGGTTACCACACTATTGTTAAAAATGACAAATAAAATTTGATATTTGGCTTGTGGCGGGTTGCATAGTCATAAAATCAGCAAGTATCTAATCTACTCTATTTTCAATCATTAAAATTTAGGTGAACGATTTATTTGGTATCATATTTTTTAAAAGAAATTCATTTTTTTGTTGATCAGAAATTAAATAAATAAATTGAAGGCTCCTTAAAATTTATCCTTGGAGAGAATTTTGCCATGGTCGACCAACAACTATCTCACTAACCAACAATCACCTACGAGAGTTGCTTCGATGGCTCCATTACTACCATGTTGTTGGAGTTGGGCATGTGTAGGTGTGAGAAGGAGTGATGGTTACGAACTAACAAAGAAAATAAAAATAAAAATAAAAATAGCATGTTTATTTTAAAAAAAAAGATAATGTGGACTGACATTAATGTCATGACTTTATGTTAACATTATGGATACGTGTGACATATATAAAGATATTAATTATATATAAAAAAAATTAATTGGTTACATACAAACAACACATTTCTCATGATAATATTACAGCATTGATGGTGTTTATATTCTTGTATTAAAAAGAAAGAAAAAGAAAAAAAGAGGTTGTGTTTAATTAGTGTTTTACTATAAAAAAAATAATAAAAATGTATTTTGTTGGAGAGATAAAAATAATAATATAAAATAAATATAAAATAATTTATTTTTTCTTTCAAAACATGAAGAATACGGAAATATGTCTCATTTATCTCTCTTATCTATTGTTTTTTTTTTTTGTTTATTTCAAGAAAATAATCAATTATTATTTATGAATGTTTGTTTTTATAGTTCAATCTACTTTTAAAAATATTTTTTGCTATATTTTTCAATAATTTTAATATAAAAAAATTATTTTAATATATTTTTAATTGAATTTTTTAAAAAACAAAAAACTGTACATAACATCACATTATCCAACAAATACTTTGAATTTTATTGATTTTTGGAAGAGTGTGAAAATATGTAACTACTCTTAATAAATTGAGGCATTCCCAACGGACAAGCCAACAACCTAACCCACCTAAACTCTTTATACATTAAACTCTGTTCTCCCCTTCACAAATATCTCATTGTTAGGTTTCTTACAATTTCTTGATCGTGTCTAGACCTTGTCACATAAGAAAGCAAGTCCTTGGTTTCTTTTTTTTCTTGTCTTGGTTCTTCTTTAGCCATCATGGCTAGAACGCTAAATCTTGTGTTCTCTCTCGCAATTCTCATGTCTCTGATTTTCTCTTCAACTGCTCAATCATGTAAGAGCTATGCTTTCTCTAGCAACAAGATCTTTAGGGCATGCAATGATCTTCCAGTCTTGAACTCATATCTTCATTGGAACTATGATTCATCATCAAACAAGCTCCAAATTGCATATAGACACACAGGAATCACTTCCTCTAAATGGGTTGCATGGGCTATCAACCCTAGTTCAACTGGCATGGCTGGTTCACAAGCCCTTGTTGCATACCGACAAAATGATGGAACTATGAAAGCTTACACATCACCTATCAGTAGTTACCAAACCTCATTGCAAGAAGGGAAACTTAGTTTTGATGTTTCAGATTTATCAGCTACCTTAGCAAATAATGAGTTGATCATGTTTGCTACTTTAGAACTTTCAAACACTAGTACCACTGTTAACCAGGTTTGGCAAGATGGTCCACTCTCTGGTAATGCTCCTCAGATTCATTCCACTAGTGGGTCTAATGTCCAATCCATGGGGACTTTAAACCTTCTTTCTGGAGAATCTAGTTCTACAGGAGGGAATGGAAAAATTAGAAAGAGAAATGTAAGCCCTAGAATCAGTATTTTGTTCTCCATATATGGTTCTTTCTGTTTCCATTTGTTCTGTTTTTTAATCTGTTTATGACTGTTAGTGAATCAAAAAAATTCTTTTCTTTATGAACGAAGAACTAATTCTGATCAATTCTTGAAAAAACTTCAGATTCATGGGGTGCTAAATGCTGTCAGTTGGGGTATTCTGATGCCTATTGGTGCTTTGATAGCAAGGTACTTGAAGGTATTCAAATCTGCAGATCCTGCATGGTTTTATCTCCATGCCAGTTGCCAATCCATAGCGTATATTGTTGGTGTTGCTGGGTGGGCTACTGGTCTAAAACTTGGCAGTGAATCAGCTGGCATTCAATATGATGCTCATAGAACAATTGGCATCATCCTTTTCTGCCTCGGAACCCTTCAGGTAAGCAAAAATTCTCCGTGTCACATAGTTTTTGAGCGTGTTATACCTGCAATAGCGTATTAAATGATAGGTTTGTGGTTTGGATTTTAGGTGTTTGCTTTGCTTCTAAGGCCAAAAGCTGATCACAAGTATAGATTTTACTGGAACATCTACCACCATATAGTTGGATACACTGTTATCATCCTTAGCATCATCAACATATTCAAAGGATTCAACATTTTGAACCCTGATGAGAAGTGGAAGAATGCATACATTGGTGTCATTGTTGCTTTGGCCTTAAACGCTGTCTGGCTGGAAGGTTATACATGGTATGTTGTGGTGAAAAGGAAAAGTTCAGAGACTGCTGGAAAGATGCCTCATTTCACCAATGGATCAAATGGGGCTAATGGGTATGGTGGTAGACCACACCAAGGGGTGTAAATTAAACTATGGGATATCAGTTGTGAATTTCTGTTTGTTTTTCCCTCTTTCATCCTTCGCTTTTGCAGAGTTTGTGCACCCTCATGTATATTTATGGAGGCCCCATATGCAGAGGGAGGTTAGGGTTAGAAGTGATTCTTTCACTGGTTAGTCTTTAGGAGGTTTCTGCGTGAACATGGTCCTTGAGATCACATGTATTTGCCTATCTCTGTTTATTTATTATATATTTCCGTTTTCCCCCTTGTTTCCTTGATGGTTTTCATCTCAATTCTTTGCTACCCATTTCTTGATGTCCAATTTCCTCACAAGTTTTCACATGCAGCAAAGGAAAGAAGATCAAACTACCTGAACGTTTGATATTTGATATCCCCATGAAACCAGCAAGTACTCCACAGATTCAATCAGGAATTTCTTGCCTATATTTTTCTGCATGTCAACCATAGTCATTGCCTTCGCTGCTATTAAATATTTATTGCTGTGAAACACTTTCATCAATTGGGGAAGACCCAAAACTCTCATTCGGTATCCTGTTCTGTTTGTTAGAGAATCAAGCTAAGAGGTTCAGGTAATACTGGGAGAGACAAAAATAAGACAGCCCATGGATCAACCAGGCATGCTTTCTGCGCAATGAAAAGTGAAGAATAACATTGTCTAACATGGTAGTTTTGAATGACCAACAATGGTACTTGTCATTTCAATTGGAGTCTACATATAAGTTGGCACTGTTTAAAAACCACAAAGCAATTGGAAGACTCTCAGCTGGCATTGATTGAACTTTAATGGTGAATGATATCGACGACCGCTCATCGTTAGATGCTGACAATAAGAAGGGAAACTAGATTGTCTTGAACAACTAATATGTGATTTCCTTGATTATAATAGTTGCTTTCTCATTCCGACTGCTGCAAAACCTCAACAAATGCATCCTTCAGGAGAGGGTTTGAAGCTGCAACTCTCTGAGAAGTGATGTCAAAATCTTTACCAGATCTGATGCAAAACAACAAACATGAAAATTTTAATAAAGACATTATATTCTCAAAAAAATCTGAGCATATTTTTATTTTTAAAATCATGGACTTGATGCATGCACAAATGACAGATTTGTGGGTGTCACTAGACAATGACCGAGGCAATTTGACCTTTGATAAACACTGTTCTTGCATTTTAAAGAATAGTGTCACGGGGCTATTCCCTACTCATCTTATATCCCCCCAGTCAAGTTGAGGAAGAAAAGATAAATAATGTGCATCACTCACGGATCATAAACAAGTCCTCCAGCTTCTTTGACAATCACAGCACCACCTGCTACATCCCTGAGTTCAAGAGTAAATTATATCATTTATGCATCCTGCCAAAACTTGCTGAAATCAATCACAAATGCGTACCATGGGCCTCCATATCCAGTTTCATAAAACAAATCAATCCTTCCACAGGCAATTCCGCATAGATTCAAAGCACAGGAGCCACTCATTCTAAGGGATCTCACCTGATAACAAGAGAATCAGATATGTTTTATGTACACCAACACATTTCACCAAAGCACATGGTTTCCATGACAGATTCTGGTCATACCTTGAAAAGTAAGCTGTTAATTTTGCCAGTAGTGGCATCTACAGTGGACTTGTCACGTTTTGTTCCAGCCTGATGTCACCAGAATTTAATTTGATCAGTTTTCAACATGATTTGAAATGAAACATAAAGAAGTAGAATTGAAGCAGAACAGAGCTTTAACAAGATTCCATATGAAGCACACCAGGAATGAACTTGAAGCACTCCTTTATAATGTATTTTTTAGAAAGTGCAACATGGTAAAATCTAATTACTTTCAGAAACCATTGATCTGCATTTCTCAGATACAGGGAGCCAGATTCCTAGTGACTAAGATCAATATTACAACATAATAGGAAGGGGTTAAGTAGCATGCCGGCAAAATCGATTTATGGGTAAAAGAAGACTAGCCTAAGTTTTGGACATAGAAGATGTCCAACACCATCTGGGGTCAAAGCTGAAATCCATTGCGTTGCAAGGCACTACCAGAAGCCTTAAGAAACAAATCCAACAAGAAACCAATTTGTAATGTATACTTTGTAAGATCAAATCATTACAAAGAATATAAGATCAGGAGGTATGATTTGATCCCTGGTTTAAAATACAATTCCAACTTCTCATTTTGGTTTATGCTACCTGAATCCTTTCAGCTAGTCATTGTCATCAATTTATTAAATTTGACTTCAAGTTCCCTTGTGTTTTTTAAGGAACTCTCAGTGACTCTAATTACAACTTTGGGCTGATAAAGACAGTACTGAAAAGCATACCTCTGTTGCAAGAAGAGATTTCACAAGCTCACTTTGAGATGATACTGCCATTGAAACATGAGTATGCAGTTGCTTGAGTATCATGGAAAGATTAGCAAAAAACAAAGTATCAGAATCTGAAGATTGATAATAGTCAACCCAGAGACACACCTTTTATGGGTTTTCCATTCAGAAAAGCACCTTTTCCATGGATGCCTGTGAAAAGCTGCATTTATAAATCAGAAATTTTTAGCAATTATTGGGACACATTTCAAGTTCTAAAACATTTTGACATATCAATCTTATAGTAACTTTGATGTTAAGTAGGCCAATATATGACTGCATATCTGAAATGAAAGCAAAACGTCTAAATGAAGGCAGATACAAATTTGATAGGCAAACTGCTTAAGATATCCAGATACATTTTTCCCCAATATTAGAATATTGACAGGCTCAACATCACAAAGCAGACATTTATCCAAGTAAAAGACCATAAAGCTGAAAACTAGAGGTTGGTGTTCGTTTCATGCAGAAAGGTGCACTCACATAAGGCTTTACATGTAGGAGATCACCAAGCTATATCAAAGTAGGTCAACTCTGCATGTTCTACATAAAATTTCTAATCATTCAAAGTTCTAAATGGTATCTGGCCACCTGAGCTAACATGTGAACCACGAAATCTCACCTCATCCATTATTGGGTTGTAAACAACACCTACTGTGGGAACTTTTCCAATCGTGAGACCAATAGAGATACACACAAAGGGGAACCTACATCCAAACATGTTGCAATATGAAGTGATGTACATGTATAAAAACAAGAAGAAATTGCCTTCACCAAACAACATTAGAAAACAAGATTTACCCATGGACAAAGTTGGTTGTTCCATCAAGAGGATCAACAATCCAAGTTGGTTCATCAGTCAGTTCTGTAGCACCATAGGCAGCAGTAGTTTCTTCCCCAATGAGCTAAGAAACAAAAGTAAAAGAAAATTTTTACGAGAGTAACACAGCCATTTGTGAGGAGACAATATACCCACAGAGAACTATATTCCATGAATTCATTAGCTACAGGGAGCGGTAAGTAGAAAAAATGAGTTAACCTTATGTGAGGGATACTGTTGCTTGAGATGATTAAAAATGAGAGCTTCACAAGCCTTGTCAGTCTCTGTAACTAAATCCACCTGCAATTTAGAAATAAAACAAGCAATTGTCAGTAATTACATGATATAGTCAAGTTTGTTTCATCACAAAATTTTTATCCTGGCTAAATTAACACAAATGAGTAGGAAACTTTCAAGTGCTAAATTTCTCCTCTATTTCCATAGTACTGTTGCTACATGTTCAAGAAAATATGCTAGCTATAGAAAATCGAAGGAGCAGCATCAACAATGGCTGATTTCCTTACCAACTCGATGACCTCAACGCAAAGATCAAAACTTTGTTGCCATAAGTTTTATAAACCGGCATGCCGAATTCAACTGCATGCTTTACAAACCTGGACACTAAATTTAATTGCCATTTTAAAGCTCCCCTGGCATGTTAGAAATTGTTACAAAACTCGTTTACCCCAGTGCCAAGATTAAGACTTTATTTCCATTAGCTTTACAAACTGGGATTTTAAAGCTCCCCTTTGCATGCTAGATTCAATTGCCAGTTAGATATAATCAATCACTGATATGAATTCAAGAATATTTAGCAGCATTTGATCAACACATTTCCTTTCTTTAGAAAAAAAGAATTGCTAAGCACAGTACTGCACAAACTCATTCTACATTCAAGATCAACAAGGAAAGAAAAAAAGAATCCAAAAAAAGCAAGATGGGTACCTGGCCTTTATGCTCCACATGCTTCGTCTGGTAAAATCCTTCACGGATAATCTACAAATCAGACGAGAAATGTAAATGAGACTAAATAGGAGGGACCAAAAAAAAATCTAAAATTTACAATTCACCTCTCCAGCTTTCTTTGCTGCCTCAACAGCAGTTTCCAAGAACTCTGAAACAGAATCTGAAACATCCAAATAGAAACAAATAAAAATCAACATGCAAGATCATCAAGATCCCATATTGAAAGCGAATCAAATACATGAGAAAGAAAGTGATAAAAGATTAATGGGGTCCTACCATTTTGTGCCATGTTTATAAATTTGTATGCACAAAGAAGAGAATGGCAGAGGGAGGTCAATTAGTGTGGTGATAATGATGAAAATGATGAAAGGCTATGTGTCTTTTTACGTACATAAGGAAGCAGCAGCCAGCCACAGAAAGGACCGTTTGGTTTCTGTTTTTTTTTTTTTTCTCTTTTTATATAGCACGTTTTATGGTGAGGAATCTGCCTTTCTTTTTCTGCTTTGATTGGATTTCCAGTGTAGTAGCGTCCTTGTTGCCATAGTTTTAAAACCTGTTAATCGGGGGATAACACTTGGGTTATGAATTAAAAAAAAAAACCTGGTTTTTTTGAAAAAGAAAAGGTTAACGGGTTGATGATTGAGTTTTGAATTGGTTTGACTCGAGTTTATTGAATTACAAGGGTCAACAAAACGAGTTTTTATCTTTTTCTATTTTTTTTCAACTTGAACAGGTCTAGACTTGAGTTAGTAAGGTCTCGATCAACCTACTGATTTTTGAATGAGTCGGGCCTAGATTAACCGGGTTATTAGATTAATTGAGTTTTTAACTAGATCAAATAAGTTTTTTTTTCAACTTTAGCAGCTCTAAACCTGAGTCAGTACAGTCTTGAATCAACCCGGGCCAATCCCATTTTAAAACAATGCTTCTTGCAGCAAAGTCCAGGTGAAAAATAAACTAAGTCCTTCAATGATTTCTCTTGAGTCTTTTCAACCCTTTTATTTATGGGCAAACTATTAATATACTCTTCATTTCTTGGATAGGTATCGGTCTGGTTCTTCTTTTTGTGATTGTAGCGATGATACCCTAACTTATCCAAATTGTTTTTTTTTTTTTTGTTAATTGGATGGTGATTTGTTTTGTTAAATTAGATGCTAATTTGTGTATTAATTTACTTCTAATTTAATCCATTTTAACCTTCTAATTATATTCACAAACATTTATGATTTAATTTCATTATTAAAAAAATAGTTGTATGTTAAATGATAGAAATTTTCGAAGTCACATAATAAACATGAATGATAGTTAATTTGGTGTCACTTGCTAAGCATAAATTAAGGCAATTAAATTGGAAGGTTAAGAATGAGGAATTTTGATATGAATTGGAAAACTTGATTTTTGCAGGCAATTTATGGGAAAATTAACATCCAATTAATGAGGAAGAGGGATTGCACAATTTCAATATTGATGAGATTAGAAGGAGAAGGACCAAATTGAAACCTACACAATAATTGGAGGGTGTAGTCGTAGATTTTCCAAAATGAAAACACCCCATTGTCTTGTACTCTTTTTTGCGTCTCCTTTTTATGACAACGAAGAGTGCTAGTAACAGACTAACAGTCAAAGCAGAGAACATTCTGCTTTTGAATGGAAGTAGATGCTTGGAATATGCTTGTGCTTGCAGTGTTTGGTGACGTTCACCGGTGACTCCGATGTCAATCATAATTATGAAAACCCATAATTGTGGAAGGTTCATGTACCTTGTACCATCTCCAGTCACCACCACTAGGGGGCTGCAAGGACAGAGGCCTTCGCAAGAAAATATTTTTTCCCTAGCCTCCCTTCTTCAATAAATTAGATTTTTAGTCTTAAAAATAAAAAAATTTAAATTTTGGTCCTCCTAAACTTTTCTCTAATTCCCCAAAATTTCTAGCTCTGTCCTTGACCACCACTGCCACCATGATAATCTTGAGGGTGGAAATAGCATAGCGATGTGCTTTTTTAGCATCCTTTAGCACATGAACATTTGCTAGCTGCTTACTCTCCTTCCATGAGATTAGGTTTGAGTCTGACCACAGACATCTATAGCTATTAACTCCCACAGTGAAAATACTTCTATCTCCATTAGCAAAGATACCCTAAGTTAAGTTTGGTTAATGGTTAGCATAGAAGTGGTGAGATCTTCTAAATGCATAAAAATACAGTAGGAACCAGAAGTTGTTACAAAGATGATGCAGTCCACCTAAAAATTAAAGGTTCTGAAATGAGAATCTAACACAACTAGATAGAAATCTGACTAAAATAAACTATATTAATAGTATAACAAATATTTTTATTGACCAATAAAATAAATCCAGGTACAAGAAAAGGTATAATGGTGCCAAACTAAATTAGCAGCTTAAAACAAAAAAAATTTCAAGTAATTCTACCAGTAATGTTCTAATAGAAAGCCACCATATTGCATGTTGAACCGTTGAATATCCCAAAATTAGAAATCAAGCCCAAATGTTACTATTTGTTTCAATTTCCTTTGTGCTTTCAAATTTCAAACTGTTGTTTTCTGGCATACATATAGGTGGTCTTGTAAACCTCAGACTTCATTAGTTCTATTTTGAAATAAATAAATTGCAAGTTTAAAGTTCATTTCCACAATTCTTTTTTGTGTTGTTGCTGTCCTTGTGACTTTTGTCTACAAGAGAAGGGGGAGGGATGAACAGATGGTGAAGCTAAGAGGTTGATAAAACATGAACTCCTTCTCTTACAGGGTTCTTTTGCCACCCATTAAAACAATCTTCAAAGCCAAGTATTGGATTGAACTCAATTCATGTCTTTTTATTTATCTCTTCCCTTCGCACAAGAATATACAGTTTTAACATATATTCGTTGGATACTGATATTGTCATCAGGGTATGAGAGCTGTAAATTATGTAAAATGATTACAAGAAACCAGGCACACTCATGGCTACTCTCTAGGTTCAAGGGCAGCTATTTCTTTCACAATTTGAGCTTTGTCTGCCTCAAATTGTTCATCCTCTGCAAAAAAAAAAAAAAAAAATGTCAATACAGTGCTGAAGCCAGCATAATTTCACTAGACATGTATTACGTTTTTATACCTTTATCTATCTTGAAATCAGCTAACAAACGAAGAAGCTTGCTTCTATTTGCAACAAGTATACTAACTATGTCGGGAGGTTTATTTTGGTTTGCAACAAAAAGCTGCAGTACAGGGGGGGAAAATCAATAAGAGAGGAAATAAAAAAGCACATGAAGTTAAAGAATCAAAGAGGAAACATTCACAATTTCTTTCTTTAAATTGTACCTTGAAAACATGAAAGGCTTCTGTCTGGATGCTCTTACTTGATTCCTGCAAAGGAGGATTCATCACATATAAGTTGAGTCCAATCATGTATGAGATTGGTGTACTAGTAATCTATCCAGCAGACATCACAAATGCCAGAATGGTACATCAGTAATTTCCTAACAATCTGACAACATGGTATGATACCAAGCAATCTAAAAGGGATCATACCCTGAGAAGATTCATAAGAATCCTCAAGTTATCCCTCGAGCTCACGTATCTCGTCATCACGACTGCATTAGAGCGATCCAATAACATATCTCCCAACAGCTGTCACAATTAAAGAAGCCTTTTCAATAAACAGTACAATTATCAATAGTAACAATGAAGCAGAATATAATGAAGGCATTTCCCAAGGTTCAGATGCCTAGAGGATAGCTTCATTGACTGATCTAAGAATATATCAAATGTTTTCCCTACCTTGATAGATTGTCGTCTTGTAATGTAATTGGTGGACTCTAGCAGCTTCGAATTAAATTCGGCAAAGAACTGAAATCCAGAATAAGGTACACAGTTGTTAGGCTCTAACCAATAATTTCAAGGATGGCAACAACAGGAAATATAGACACACATATTTCAAATGTTACAATCCATGTGTTTGTCATAGATATGTAACTACAAACATGCAGTTTTAAAAAGGATACTACAAAAAAGGGAGATAAAGCCACTAAATTCATCAGAGAACAAAGTAATAGATTCTGCTTTACGTCTGCTTTAGGCAAATCATCCTTTTCTAATCTCACCAGCAGCAGGCTTTCCCGCAACACTTTTGTCTGCCTTCAAACTCTTTTAAGACTGGGAGGATTAGACATGCCCTATTATCCAGTGTCTGTGTGTGCATTACTGATGAAATATATAAGCACATATGTATATATTCGTATATAAGTTTTGAATTTGGGTTTTCGACAAAACCATTAGAAGTTAAAACCTTCACACAGTGATTTTATAGGGTTTGAATTGGGGTTTAGATTCTACTTTATGTCTCCATCATTGCACAGCCACAATATCTTGATATTAATGCATCACTAGATAAATAAATCAGCACATCATCTTTCTCAGCCACAAGTTTTCCAACTAGAATACTTGTCTCCCTCCAAATTCTTTAAAAGAGGATTGGACATGCCCTGTTATCCACATTGTGTGTGTGGACATAACTAAGGAAATGTATAACACAGACACGTATATATCTATACAAGTATCCATCTAAACAAAAGTGACAACAGAACTTACCCAGTCATAGTTTTTAGAAAGAAATTCAGCTACTGTAGATTTATGTCTTGTCAAGAGTTCCTGCAACAAAACAATACAAATGCCTCAGATTGACACTACCCCTAATAGCAAGTATAAGACTGAAACTTAATAACTTCATAAACATGCAATGAAGACATAAAATTTCCCAAATAACAATTTGCCAGAGCATTTAAATTGAAGTTTGGGGTTTTTTTAAGTGAAATAAAATTGCGGACCCTATCAAATACAAATGTAAGGCGTAAAAATCTGGGGCTGTCAGAAGTTGCAAAAGCTGAATACACTTCAATCATTTGAGAATAGTTGCATGCAATGATGCAGTACAATAATGAACATGTCCAACATTGTAGCATGGCAGTACAGAAGATACTCTCACAAATTCTCTAATGCAACAAGCAGAATTTTAAAGTCACTTAGTGTTAACCTTTGACAGTGGATGACAAAAAAAAAAGACTGCATTGTATGAAGAAAAAAAAATTCAAATAGAAAAGGAGGGAGGAAAGAGGGATCAAAAGAAGTTAATTATTATATCTGAGTCAATCATACTTAACCTTGAAAGTTGCAGCAGCATCTGCAGAAATGTCGAAATTTGGAAGTTGTATATAATCAAAGAATTTCTTCACGTGTGGTGATTCCAGGACATATCTTCCATCAAACCAGATAAATGAGTGCATAAAACATTGGCAAAACACCATTGAAAAAATTAAAAAAGAAGAAGAAGATGGAAGCTGATAGTTGATAAAAGCAGTTCCAGATCAACAAATTAAAATGAGTGTTCTAGATGTTGACTTCACAATACACTTTGACATGTTTATGTAAAGATAAATGGATCATAATTTTTAGTATACAAAGTCTAAACAGACAAACAATTTTTTAGGACTTTCAGGAAAAGATTACTCTCTCAATTAGAGATGATATTGATAGTCGGATATAGATTAAACCACCCAGTTGATTCTGCTTACCTTGCAACACTCTGGTGACGGATGCACTCCTTCAACATTACACCATAGTGCAAAGCCATGTCTGTGTTTTCATAACTAAAGAAGCAAAACACAAGAGTTAGAAGATGCCAAGTAGTATAGTGTACAAGACAATCATTTAAAGATTCTGTAAACAGCAACATCCTCTTGCATTATAGATATTTCAAAAATAAAAATCAGAACAGCTAAATACAACTTCCAGACATACATCTAGAAGAAAGGCATTACTTGTCAAACAGATCACATCTAGAAGAAAGGCATCACTCGTCAAACAGATCATTAATGGAATCTTTATACAGATAATCGATGCTCAAACTAAATGGGATGTGATAATTAAGATACCAATAGCTATCCATAAGATTTCAGAAACTATGCAGCAAGTTAAAAATTTAACCCATGAACCATCTCAATAATATTTGATGAACTATTGAATGGAATCATTGTAATCGAAACCCCCAACACTCTCCAGGGTTAATGGCTTACCCTGCTATCAAAATATCTAAAAGATCTGTATTTTTCTCCAAGTAGTCTGATGCAATCAATCTTGAATTAACTTGTTGCCTTTGTAGATTTGCAACAACCTGAGTGGCATCTTTTCGGGTCTGCAAAAGGAAACATTTTCATGCTAAATGACAAAAAAGGGAGACACTGGCAGTTAAGGGTAAATTCCGTCCAGTTGGGAATTTAATCCAACAGGTTCACCCAGGCAAGCATAAAGCACAAGTGTCACTAAACCAAACCATTATGAAAGAACAAGGAAAAAGAACAGTATCACCTCATAAATCTGATAGCTAATTCAAGATAACAATCTACATAGCTCTCAACAATAATCCTGTGAGTGCTTACCTCTAAGTTCAATTTTGGAAGACAGATGATCAAAAGACGAAGTGTGTTCTCTCTGAAGAACTCCTGAGTCAATTGTGCACACGCTTCTGACACTGGTTCAGATTCACTATTTCCATAAAGAATTGACTTTAACTCCCTGGTATTTTTAGCTAATTCTGCCATCTGTGTTAGAATATATAACTGTAAATATCAGATTCCACAAATAAAATGCTTGACAGAAGCTCAAATGTCCCAGTAGCCCTACTAAAGATAATAACTTGCCAAAACAAGAAACACAAGCAAGAAATTATATGACGAACCTGATGCATGTTCATCACACTCTTATACCTACACTCACCAAAACTCAGTAGGGCTATTCTTCTACCGTGAACAAACAAGTTGAAACAAATCAATGACAAATATAGCACCATAGATCAGACCTCATTCTCAAACCTACAATCAAAGTTTCCACTTTGAATCCCTCGACAGATAAAGCCACTAACAAGTTAAAATCTTTAAACTCAACTCACTGCCATCAAATCAAAATCCTCTCATAACACACACACCCAGCCACACTGAAGTTAAACTTGATCAGCAAAAGAACCCCATCGCAATCAAATAAGCACTTATTTAGGTAAAGATCACAGCATATCAAAGCATATCATAACATATCCTAATCTAAAATCAAATCTTCCATCAAAAACCATCCCTTAAACACCCTCACTTTTTTCACAAAGTTTCAAACTTTCGCATCCAAAACAGAAAAATAAAAACAACCCTGATCCCAAAACAATCTCAGATCAATCAAAACCCACCCAATTCAGAGAAAAAACAAAAAAAACATACACAAACACATAAAATTATACAGGAATGAATAAAGATAATGCCAACCTTCTCTTCTCGTTTTGAATCAGACAAAGAAGATGAACTCCGATCAACATAGATTAACAGATCGCGAGTCTGTCTAACAACATCGACAGGAGTTCTCGGCTTTGACTTGAAAAGTCCCTTCATCCTATTCGAATCACCCACTAAATGTCCCGATTTCGAACTCAACAGCCCTGAATGTCTCTTTGTTGCTGCTGCTGCTGCCGCTACCGGAGATTGTGGTGGTGGAGAGAATTTCTTCACCACTACCTCCTCCCGTGCTGCTGCAGCAGCGCGTTTTGACACGCAGACTCCTATTTTTCCTCCCTTTATAAACCCCACAAAACACAAGAAAGTGATTGCTTTCTATCTACTAAAAGGGTTCACGTTTTACTTGTTTTTAGCCACCAATTTTGCTTTTGGATTATTGATTTTTTATGGGATTTGATTTACGAGAGAGGAAAATGTGTGCTTGATTTTGTTTGTGTGAAATCCGACGGTTCTGTTTCTTTTTTTGGGGCCTTACATAGACAGACTAGTAGTCGACACAAACGGTTACAGTACAGTAACTGAGGTCGAAGTGGAAAACATTGTCTTAAAGGGTTAGATTATGTTACAGGGATAAGATTCATTTTTATGCGATGTTTGTTTTTAAAATTCACTTTTTAGTAAATTATTTTTCAAATTTTTCTGTATTTATTTATTATTAAAAAAGTTGATCAACGGAAAACATTTTTCAGTCAACGGAAAACACTTTCTAATCAATGAAAAACACTTTCCAGTCAATGAAAAATTTAGTTTGGTTTCCAGGAAAGTGTTTTCATTTTTGGCTGTGATTGTTTTCCGGAAAGTGGTTTCCGGAAAACCACTTTCCAAACTTTCCTGTGTTTGTTTGTCATTAGAAAAGTTAGTCAACGGAAAACACTTTCCGGTCAAAGAAAAATTTGGTTTGGTTTTCAGGAAAGTGTTTTCCTGGGAAATTTGGGCGAAAAACACTTTCCGGAAGTTATGAAAAATTTAGAAATGTCATTATTTGCTGATTATATCAAATTTGATCCTCAAACTTTTAATTGCTATATATAATTTGTTTTGAATATTTATTTTTCAATTTCATCTCTTAAAATTTAATTTTTATATTAATTTTGGTCCTTATTTTTATAATTGCTATTTGCTTTTTCCTTATCATTTTTTTATTGAAATTTTTTATCTATTAAATTTGATCCTCATTTTTTTGATTGTTACTTATTTTATTTGAAATCATTTATGAAATGTTAATTATTATTATTTTAATTTCTTCACCTTTCATTTTTTTTTAATTTTTTATATTTTATCT
>Ga0307507_10006976_pt1 | contig 16791 bp, 1 predicted proteins | sample 7_EM_MG_FD_207223 | JGI IMG/M metagenome (GOLD analysis project Ga0307507, IMG submission 207223) | Populus trichocarpa ectomycorrhiza microbial communities from riparian zone in the Pacific Northwest, United States - 7_EM | ecosystem: Host-associated > Plants > Roots > Unclassified | place...
GACGACGCCTCGATGGTAGCTATGTAGACGAACCGTCACATCACCCCCCTTTAAGCCAGGAGGATCGCCCTCGATCCTCGTAGTTAGGCTCTCCTTATCCGTCTTGCCCTTCCGTCCTTCTCTACTTTATTGTCTTCCTCTAAGGGCTCTAGATCTACGTCCTTGTGATACGCCTCTAGCCATTACATTAGCCGTATGGGTGGTCCAGCATTATGGGGTCTCTTGTTGTGGAATGCCTTGATCTTATAGGGGGCGCCAATAAAGCCGTCTGCGTTATACTAGGTGTTGTCCGGGTCGTGGCCTACCCAGTTAACCTTATACTGTAGCCTTCCGTGGTAGGTTCTATTAGCAAGGATTTTATTAATCTTATACTCCGGCTTGCTATTAATTAGGATTAGCTCCTCTAGCTCCCTGTTCTGGCCCGGTAGGGGGTTATCTAGGTCCTTTCGCAGTTAATTAGCATGGAAGACGTTTAACATCTTTATATTTAGGGGTAGGTTGATAATATACAAGTGTCCTTTTATGCCTAGAATCTTGTAGGACCCTACGAGCTGTCTATCTAGCTTGGTACTTGGTTGGTCGGTAGCCCAGCCCTTCCTGGTAACGTATACTCGATCACCTATTCCGAAGTCTGGTTCGCGACGGTGCCTATTAGCTTGCCTTGTCTGCCGCTCTTAGGCCTTAGCCAGATTGTCTCTTGCCCATTTAACTGCGTCCCAGGTCCTATATGCAAAAACTTAAGCTTCTTGTCGTGTTAGCTTCTTACAAGGCGTTAAGGCTGCTCATATACGTTCCTCCCAGTCAAAGTGGAGCCTTGGCTTGAATCCTAGCTCTAGCTTATATGGTGCAAAGCCAGTAGACTCGTGCGGTAAGATTACTTATACGAAGTCTATATAGGGGAGGAGCTCTGACCAATTATCCTAATAGTGGTTGATAAAGGGCCTTAAGCGTTGGTTAATGTACTGGTTTAGTACTTCCGTATTACCATTAGTTTGCGGGTGACTAGATATAGAGAGCTTTTACTTAACGCCGGTTAGTTTACATAGCTCGTCTATAAAGGCTAAGATGAATTGGGGTCCTTAATCTAATATAACTATCTCCAGAAGGCCGTACACGCGCCAGACGTGTTAGTAGTACAGGTTTACTGCGTCAGCTACGGTAGCAGTTTTATAGCAGGGTAGTAAGAAGGCTCTCTTGCCTAGTTAATTAATGACCATAAAGATATTGTTAAAGCCCTTTTTATCTGTTAGAAAGGACTTAAAATCAAAAGAGACGTGCTGCCAGCAGCGTTTACCAATTAGTAGGGGGTGCAGTAGGCCTAGGGTTTTATTGTGGGGTATATAGGTCCTCCTACAGGTCCTATAGTTTCTTACATAGGTATTGCAGTCTGAGGGTAGCCCTGGCTAATAGTATTAGTCTGCCATAAGTTTCCTAGTCTTTGTCTTGCCTAGGTAAGCAGTTACCTGGCGGGAGTATACCTCTACAATAAGGTAGGTATAGAGGTAGTTAGTATTAGGGACTATTAGCTTACTAAAGCGGGTTAGTAGTCCTCCTTGGAGTTTCTAGCCCTTCTGGTCTTGCTTGGCTAGCTAACGTAGCCCTACTAGCGACTCGCTAGTTCGATTGGCCTAGAGGATCTAGTTAACCAGCTTATACGGTTCCCATTCGTAATTTGCTGCAGTTGGGGGGTCCTTAGAGGTTAACTCTAGTGTAGTAATCATAAGGGCGGGGTTAATCAGGTATATAGTACATGCGGCTACATCCTTCTCTTTCTACGTCTTTAGGTCCTCTTGCTTTCGTAATAGGGTATTAGCCACTATATTTACCGTGCCTGGCCTATATATGATCTATATATGGAAATTAGCTAGTAGGTCTGCCTAGTAGGCTTGCCGTAGACTTAGCAGCCTCTTGGTTGTAAAGTACTTAAGGGCTTAATAATCTATGATTACTATAAAGGGTGTATATTAGAGGCCGATAAGGTGACCTTGCCATTCCTATAGGCCTCTTATTACTGCTAGCATCTCCTTATCGTGGATCTCGTACCGCATCTCTACAGGGGACATTGTCTTTAAGAAGAAGGCTACTAGCTTCCAGGTCCTATTATCTTACAGCTAGTTTAGCACCCTAGCTACTACTCCGTCACTCGCGTCCATCTCCATACAGGTGTCTCGGAATAGTAAGTAGTGCTTAATTACGCTGCTAGATAGTATAAGGGCCTTAACTTACTTAAAGGCTTTAAGCTCTTCCTCCCCTAGTGGGTGCCATGCTCCCTTCTTTATAAGCTTACTAAGCGGTTATACAACTCAGCCGTAATCCTTTAAGAAGGCCTAGTAGAAGTTACAGAATCCTAAAAAGGATTATACCCCTTTTATAGAGGTAGGGGGTTCCTAATCCTTAATTATAGATAGCTTATTGGTGTCTATAGCAACCCTATTAGTACCAATAACAAAGCCTAGGAACTTCGTCTTAGTAACGTTAAACTCGCTCTTCTTAATATCCGCTTATAAGCCTACTTTTTAAAGCTTCTATAGGACCTTCTTAACATGGACCTTGTGCTCTAGCGGGTTATCCAAGTAGATTAGGATATTGTCTATATAGGCTATATAAAAATCGTCCAGGTAGTTAAAAAGGACGTTATTAATAAATCTCTGGAAGGACGTAGGGCCGTTACATAGTCCAAAGGGTACGACACGGTACTTGTATAATCCGTACCTTATATAGAAGGTGGTTAACTCCTCTACCTCTTCCTTTAGCCGTATATGGTAGAAGGCCTGCTAAACGTCTAGCTTAGTAAAGATCTTAGCTCTTAATAGCCTGGTCAACGTCTCCTTAATTAATAGTAGCGGGTAGCGGTCCTTCTTAGTAATTGCATTAAGCTTTTAAAAGTCAACGCAGAATCGCCACCCCCCTTCTAGCTTTTTAGCAAATAGGACCGGAGCTGTAAAGGGTGCATCGCTTGGTACAATAAACCCCTTCTATAGGTGCTTCTATAGGTAGGCCTTAACTAGCTCTAGCTGTTCTAACGACATATTATATAGTGGGCTAGGGGCTAGTTCTCTACTGCTGCTTTTAAGAACAATATTATAGTCCACCCCCTTATAATGTGGTGGTAGTATATTAGAGGTAGCTTTTAAGAAACCGTTAGCGTACTCTTAATAGGGCTGTGGTAGCTTTTTGTAGATAAGCCGGCGGAGTTCTTCCTTATTGTCTAGTAGCGCGTCCTATCCCTTCTTGTCCTCTATTAGTTGGTCTATCTTGTAGAGGCTAGTATATCTAATTACTACATCCTTATGCTTTGCTCCTCATAGGAAGTTTCTTACCTTAAGTAGCGCGATGTCTGCTGCTCTAAACTCCCTAGTAGATAAAGGCCTCCTTACTCTCAGCTTTAACAATAAAGCTAGCCTAGGGTGGAGCTGGTCTTCCATTTTCCTAATTATATCTTGGGTATTAATCTTCTAAGTATACCTATAGTTATACAAGGTCCGCTTGGCTTGCTTTGGCTTAGCCTATCCCTCCAGCTTGATTTTAGTAGAGGACTTCTTCTCTTAAAGTTCACTAATCGCGACTATACGTTTAAGGATGCGTTGGGGGGTAGACTTGGACTCTTAATCTAGCAGTGCATCTCTTTAATCTGCGTCTCTCTAGTGATCCTTATTAATCAGCGGGGGTAGGAGCTCCTTTCTTGGTATAATTACGTCCTGCCTACCATAGTAGTTCCTCTTAGTTCGCTATACCAAGGCCCGGCACTTATAATTAATAAGGGCCCTAGTCTTCTTAAACCACCTACAACTAATAAGAAGATTATAGCGGCCTATATTATAGAATAGGAACTACGTGGGGACTCATCAGCCATCTATAACTAGGTTAGCCCTAAAGAGCTATCTAATTATATCTGTCTGCTGATTATTATGGCTAGATATAGTAACTTCTCGTCCCTTAATCCTATAGAACTTTGGTTGCAGTCGTTGCTCAATAATCGGCCGTAGCTTATGGTGTATAAAGGCTTCTCCGCCCGCGCTAGAGTTAAGTAGGCTTACTATATTAAGAGCTACGCCACCTAGCGCGATCCTGTATAGTATCGTAAGGGCTTCGCCTCCTAAGATCTCCTTTAGCTATATAGGCGCTGTGTTAATTGCTCCAATCTGCTCTAGGCAGGAGACTTCTTCTAGAGCTGCTCGTTTTCCAACTCCGCCGAGTTAGTGACTATCTTGTATTCTTCACTTTGGTCGATTGCTTTAGCTTCCGTCTTCTTTGGCGCTGTATAGTCATTGGAGTAGTACCCTTGCTTGCCACAGTTAAAGCAGGTAACTAGCGCTTTTGCGGCTGGTGCTAGAGTCAGAGGCTGCCGGGAAGAGGGGGGACCTTTGGTCTCTTCAGCGCCCCTAGTAGAAGCTCTCTTACTAGCCTAGGCTGCTCTACGGTCACTTCGTTCCTTGCCTGTCTGCTTTAGACCTTGGGCGTACTATTAGGCAGTCTTGCAATAGGCCTAGAAGCTATAGTCTTCGTCTGCCACCTTAACTTCCATTTAGACGCGTAGGCTGTTATAAAGCTTATCGTAAAGCTCCTTTTTCCACTAATCTTATGGCATCCTTGAGATATTTGCTAGCCGTACGAAGTTAGATTGGAAATTGTTAAAGTCTCCTAGGTACGGCATCTTAAGGCTTTTAAGCTCCTATTAGGCCTTAATGCGGCGATCTGGGTCCTTGAAGACGTTCTCCAGGAACTCAAGTACTTCTTTGCTAGTAGGGTTGCGTTCCGCATCGCGCTCTGCCTCTAGGTAGGGTAAGAGGTGGTTATAAGCTTTGCCTTCTACACGTGTCTTAATATACGCTACTTTTACATCCTCTTCCTAATTTGGGTTGTCTTAATAGAACTAGTCTGCATTAAATTGAAGCTTGTTTTGTACATAGCCGCTCTAGGCGCAATAGGTAGGCTCTTTCCCATTTATTAGCATAGGTGGGTCTAGAAACTTTGCCATACGTCCTAAACCCGTAACACTGCTCGTTTAAGAGAGTGGTGTCCCTTCTTATATTGTCCATAACGGTGTGCTTCCTTGCTCGCTGTCTTCCCGATCTAGGGCTTATATAGTGACCTTACGGCCTATCCTTAATATCTTCCAATTGGCCTTACGGAGCTCGTCTGTCCTGTTATCTAGGTGCTCCTTAAGCTCTGCTATCTTTGCCTTAGCCTCCTCTTTTCCATCTAGGGCCTTATGCGCGTGGTTATTTGCGAGACGCTATAGCATAGCAACCTGCTGTTCTAACGCCTTCCTTTGTATTCCCTGGAGCCTCAGCTCCTCTATAAGTTTGGTTGTAGGTATCTTAGCCAGGCTCTAGGTAGTCGCGGCTGTAAACTCCCTCTTGGTCTCTATCTTAAAGTATATAGGGTTCTCGTCATCTTCTAACTATGTCATAAGGCGGTCCCATTTGCTCTTTATATCGTCTAAAAGCTCTGTCTCGCTATAGTACGGTTAGAGCTCCGGCGGCTCAAGTGACGCGTCTACGGGTTCCTCACGTGCTACCAGCATTGGGTTGGTAGCTATCTCTAGCGCGCTAGGCCTTGACGCGCTCCTTTTTGCCATAGTGTCTCTTTTGCTTTCTTAGGCAACTCTTGCCACTGAGATTATAATTGGGGTGATCCTTTTAATCTAATTACTGCAGTCTCTTCTTTTAGCTGCTTAATCTGCTGTCGCAATTGCCTGCCTTAAGCAGGGCTTAGTGGGTTGGTTGGTCTGTAGTCGTAGTAGTAGAACTGGCTACGCGTTTAACCGTTAGACCTAGTATTATGTCGCCTCTATAGGCCAATTGGGGTTGACCTTAGTCTAATATCACGGCTAGCTTTCCATGGGAGCAATCCGATAGATTAAGTAATAATAAGGGGCTATATTATGAATAGACTAAGGTAAGGGCTCGAAGAAAGGGGCGCGGTAGACGACTATATACATATTCGGTTGTCGGGGCAACGTTGGGGCAACGTTGATCCGTGACCGACGACGCCTTGATGGTAGCTATGTAGACAAACCGTCACACGGTCTAGGATGGAGCCGGTAGAGCTATGTAACGAGGAATAGTAACCGAGGTTACGTAACGTACTCTATAAGGTCTATAAGGTCTACAAGGTCTGTTATATACCTTATATACCTTACATACCTCACGTACAAGAGAGGATTTCTTAGGAGTATGGTTGTGTATTTAAAGGACCTTAGTCCCTACTGTAGATAGTTCTCTCCTTGTAGTAAATCTTAGAATATAATTAGAGTTAATCTATTAGGTAACCACTCCACTAGTTATTATTACGTTGTTAATTTATTTTTACCTATATACCCAGCCTAATAATAGGACCTACTATAGTTCCTACTACAAGGTTCCGTTACACATTTACTACCAAGATTATAGTATTAAATAAGGTTAAACAATATGCCACCTAAAGCACCAGTTATAACGGCGTCGACGGCAGCCACAACCTTAGGGCCAGGTAATACTAGTATAGACAATAGGGATTCTCAAGTGGTTACGCAAGGTCAGTTACAGGAAATAGTTAATTACTTATAAGACAATAATAGGATACTCAAAGAACGTATTAATAGAATTAGAGCAGCGAAAATTAAGCTACCTTTAATTAAACGGTTTTTAGGAGAGAAGTTAAAGCTTAAGGGATTTCTTACGTAGATGCACTTTAAGGTAATACAGGAAGGAGCAAAGTTAGCAACATTGTTAGATTAAGTAGCCTATATAGGATTGTTCCTGATAGGGAGGGCACTTAAGTGGTTTAAACTATATCTTACGGAAATATAGGCTAATGGCATAACAACTACTAACCAGGACGTGCGGTATATATTTGCCAGTTAGAATAGGTTTGCAGAACGACTAACGCAGATGTTTAAAGATCTAGAGGCCATAACCACAGCAGAATAAAAGCTTTAGAACTTAGTATAACGCACTTTAGCAATTAAGTATACAACACAGTTTTAAACACTAGCCATATAGGTTAAGTGGAATAACAGGGCGCTTATAGCACAGTATAAATAGGGACTTAAGGCTAAAGTCTAGGACACAATTATCCTAATAGAAGATACGGATACTCTAAGAGAGTTAATAAACTAGTTAATAAAGATTAATAATAGGATCTATTAAAGGGAACAAGCTAAGAAAGGGCAAGACAGAGTTCTATAGTTATATAAGGCGCAGAGTACGTAACGACAGATATAGAGTTAAAAACCATAGAATAGCGCAGAGCTAATGGACCTAAGCGGTACCAAAGAAACCTAAAGATAGGAAAAGAAACTATAGAAACCCAGAGGTTAAGGATTAAGTAATTAAAGGACCTAGGAGTAGAGGCCAAACCAGAAATCTTAGCAGTAGAAGACGTTTAGGCGGACTCTATAGCAAGAAAAATGGTTTAAAGATAGGGCTTGCATAAATTGCGGAAAATAAGGTCATTTCGCTAGAGACTATAAAGGTAGTTAAAGTAACCACGCGGTAAAGGGAACTAGGCTAGTAGACAGCACGTATGTATAGAGGGATAATGGTGCACTGTAAGGAATAAAAGAATATTTAATTAACAGTTTTATGTATTGTTATAACAACGCATACCAAATTTATAAGGACGCTAAGTATAGCGCAAGCTATTAGCTATAGGAGCCATTGTTATCTAAGTTTAGAGAAACCAACGAACTAGCTCGTAGATCAGATATTAAGGACAATAAATTTAACACAGGCGAAGCATTTACTAATAATAAGGCAATAAAGGCAGCTTACTAGGAGTATATAGACCTTAAAGAAGTCAAAATAGAAGTAGAAACTAAGACCATTATAAAACAGGGTTTAGTAACGGATATTATAACACTATTAGATATAATTTCCATCGCTTTATAAGATAATAGGAGTAATATTTAGAAGAAACTAAGCAAGTAGATAACTACTAGTGCTAGCTTATTACTTAATAAAGGTAAAAGGCCACAGGCTTAAGATTCTTAAGAAGAGATATAAGAAGCTTAAGATTCTTAAAATAAGATAAGACACACCTAAGGACCCACAACGGACGAAAACTAATAGGAAAGAGTAGCGACTTAGTTTAATAATAAACGAATAAGTATAGGACGCAAGTTTAAGAACTACGAGTTTAGGGAACAAATAAGAACATTAGCAATCCTAGGTAAATATAGTGTTTAGCCTAAAGATTAAACAGTTAATACTAGGATTAAAAAGCAAGACAACTATAAAGATCTAGCTACAAGACGCAGAAAACAAGAAACTATAGATAAGTTTAGAACAAGAATTATTATATAGCAAGAGCAAAAGCTAGATAAGAGGTTAGCTATGCTAGGTTATATAAGGGATAAAGCACCCATACAAAGAGTTACTAATAGGCTAAGTGTAGGGACACCTAGGGTAAAATGATTGGATAAACTAGAACAAGAAGAGGATCTAGATATCCCAACTAGGTTTAAAAAAAGACATACTAAAGGATATTATAATACAGCAATAATAAGGTACTTTCTAATAGATAGACCATACACACTAAACCAGTTGTATGGAAAGTGGTATAGGTAACAACACAACGACAAATAGGAAGATTTCTATATATAGCTAGATAAAAAAGTTGTCTAAGACCAACCTATTACGGAAAAACGCATAAGTTATATCAAAGGAGCGTTAATTATAACGTTAAGGAACCTAGAAGAAGAATCTAGGGATTAAAGAAGTAAGTAATAAATCTTAATACCTATAGCAGAGATACCAGTAGTTAGGTTAACTAGGTATAGGTTTAAACTTAAAAACAAAAATAAACTAAGAGTTAACCTAAAACATGTAGCGCATTATATACTATTGTGGATAGCTTGTGTGGATAACATGTGTAATATATATAGAGCACTAAAAGATAGGAACCGGAGGTACCTAGTAAGGATATATTAGGTACTAGAGGAAAAGCGGTTTAGGAACGCTAAGTATATACATAAATAGCACCCAGTAGAAGTATAAGGTTAAGGGGACTTAATACTTTAACTAGGAAGATTCCTTATAGAAGAATGCCTAGATAGACAATAGTAGTGGAAGTGCCTAGAGAACACTTATCCATAGCATATAGAGGAAAAGAAATAAACTAAGTATTAGCCTAAGTTAGACTAAGTATAGGCAGGATCTAGCAGCCAACAGTTAGGAAAAGGGGAGGTGTACAGAACTAAAGGGAACTAGTGTTAGAGCCTTAGACCCTTAAAGGAATTTAAGGTTAACACCTAAATTTATAAGCTAAATGGCAAGATTAACAGTTCAAAGTGTTGGTAGATAGTAGAGCAACTAGGAACTACATATTACCAAAAGCAGTAGAAAGAATGGGGTTACCATATAGACAAAAAGAATACCTATATCTACTTATAACAATTTTAGGAGATCAGATAGCCTATAGAGGAGGTATTATTAATTTTAAAATAAGACCTATTTAGTTAACTATTAAAGGAAGACCAGTTAGAATGTCTTTTAATATCCTACTATTAGGACAGGATAAGGCGATACTAGGAATACCTTAGTTATAGGAGTACAATCCAAAGATTAATTAGGTTACAGGTTAGGTCAATATTAAGAATACTTAATAGTGTAAAGTGCAATAGTAAACCAAGTTGGTATAGTACCAAGTTGGAGTAATATATAAAGAGACTAAGCGAAGCTTAAGTTATGTACCAAAGAGATACCACAAGTATAGTAAAAAGTTATAGTTACCAGAAAGTAAAAAGCTGTTAGAGTATATAGCATAGGACTATAAAATAGAATTAAAAGAGGGAATAAGTCTAAAGTTCTTTCTAATCTACAAGCTTACTAAAACGGAGTTAGTAGCGCTTAAGGAGTTTATCCAGAAGAACTTATATAAGGGATATATTAGACCATTATAGTCATTAATAGGATATCCAGTACTATTCATCCTAAAGAAAAATAGAAAACTTAGGATGTGTATAAACTACAAACAGTTAAATAGCATTACTAGGAAGGATAGGTATTCTTTACCCTTAATTAGCGAAATCTAAGACAGGATAGGCAACGCAAAGATCTTTATAAAGATAGATCTAAGATAGGCGTACTATTAGATTAGGATCAAGAAAGGCGACAAATAGAAGGCAGCCTTTAGGTTAAAGAAAGGACTATATAAACTATTAGTTATGCAATTTAGGCTTATAAACGCACTAGTAACGTTCTAGAAGCAAATTAATAGTGTATTAGGAGAACACCTAGATAAGTTTGTTATAGTATACCTTAACAACATTATTATCTACTTAGAGAATAAGGAAGAACATAAAGAACACATTAAATGGGTCTTAAAGAGACTATAGGAAGAATAGATGCCAGTAGCAATTAAAAAATACAAGTTCTTTACAGTAAAGACCGATTTCGTAAGATTTATCATTAAACTAGGGAAAATCAGCATAGACCCAAAGAAAGTCAAAGCTATAGTAAGTTAGTAAGAACCAGAGAATATTACACAATTAAGGTCGTTTCTAGGGTTTTATAACTACTATAGGAGGTTTATAGCACAATGGTTAAAAAGCATTAAGCCGTTTATAAGGCTAACAAAGAAAGAGGAACCGTGGGTTTAGGGTAGTAAATAAAAGGAGCTATTCTAGGAACTTAAAGAGCTGTTTACCTAAGAGCCAGTCCTCAAGATCTATCAACTAAAGTTAGAAATAGTTATTAAGACAGACACATTAGACTTTACACTAGGAGTATATTTGCTATAAAAGTATTAGGACGCATAGCATCCAGTAACATACTATAGTTGGAAAATAACACCACTAGAGTTAAACTATAATATCTATAATAAGGAGTTGTTAGGTATAGTTACAGCACTTAAAAAATAGAGAGCATTTTTACAAGGTATAGAGAAACCATTTATAGTTAAGACAGACTATAAGAACCTTATAGGATTCCTAATAATAAAGGAACTTAACCAAAGACAGGTTAGATAGATGGAAATACTTATAAAATACTATTTTGAAATTCAGTATACTAAGGGTACAGATAATGCACAAGCAGACGCTCTAAGCAGAAAGGCTAAACTATAAAGTAACGAAAAGCTATCAGGAGCTTTGTTATAAAGGGATTAAGATAGATTAATTAGGTATAACTATCTAAAGATTATAGCAACCAAAGAAAGCCAGATCTATAAATTATTAGAGAGTAATTAGATATAGAAGATCTAAAAAGCACAGATAGAGAATCTAAACTTAGAGCAATACAAAAACAGAAAAGCAATATATATACCTAAGTCTATTACAGAAGAATTTATTAAGGAATTCCATAAGGGAATAATATAAGGACATAATAGAGCTATAGGCTTAGTGTTAAGGCTTTAAGAGGAGTACATTATTTAAGAAATCTAGGGGCTAGCAAGACAAGTTATAAAGGAATATTTAAATTACTAAAGGAACAAACCAATAAGGTATAAGCCGTATAGAGGGCTATAACCTGTCAAAGTACCAGGAAGACTATAGGAAGTTATATTATAGAACTTTATTATTAAGTTACCAAAGTTAAAAGATCCTATTATAGGACAAGATTATAACGCGATTTTAGTAATAGTGGATAAGCTAATAAAGTGGGGATACTTTATACATGTACTAAAGAGATATTAGTAGAAGATATCGCTAGAATCTATATAAAGGAAGTATTTACAAGACACGGAGCACTAGACAAGATTATATTAGATAGAGATCTAAGATTTATAGCAGCATTTTAGGAAGTATTTCTGGCAAAATAAGGAGTTTACGTAGTAATATCTACAGCGTATTATCCGCAGACGGACGGATAAATGGAAAGACTAAACTAAACACTAGAACAGTATCTAAAGTATTATATTAATCACATATAGAACAATTGGGTATTGTTATTACCAGTTATATAGTTTACGTACAACACAACACCATAAGAAGGAATGGGGATATTACTATTTAAGGCAAATTATGGGTATAAACCAAGAATGTCATTATCGCCACATTAAGCAAAAAAGACAAGTAGCACAGCTAAACAAAGAATGGAGACATTAATAAATCTTTATTAAGACCTTAAGGAAATAGCTAAACTAGTACAAAAACGAATAAAAAGGTACTACAACACTAAGAGATTTAAGGGACCAGATCTTAAGGAGGGAGATAAAGTATAGCTACTACACAAAAATTTTAAGAGTTGACGACTAAGCAAGAAGTTAGACTATATTAGACTAGGACCTTTTAAAATTAAGTAAAGGATTTTATTGGTTACATATAAGTTAAACCTACTAGCCAAAATAAAGATCTACCCTATATAATATATCGCAATGCTAAAGCTAGCATATAGGAATATTAAGCCACTAGTCTATAAGGCAGACACGTATAGAGGGCAAGAGGAAGACAAATAGTAAGTTTTAAAGATTATTAGTTACAAGGATATAGATAACAAAACATAGTATAAAGTAAAGTAGATAGGCTATAATAAGACTACCTAGGAACTACTAAGCAACCTAAAGAACACTATAGGAAAGGTAAAGAAGTATTAGAAGAAAGCAGGTCAGAAAGCATTAAAAAAGGATTACTAAAGAATAAGTCACCTAAGGGGGACCTAAGAGGAGCAATTGCTAAGCTACTCGGAGTTATTTCCCTTATAGGAGGAGAGCCAGTCCTTTTATTACCTAGCTTATTAAGACCCTATTAAACAAGCCTCTATTCCTTAGAACAGACCTTCTTACGCACTTTCTTAAGACAAAGAAGACAGGTAGAGGCTAATAGACGGGCTTTAAGGGTATGCTATTAAGCAGCTATAGCCTCCTACTCTGCTTCCTATAAATAATAAAGTTTATCTAAGGCGCTTAAGAGCTCACTATTAAGTTTTGTAGTAGCAGATTAAACACAAGACCCTACAATAAGTTACTTAGGGAACTCGAAGACTGTTAAGAGTTATAGAACGCGTATATTTAGCGTTAGAAACCGAATAAACATCATACAGCAATCGAACGTTTGATTTAGTACACTCTAAGTAGAAAGAGGGTTACTAGGATAAAGGACTCGCTAGTATAACGCACACCAACCCCTCTTTCGCATAATAAGAATATAGAGATGGCATAACTTCACTAAGCAACAGTATGGCAGCTATAGTACGGGCACGTTATTGGAACAAAGAAGAAGAAGATGCTTTAGGCATAATAAGTAAAAATATCAACCAGATTAATTAGACGGACATTACACCTCTAGTAGACAACTTAGAGATATTAGGAATCTTTAAGGACAAAAATAAAGAGGAGGGAGATAGTATTACGGACGCTTTAAGTACAATATTACAACTACTTAGAGAAGAGTCGGCGGAAGCTAGTTGGTTAATATAGGCACGGTCCAGGATAGAGCCGGTAGAGCTATGTGACAAGGAATAGTAACCAAGGTCATATAACGTGCTCTATAAAGTCTATAAGGTCTGCGAGGTCTGTTATATACCTTATATACCTTATATACCTTACGTACAAGAGAGGATTTCTTAGGAGTATAGTTGTGTATTTAAAGGACCTTAGTCCCTACCATAGATAGTTCTCTCCTTGTAGTAAATCTCAGAATACAATTAGAGTTAATCTATTAGGCAACCACTCCACCAGTTATTATTATGTTGTTGATTTGTTCTTACCTATATACCCAGCCCAATAATAGGACCCACCGTAGTTCCTACTACAAGGTTCCATTACAACGACATTCTTGCCCTAAATAAACGTCTTTCCTGGTAAATAAACTATCTCAATTAGAGACTACTCTACGTGCCTATTAATCTTCCTACCGCCAAGCTCTTTATATTTGTTAATAGATTATTCGTAAATAACAAAGATTTTAGCTCCTAGTTGGGATATAAGATTATTATCGCGAACGAATTTACTAGAGAGAATAACTTTATAATCTATAGCAATCTTATCTATTGGAGCTTAACTAAGAGTAAGCGCGTCACTTAAAGCATTCTAGCGTCAGAGATATACGGAATAGTTGGCGGAGTTAATATGGCAATTGTAATTGGAACTACCCTAAAGATAATTATAGATTAACTTAAACTTCCTATTATCCCTATAATCGTATGCACCGATTCATACTCCCTCTATAAGTGCTTAGTTAAGCTTGGTACTACAAAGGAGAAGCGCCTTATAATTAATATTATGGCACTTTATCAATCCTACAAACGGTAAGAACTCTTTAAGATTTAATAGATTAATAGTTAAGATAACCTAGTAGATATAATAACAAAGGCAAACCCAAATAAGGCTCTAGAAACGTTTATTAACACAAACACTCTACGTATATAAGTTAAAGGTTAGGTTAAAAGGGAGTAGAAGTATAACATTCTATAGACCCTAACTTAAACCAGCCAATTAGGATTTTCCATCCCTAGGATAGAAAATTGCTATTAGCTCACTTACTACTAGCGCCTTAGCGGCCTACCCGTCTTTCATTAGGAAAATATTCGCAGGATAAGATTTAAGTAGACTTTGATTTTCGCGTTTCGCGTAATTAACATACAATTTAACTAACTCAACACGCAATTGACTAACTTAACACGCAATTGACTAACTTGACACGCAATTTAACCAACTTAACACGCAATTAACTAACTTAATACGCAATTCGACCAACTTGACATGCAATTAACTAACTTGACACGCAATTCAACCAACTTAATATGCAATTGACCAACTTAACACGTAATTCAACTAACTTAACATACAATTAACTAACTTAACAACTTTAAAAGCTAACTATATATTTCTTAACACGCAATTAACCTACTTAGCAACTTTAAAAGGTAACTATATATTTCTTAACATGCAATTAAGGTAAAGTTATATGCTATATATTTAACTATTATATATTATCTAATATAATCTTATACAATCTTATATAGTTTTATTACTTGGAGGCTCTGCACAAGGCTCTACATAAGACTCTACACGAAGCTCTACACAAAGCTCTACACGAAGCTCTACACGAAGCTCTACACAAAGCTCTACACAAAGCTCTACACGAAGCTCTGCGTACAGAGGCTCTGCACGAAGCTCTGCGCATAGAGGCTCTGCACAACGCTCTACACAACGCTCTACACGAAGCTCTGCACGAAGCTCTGCACGAAGCTCTGCACAAAGCTCTACACAAAGCTCTGCACGAAGCTCTGCACAAAGCTCTGCACAAAGCTCTGCACAAAGCTCTACACAAAGCTCTGCACGAAGCTCTACGTACAGAGGCTCTGCACGAGGCTCTGCGCGAGGCTCTGCGTACAGAGGCTCTGCACAAAGCTCTATATAAAGCTCTGCACGAAGCTCTGCATAAGGCTCTGCGCGAAGCTCTGCATACGGAGGCTCTACATGAAGCTCTACACGAAGCTCTATACGAAGCTCTACATACAGAGGCTCTGCACAAGGCTCTACGCGAAGCTCTACATACAGAGGCTCTACACGAAGCTCTGCATCAGGTCCCCGCTATATTCCCAATAGCGTCTACACGTGTCTCTGCCTATATAGCCGCCTTATTTTTTACCCTTCTTTCCTTCCTTACATCCTCCCTACCTAGGGAGGCACTAGAACGGCAGCCAGCAGAGGACCGTTGCTAGAACTAGATAACTATCGCTAGAACCAGACAACCGTTACCAGAACCAGACAACCGTCGCCAGAGCCAGACGACTATCGCCAGAGCCAGACAACTGTCGCTAAAACCAGACGACCGTCGCTAGAGCCAGACAACCATCGCCAGAACCAGACGACCGTCTCCAGAGTCAAACAACTGTCGCCAAAACCAGACGACCGTCGCCAGAGCCAGACGACCGTCGCCAGAACCAGACAACTGTTGCCAGAGCTAGACGACCGTCGCTAGAACCAGACAACCGTCGCCAGAGCCAGACAACCGTCGCCAGAACCAGACGACCGTCGCTAGAACTAGACGACCGTCGCCAGAACCAGACAACCGTTACCAGAACCAGATAACCGTCGCCAGAACTAGACGACTATCGCCAGAGCTAGACGACCGTCGCTAGAACTAGACAACCGTCGCCAGAGCTAGACAACAACGACTAGCCAGCGAGCACTATAAACGATTCAATCAATTGATCGAATCAAGGTAGCACAGACAGGTAGGCACAAATAGGGAGATGCTGACGGGTAGGCAGATACAGACAGGTAAGTAGATGCAGACAGGCAAGCAGATACAGACAGGTAAGCAGATGCAGACAGGCAAGCAGATGCAGACAGGTAAGCACAAATAGGGAGATGCTGACGGGTAGGCAGATACAGACAGGTAAGTAGATGCAGATAGGCAAGTAGATGTAGATAGGTAGGCAGATACTGACGGGTAGGCAGATATAGACAGGTAGGCAGATGTAAACAGGTAGGCGATGCAGACAGGTAGGCAATACAGACAGGTAGGCAATGTAGATAGGTAAGCAAATACAGACAGGTAAGCAGATGTAGATAGGTAGGCAGATGCTAACGGGTAGGTAGATATAGATAGGTAGGTAGATATAAATAGGTAGGCGATGCAGACAGGTAGGCAATACAGACAGGTAGGCAATGCAGACAGGTAGGCAATGCAAACAGGTAGGTAATGCAGACAGGTAAGCAGATATAGATAGGCAAGCAGATGCAGACAGGTAGGCAGATACTAACAGGTAGATAGATATAGACAGGTAGGCAGATATAAATAGGTAGGCGATGCAGACAGGTAGGCGATATAGGCAGGTATGTAAGTTAATAGGTAGATAGGTAGAAGAGAACCATCGCTATATTATATTAAATTATCTAAAATAATATTATTTATTT
>Ga0307507_10006977_pt1 | contig 16789 bp, 5 predicted proteins | sample 7_EM_MG_FD_207223 | JGI IMG/M metagenome (GOLD analysis project Ga0307507, IMG submission 207223) | Populus trichocarpa ectomycorrhiza microbial communities from riparian zone in the Pacific Northwest, United States - 7_EM | ecosystem: Host-associated > Plants > Roots > Unclassified | place...
CCTAAGAAAAGAAGTAAGGAATAACTAGAGACGGTTTATAAACAAATATACTACTAACCTAAGTCTCCCCTATAATAAGGGCCTTTGGACCATAGCAAAATAGGTAAAGAAAAAGGTGGGACGCCTAATAGAAGATCTACACCTACTACCCCTACAAAGAGTAGGCGAACTATAGGCCACAAGCAACAATAATAAGAAGGTAAAGATCCTTATAGAAAGATTTTTCCCTTAACCGGCTCTAGTAGACCTTAGCAACATTACTAGTAAAATACCAGTAACTCACCTAAGGGTCAACAGCGATATAATAACTAAAGAAATAGCCAGAACTATTAGCCGCCTCTTAAATAATATAGCACTAGGACTAGATAGGATTTTAAACAAAGCCCTAAAGACTTATAGACCACTTATAGCACCTTGGCTTACAGACGTAGCCAAAGCATGCTTTATAATAGGCTACTACCCGTAACTTAGAAGATCTATAACAACAGTTATCTTATAAAAAGAAGGTAAAGTAGACTACTTAATCCTAGGAAGCTACCGCCCTATTACCTTAAAAAACACCCTAAACAAGATCTTAGAAAAGGTTATAGCGGACTATATAGCAAATACGGCAGAGGAACACGCCCTACTACTACAAAGCTAAATAGGGGCAAGAAAGAATCGCTTAACGCTATTAGCACTTACACTACTCGCTACTACCATTAAAACTGCATGGGCTATATGAAAGGACTTTATAGTATTAATGCTTAGCCTAGATATTAGCGGCGCCTACAATAATATACCCTATAAGCGTCTTCTATACATCCTTAGGGCAAAGGGCTTCCCAAAATAGATTATTTAGTTTATTTAAGGATTTATAGGCCAGAAAAAAACGTTATTAGTCTTTAGCGGATACTAAAGCCCCCCTATTGCAGTTATAATAGGAATACTATAAGGATCACCTCTGTCGCCTATACTCTTTCTCTTCTTTGTAAGTAACCTGCTTAACACCTTTAAGAAAGGGGCGACCTAGGGGATAGGCTTTATCAATAATATAAACCTAATTATATATAGGCCAACAGCCGCAGAGAACTATAGGATACTAGAGAAAGCCCACAATACCTATATAGAATAGGCAAGATAACATAGAGTCCAATTCTTACTAGAGAAATACCAGCTAATCTATTTTATAAGAAAATATAACCAATCTGCAGATCTTTAGCATACAATCTATATCTAAGGCTTTAGGGGTCAACCGGTTTAAGGCCTAAGGGTATTAGAAGTATAGGTAGACAGTAAGCTCCGGTAGAGCGCATATACGGCATAAACGGCCCATAAGGGCTAAGTATAGTATATTGCTATATCTAGGATCGTTAATTCTATATAGGGTCCATGCTTCCAGAGGTTACGCCTACTATACATAGCAGTTGTCCGGCTAACTATAACGTATAGATCTAGCATTTAGGCCACTAGAGAAACCAAGAAAGGCCCCCTTAAATCACTCCTTAAACCACTTTAAAAGGTCCAAACAGCCTGCCTTAGGAGTATAATAGGCAGGTATAAGCAAACGGCCACAGCACTGCTTAAAAAGGAAGCCAATATTCCCCCCCTATAACTATATATTAAAGCCGATGCAATGCAAAGGGTACAAAAGGAACGCAACTCTAATGTTATAAAGTATATTAAGACACGCCTAAATAAACTATAGAGGGACCCTAGGGTACCCTATAGAAGAAGAAACCAACAACCCTAAAGTAGGGAAGATATATTAGGAAAACAGGTAGAGAAAGCAGAAGAAGAATAGTACGGCGCTAGGGCCCAGGCCTATATAGAGGAGAAAGGGAGACGCGCAAGAGGCCAGTAAAGATAACAGTAAGGGAGAGAAAGGAGCTAAAGTAGAGTATAAAAGAGTACTAGAAAACCATCTACCGCAATATAATACTGGTTGGACCGACGCTGGAGAGACAAATAGGAGTTAAAGGTATAGAGATAGACTTAGATAAGGGGAACCCAAGCCATAGCATAGGTAATACTATAGGGGGTAAATACCTAAGGGCTCTAAGAGGGCCTAATAAAGGCAGAAAATATAATGGCAACACTTTTAAGGACAGGAATAATAGGACTAAAAGATTGGCTTTACTAGGTGGGTATCCTAGTAGGTAGCCTAAGGTGTGAATATGGCTAGCTAAAATAGACACTAAAATATATAATACTGTTATGCCCCTTATATACTAGCCGAGAAGCAATACTCTTAGTAGCTGGCACAGAAAACTATAATACACTGCTCTTAATATAGAAAGGCCTTAAGGCGGCTACCCGGTGGCTTATTGGCTAAAATATGCTAGACTAGTTCCGGGTTATAAAGGAAATAGCAATAAAAAGCAAAGGGGCGAGTAATAGGCGCCCCCTAATAACTCTATAGGAGTAGAGTATAGTATATAATACTAGCGCGTTTGTAGGTTTGTTACGGCAGTAGTGGTTCCTAAAGAGGTTAAAAAGTAAAGTAGTAGAGTACCACTAGTAACTTATAGGCGACTTATAAGCGAGCCCTAAAAGGCAGGGAGACGGATTACAGGGTTTTCTTAAATAGAGTTTTCTCCCTATATGTATATAAGGAGTAGTCCACGTGGGCCCAATAGGGATCTAAATCGGACGTTAAGCAATAAATAATAATATTTATAAAGAATAGAAGAATAAAGACCCCCTATCTATTACTAATCTAATTAAGGAATTTAAGGAACACTATTATATACAGTAATAAGCATCTACTACTACTACTGCCAATTAATCTGTATTTATAACCTTTTAAAACAATTCCAATTCTAATTCTAATTTAGATTCTAATAAGTAATTCTAATTCCTATAGCAATTTAAATTTAAATTTAAGATAGCATAAGAAATATATATACGGCCTTATACATTAATATAGCGACTACTACTATATTACTAAGCACAGCGTGGTTTTTAATAAGCAAAAATCCAGCTAATAAAATATTAGCATTTGTTAATATTTATAGTGTTAATATTAGAATTGTATAATTATAGCACCTATTGTACCAACCGCGTGCCTACGCGTTTGGTGTACTGAATACGCGTTTACGCGTTCTGTGCACTAACCACCCGCTTACGCGTTTGGTACACTCCTGAAACACTAGCTTAGGGGGGAGGTGCGTTAGTATATAGACCACATAGCCTACCTTAATAGAATCGACAGTCACCACCGTCTAAAAGAGCATATAATACTATACGTATTTCATGCCCCTAGACACGACTCACTCGTGCTATTAAATTAGTACGAAACCAATAAGAATATTAGTAATTTTTGGACAAAATTATTATAATAGAAATATACTTATTTCAAAATAAATATTATATAAATTATTAGCATAAATTGGCAGTTTTATAATATAATTATATAACTTAAGCTATATAATCTAGTTATGTAATAGCGCGCCTTACTTTTAGAGCTCTTGCTATACCTGGCCCAAAAAGACCAAACCAACCAAAAGAACCCTAAAAAACACCCTGATAATCCCCTGAGATGCATGCATTATAGGGAAGGCATAGGTGGAATAATGGTAGTACGCAGTCGCGTGTAACCGCCAGACCTATACCCAACAATAGCCCCCCACAACAATAATAAGGACGGGCGAATACCACACCAGAAAGCGGAAATACCCTGATTAAGAAGGCATCTGACAAAATATAAAGCCTTTTGGACGCGTCTAGTATCTGGAACTGTGGGGGAGTATCTATTAGCCATTACGAACTAATGCAGCTAGTAGAATGGCTCCAGTTTAGTGAACCTTAGGCGCCCCTCTAGCAAACCCTTAATTAAATCCTCTAACGGCTAAATAAAATTGAAGATAAATAAAACCCCCCCCTATAGGCGAACCGCACCTGGGCCGCTGTAGCTGCGCTCCTATAGCACAGGGAACCTACCCCCCTAAAGACAACAACCAGGCATACAATCACAATATAACTAAATACAGAAAAGGCAGAGGAACTTAGGGGATAATTAGAAATAGAAGTTCTTATAAAGATTCGCAAGGAGGTCCACAACGCCGTTGCAGTCCAACACCTTAGGAGTGGAGATATTAGAGTCACCCTAAAGGACTAATAGGCAAAGGAACGGGCCGTAAGGGCAGGGGACAGGCTAGGAGAGCGTATTGGTATAAAAGTGCTTCGTGAAGATTACCTAGTTAAAGTCCTGTCGGTTCCCATAAGCCTTAGGGTAAAAAGGGGACGCTAGGCGGACAATACAGCAACTATATAGGAGATAGTAAAATAAACGGAACGCCTTATACCAGGACTCGTAATTACCCAGATCTAATAGCTTTAATAGGAAAATACAAACTAAGCATACAATGAGAACAATAAGAGGATATAAGGGGCGCCAGAGACTCGCTAGGGAAACGATAGACGAACGCATGGCTCCCTTATTATTAGCGTATATATACTAGGAATGCAAAAACTCCTTATCCAAAAAGGAATAATTATAAATGGCCTTATATATAACACAAGGCTCTATAACTACAGACTACGCCTAGAACGATGTTATTGCTATGTATAATAGGGACACACCCAATCCACATACGCAGCACAGGTGTGCTGCGGCTACTATGCAGGCCCCTATGATATAAGACAATATATAAATTAAGACTAAACAAAATGCGCGAACTGTCACCGAAGCACACATAAGGCGTGGGAGAGAGAAGGCTGCATTGAATACAGGAGACAGAAGGAAAGGGCTTAACAGCTACGGGAACAACTACACGCTAGGTTATATGAATGGAAACAACAGGTAATAAGCTAGGGGGACGCAGGTGTCTTCCCAGCGTTTCCTACCTTTAACACTAGGGGGCTAAGCTAGCTATCCCAAGCCTTAACGGGCCAAAAGCGACGCTGCGCGATATTACCAGACCGAACAGGAATATAAGGGACACATGGGATATAAGGGAGAGAACACCCAGTAGGAAGACCCCTATGGACGGCTACGGCAAGTTTAAGGCCGGGATAATTAAGAATTAGATTTAACGCGGTAAATATAACACACATAGCTAGCTTATAAGGGGCACATAGCCAACTGGTAAGAACGGGGGAAGAACTGGAGGTAATAACAGACTTAGATTTAGAAAGGCTAGTAGGAATATAAGATATAGGAATGGAAAGCTCCATATAAAATAAGTAGTGGCTAGGGAGCAAACACAGGAGACGGAAGTTCTAAATATTTTAGAGAAAGTAGAAACGGAAGAAGCGAGGAGTAAAGGAGAGGCGAAGGACCCCTACTAGAGGTCCGCCACTTAACCATTATATAGTATAACTGCGGCAATACGAACCACTGTCTAGTAAGGCCCCTACTAGACAGTCTAGACCCAGAAAAACACCATATTCTTGCCATATAAGAGCCGTATTACAATACCTATACACAATTAATATACTGCCCCTAAGGATTCTAGCTCCTGTATAAACCAAAAGCAGCCACACGCGTATGCTTTATAATTAGTAAAAATATCAGCCTTGCCTTATAGTCATGGCAGGCAGTTAACCCAGATATTACAGTTATAACCATTTAGATATATAGGGGACTAGTACAAATCATTAATGTCTATAACCCTAGGGTCAAAGGGGTAGCATAGACAGAGAATATTATATCTATAATAAGCTTGCTAGAAACTGAACACGCGGAGTCCATCCTACTAGGAGATATAAACCTCCACCACCTATGGTGGGGGGGCATCCATGTTACTGCTAATTAACAGGCAGAGTGCCTACTAAGAGCTATAGACAACGGGGGCCTTAAGCTAGCTACCCCCCCAGGTGCAATTACATGGCAATGGGGCACTACTAAAAGTACAATTAACCTTACAATTATGGACGAAAACCTATACTAGAGACTTAAAAGGTGCTCCCTTAAAGAAGAATGGGCACTTACCTTAGACTATATCCCTATCCAGATATAACTAGATCTGGACATTAAGGCGCAACTAAATGGCAAAAGATACGCAATAAGGAAGCTTAACGTAAATAGCTTCCTTAATACAATTAAACAACAACTCTAAGACTTAGAAGAAATCCACCCAATACTAAATAAGCGAGGCTTATTGGCTACCCCCAAGGAAATTGATCAAAAACTAGAAAGGATCCAGGCAGCAATTAAAAGTGGGCTAAAAGAGCACTGCCTGGTTTTAAAACCAGGCCCCTACGCGCGATACGTATGGTCCGCACAGTGCGCGGCCCTTGTAGCCGGCTAACGACGAGCAAGAAGGAAATACACAAGCAGCCACGATTCTGAGGACGAGAGACGATATAAAGACATAAGAAACCAGCTAAAGAATACCCTAAGAAAAGAAGCAAGAAATAACTGGAGACGGTTTATAAACAAACACACTACTAACCTAAGTCTCCCCTATAATAAGGGCCTTTGGACCATAGCGAAATGGGCAAAGAAAAAGGCGGGACGCCTAGTAGAAGATCCATACCTACCACCCCTATAAAGAGCAGGCGAACCACAGGCCACAAGCAATAATAATAAGAAGGCAAAGATCCTTACAGAAAGATTTTTCCCTTAACCAGCTCTAGCAGACCTTAGCAACATTACCGGTGAAACACCGGTAACTCGCCTAAGGGTCGACAGCGATATAACAACTAAAGAAATGGCTAGAACTATTAGCCGCCTCTTAAATAACACAGCACTAGGACCAGATAGGATCCTAAATAAAGCCCTAAAGACCTGTGGACCACTTATAGCACCTTAGCTTACAGACGTAGCCAGAGCATACTTTACAATAGGCTACTACCCGCGACTTAGAAGATCCATAACGACGGTCGTCTTATGAAAAGAAGGCAAAGCAGACTACTTAATCCCAGGAAGCTACTGCCCTATTGCCTTAGAAAACACCCTAAGCAAGATCTTAGAAAAGGTTATAGCGGACCGCATAGCAGATATGGCAGAGGAACACGCCCTACTACTATAAAGCCAAATAGGGGCAAGAAAGAATTGCTTAACGCTATTAGCACTTACACTACTTGCTACCACCATTAAAACTGCATGGGCTATGCGAAAGGACTTTATAGTATTAATACTTAGCCTAAATATCAGCGGCGCCTATAATAATATACCCCATAAGCGTCTCCTATACATCCTTAGGGCAAAGGGCTTCCCAGAATGGATCATTCAATTTGTTTAAGGATTTACAGGCCAGAAAGAAATATTACTGGTCTTTAACGGATACTAGAGCCCCCCTATTGCAGTTATAATAGGAATACCACAAAAATCACCTCTATTGCCTATACTCTTTCTCTTCTTTGTAAGCAACCTACTTGACACCTTTAAGGAAGGGGCGACCTAGGGGATAGGCTTTGTCAATAACACAAACCTAATTATATATGGGCCAACAGCCGCAGAGAACTGTAGGACACTAGAGAAAGCCTATAATACCTATATAGAATAGGCAAGACAACATAGAGTCCAATTCTTACTAGAGAAATACCAGCTAATCTATTTCACAAGAAAACGTAACCAATCTACAGATCTTCAGCATACAATCCATATCTAAGGCTTTGGGGGTTAACCGGTTTAAGGCCTAAGGGTATTAGGAGTGTGGGTAAACAGCAAGCTCCAGTAAAGCGTATATGCGGCGCAAGCGGCCCGTAAGGGCCAAGCACAGTATATCGCTATGTCCAGGATCGTTAATTCTACATAGGGTCTATGCTTCTAGAGGTCACGCCTACTATATACAGCAGTTATCCGGCCAACCATGACGTATGGATCTAGTATTTGGGCCACTGGAGAAACTAAGAAAGGCCCCCCTAAATTACTCCTTAAACCACTCTAAAAGGTCTAAATAGCCTGCCTTAGGAGTATAACAGGCGGGTATAAGCGAACGGCCACAGTACTGCTCGAGAAGGAAGCCAATATTCCCCCCCTATAACTATATATTGAAGCCGATGCAATGCAAAGGGTGCAAAAGGAACGCAACTCTAACGTTATAAAGTATATTAAGACACGCCTAAATAAACTATGGAGGGACCCTAGGGTGCCCTATAGGAGAAGGAACCAACAACCCCAAAGTAGGGAAGATATATTAGGAAAACAGGTGGAGAAAGCAGAAGAAGAATGGTGCGGCGCTAGGGCCTAGGCCTATATAGAGGAGGAAGGGAGACGCGCAAGAGGCCAGCAAAGACAATAGCAAGGGAGAAAAAGGAGCCAAAGTAGAGCATAAAAGAGTACTGGAAAACCATCTACCGCAACACAATACTGGTTGGACCGACGCTGGAGAGACGAATGGGAGTTGAAGGTACAGAGGTAGGCTCAGGTAAGGGGAACCCAAGCCGTAGCATGGGTAATGCTATGGGAGGTAAATACCCAAGGGCTCCAAGAGGGCCTAACAAAGGTAGAAAATATAATGGCAACACTCTTAAGGATAGGAATAATAGGACTAAAAGATTGGCTTCACTAGGTGGGTGTCCCAGTGGGTAGCCCGAGGTGCGAATGTGGCTGGCTAAGATAGACACTAAAACACGTAATACTGTTATGCCCCTTACGCACTGGCCGAGAAGCAATGCTCTCAGCAGCTGGCATAGAAAACTATAATACACTGCTCTTAACACAGAAAGGTCTTAAGGCGGCTACCCAGTGGCTTATTAGCCAAAATGTGCTAGACCAGTTCCGGGTTGCAAAGGAAATAGCAATAGAAGGTAAAGGGGCGAGTAACAGGCGCCCCCTAATAACTCTACAGGAGTAGAGTATAGTGTGTGATACTAGCGCGTCCGTAGGTTTGTTACGGCAGCAGTGGTTCCTAAGGAGGTCAAAAAGTAAAATAGTAAAGCACCATTAGTAACTTGCAGGCGACTTATAAGCGAGCCCTAAAAGGCGGGGAGACGGATCACGGGGTTTTCTTAAATAGAGTTTTCTCCCTATATGTATATAAGGAGTAGTCCGCGTGGGCCCAATAGGGATCCGAATCGGACGTTAAGCAATGAATAATAATAATAGCGCGCCTTTATATAATCTTTTAATATTAACCTTTTACTTTAACTTTAACTTTACCTTATTAATAACAGTAATAATAATATATATATATCCTCCGGAAAGATTATATAAAGCTAATATTAACTTAGGGCTCTTATCCTCTATAACGCTGCCGCCGCTACCGCCGCCCTTGCTGGCCCTAACGCCAACCCTATCCTTATTATAGGATAGCAGTAGTTGGCTTCCTGGTGTTATAGTTTACAGAGCCGTATGTTACTAGCCCTTTTAGGGCAGAATATAGAGTTTATATAAGGCGTGATCTCCTCTTATTAGATAGCTTCGCACTAGCCTTTATATATTAACGCCATCCTTATATAATCTTGGGGTTGGGTAGTAGGTAACCTATACGCTGCGTGCCTTAGCGCCTACCTAGGCTACTGCCTGTTTCTATTATATTATTGGGTACCTAGGCACTTTGGCGGAATATATAGGAATTATAAATAGTGTAACTATTAGGGATGCACATAATCAGTATAACCGTAATCGGCCCATAGATTTTGATTCCTGTAAAATCACACCTTCCGATTATAATTGATTGCATTAATTATTTTAGTTATGTACTAATTTCCTAATTAGGTAAGTAGGTGTAAATACAGGTATATAGTGATTAAAAAGGAATTCTAGGTAAGATATGTTGTAACGTATTGAGGCGTATATATTAAATTTTTCTAAGAAAGCCCACACGGACTTTTTTTGTATGTAAAACCGCAAGGCTCAGTGCTTTTTAGAAAATTAATGCGCAACTTTCTTAACACCAAAGCTTTATTACTATATTCTATTCCTACGCGTTCTTTCCGTGGGCGATTATATTGATTACACTATCGTAACCATAATCAAAAGATTGATTTTGATTGCGATTAGTTGTATAATATAGTAATTATAACTTATGTAACTAATAGAATAGTTATATGCATCCCTGGTAACTATGCATCCCGCTGCTCTATATAAGATAAGGATAGAGGTAATAACGGTAAACCTCTACGCTTACTAGCAGGGCTTAGTGGCAATAGTAGGGACGGCACGGTAGCGGCACTATTATTAATTAACAATAAGCCTGGGGCTATAGCCTAAAACGCAATTATTCTTATATAAGGTATGTACGAACTTTTATTTAGTATATATTAGCATATATCTAGTTATTAGGATTATTAGCAGCACTTATATAAGATCTATGGCTTAATATACTATATAGGCTAAGTAGTTGTCTTATATAATAAAACCAAAACAAATTAGTATATGGAGATAATTAAGATAGATATTATTAAATTAAAAGCTTTGTATAAAAAATAAGTTAAATAACCTTAAGTAAGAGCTTAGTTCGCTGCCACTATTTTAAATATTCTACTCTTTTAAGACACTTAATACCCATTTATATTCTCTCCCATAAAATTATATAACGTGCTCCTAAAAAGAATCGTTCTAGTTTATTACTTATTACTAGAATTAATAGAATAGTAATAGCTAGTAGCGATAGTCGTAGCCATCGTACACGCTATTACTTTTGGCATTACTATTTAAGGGTAAAAAGCTTTCTAATCTAACTTAGAGGATTATCGATATAGTTGTTATACTTATCTTAGCTTTAAGGTTAAGTAAACTTATTAAGATTCTTAATAATCTAATTATATAAATCTAGTTCTTATTCAGTAGAGGCTTACCTATAAGATAAAATTAATAGCTAAGTAGAAAAAGTCTTAGGCCTAAAAGCTTATAATTAGTAATCCTCTTAAAGTCCTTTAACCTTTTTAAGTGCAGCTTTCTGCCACTTTTTTTCCTAATTTACTTGAATATACCTTATACGACGTTTAGAATAAAGAATAATTACCGCAGCATATAACAGGGATTTATTAGACTTTAGGTAGTATTTATTAAACACCTTCCATCCAATTTAAATTTTTTTACTAAAGTAGCTATTATTCTTATGGTGTTCCTATTGTATGACGTTAGAAAAACTTTTAAAAGTAAAGAGAATTCTTATAAGACTCTACTTAAAATGCTTTATAAGAATATCCATTAAAAAGAGAACGCTTAAAATTGTTATATTATATCCTTAAGTTTCTAATATTACCCTCTTAAAGATCTAAAGGAAGTTATACGTTATATAAAACGAAGTCCAATCCTATAGAGTTAAGAAATCTTTGCTTAAGGTCTTAGTATGCTTCTTTATATAAAGATTAATTGCTAACTTATGCTCTAAGGCAACCTAAAGTATTTAATGCCAGCTATTCTATCTTGTATAATTATCTAATAGAATTCTTCTTTAAGTAATAGTAAGGAAGTCTTTCGTATAGCTAGGTGAGCTTTAAGTATATATAATAATGTTATAGAGTTTACCTAGTGCACTAAGAGCTTAAAATCGGCTACTTTTAGAGTTTAGGTTAACTTAAAGTCCTCTCTTATTCTTAATATTACATAATATAAGCTTATCTTCTTAAATCAAGTCTTAGAAGAGGAAGGCCTTAACAGTAAGGTAGATAATATAGCCATTATACTAGATTTATTGGTGTATAGATTTCCACTCTATGTTATATTCTTCTTAAAGATACTTCTGGATTATATAATATAGGATATTATTTATAGATGTATTATTAGCGATAATAGCACTAAGGCTCTATATAATACCATAGTCCTAAAGTATTAGAAGCAGCGTCTGGAACTAATCCTCTCCGCTATATAATAGAGTTATATAAAGCGTAAGAAGGCCTCTTTTTAATCTTTTATTTTAATCTATAAGCTGTTATAATATCATCCTTAACCTCTAGATTAAGAACCCTATAAAATATATAAAACTCTGGCCATTTAACTATTCTAAATAGGAGTCTTTGTACGGTTATTAAGGAAATAAGCGCTGTAGCAATAGCTTCCCGATTTAGGGTGTTTTAAAGGGCAAGCGTATTAACATTATTTAACTGCTCTATATCGCGGAGCTGTATATAGAGATGTTAAAGTTAACTGCGGGTTTTTATATAAATAGGGCCCTCTTACTTTTCTAAGTAGATATTATGCTTAGTTCTTAGGTAATTTCAAAAGTTTATAGTAGATTTTAAGTAATATACTATTATTATATAATGTTTGCAGTATGTAAGCCTTATTCTCTTATAGTATATATTTTTATCTTTGTCTGGAGCTTAAGTATATATTTATAGGTTGGAAGTCTTCTTTTGCTAGCGGTTTAATAACTCCTCTATATTAAAGGAGTCTAATATAGGTAATAAGTCTGCTTTAGAAGCTATAATGTTTAATAATCTATCTGTATAATATTAAGGTTAAAAAAATTTTAAGGGGTGTTAAGAAGATTTATAAATATTATAAATATCGCCAATACTTGCTAATACTCGCCAATATTAATTAGTGCCAATATTAATTAATCTAATTGGCAATATTAATATTAAAAACCACGCTAGCTAAGTAGAAGTGCCCTTAAGAATAGGAACTAAACCTAGACATTAAAAAAAAAATAGATAAAATAATTTTATTTAGGCCTTGGGTTAAGCGTATAGTTAATTATATTTAAAAAGAAGAGTAGGAAGTAGAGAACTTAGGAATAATTAATTTTAATTCTAAAACTGTTGGTCACACAGGGTGACTTACCAATAACGACTACTTAAGTAGGTTACAGTGATGTTGTTTTTATTAATGCATGAATTAATTGGAATAAGGAAGGGCGAAGAGCTTAAGGCTCCTCGCCACGCTAGTGCCGCGACGACACGTAATGACCGCTTGCCTTATTCCCGACACTGGCAACTCTCCTTTTATAGTTGCTATTTATATACACTTGTAGATTACTACTATACAAAGATACTAAGCGAAGAAGAAGAAGAAGAATGTTGGGGTTAATATAAAGGCGAGGGGCCGCCAAGGCGCTAGTAGTAAGCGAGCTAATAGCGATTTTCCATGCCGGGTATGGAAAATCCTAATTGGCTAGTTGAAATCAGGGTCTGTGGAATATTATGCTCTTACTCCCTTTTAACCCAACCTTTAACCCATATATATAAAGTGTTTATGTTAACAAATGTTTCTAAAGCCTTGTTTAGGTTTGCCTTTATTATTACATCTACTAGGTTATCTTGGCCATTAATCCATTAAATCTTAAAGAGTTCTTACTGTTTGTAGGATTGCTAAAGTGCCATAATGTTAATTATAAGGCGCTTCTCCTTTGTGGTACTAAGCTTAACTAAGCACTTATAGAGGGGATATAAGTTGGTATATACAATTATAGGGATAATAGGAAGTTTAAGTTAATCTATAATTATCTTTAGGGTAGTTCTAATTGCAATTGCTATATTAACTCCACCAACTATTCTATATATCTCTAACGCTAGAATGCTTTAAGTAACGCGCTTACTCTTAGTTAAGCTCTAATGGATAAGATTACCATAGATTATAAAGTTATTCTCTCTAGTAGATTTGTTTATAATAATGATCTTATATCCCAGCTAGGAGCTAAAATCTTTATTATTTATAAACAATCTATTAATAAATACAAAGAGCTTGGCGGTGGGAAGATTAATAGGCATATAAAGTAGTCCCTAATTAAGATGGTTTATTTGCTAGGAAAGACGCTTATTTAGGGCAAGAATATCATCCTTGGTTGGTTCCTGGTATTAGGCAGCAATAAAGAGATTAAAGGAAGCCTTGGGTTAATAGATAGAAGCAATATATACTCTATAAGCGTGTTGCTCTACATATCCTTGCTTTAGAGAATTAACATTAATAATATTAATCTTCTTACCTTAACCCTTTTAGTGTAAAGCAATAGAATCCTTATTTAGGGAGAGGATGCATCTATTAAAGAGTAATAGTATTGTTAAATTAAGCTTTTTCTTTAGCTTTGCTATAAGATTTGCCTTTATTAGCTTATTTTCTTTAAGGGCTAAGAATTAGTCGTCTCCTAAGATAATTGTATTATTAGTTTATATACTGACAATTCTAAATAGGGTTCCTGTAGTTATAATAAGGAAGTAAAGATTAAATATAGAAGTAGTTATTAGAAGCTTCTCTTTATAGTACTTACTATAGATAGCCCACTAATAAGTTCCTACCTCTGCAATTCCATATAATGGCTTAAGCACAACTATAATTATATCTTTGGGATATTGGTGGCGAAGTTGCTCTAGAAGGTATACTAATATCAAGCACTAAAGGTGCGTCTCTAATTGGGTGTAGGCCTAAGTAATATCTTATAAATAAACCATTATTCCATTCTTTATTAAGGAGAGAGCTAGCGCAATAATAACTTACTAACTAGCTTATTAAATTATAGGGGATTGCGTAAGAATTACTTCCTTACTATTATTATTATAACCTTAGATAACTAGCCTTAACTTCTTAAATAGGGTATTAGTAGCTTTGCCCTTAATCTTGTTAACTATTCTTAACTTAAAGATATAAACTCTATTAAACTTGGTAGGGTTATACTTCTTAAATTTAAAAACTCCTCTTATAATAAAACTGTTAATCTTCTACTTATCAGATGCTTGGAAAGGGGCTCCTTAAGTTATAATACGGCCTTCCTTTTAGAGTTATTTTGCAAGCTTAAAGTCCGCCTTCTCTTTAGCTATTATAAAGGCCATTAATAACTTAACTCTACTCTTAATGGCGGCAACAAATTACTCTTTAAAATTAACAAGATGTTAGCAATTTTATAATCCTTTTAGGCAACCTCTACCGCGTTATAGTTACGGCATATCTGCTACAACTATATTAGAATTATAGTTGCCTTCTAGAGTATATTAATCGTGGTTCTCCTCTAGGGTATCCTCTAGGGCATCTTATAAAGGCTTAAAACTATTATCCCTATAGTAGGGCTTAATAACGGTTAAGCGGAATTAAGTGGGTTTATGGGGCATCTAAAGAGTATAAGTTTAACCATTAATTATAATAAGTTTATGTGGGCCTAACCAGCCTCCCTTTTTACGCCATACCCATACTTTAGATTAGAGTGGCAGATCTGTTATTATTAAGGTGTTTAGACCGTTTCTTATTTTTAGTATATTGTTAACCTAACATATGGCGTAAATACGGCGCACCTCCTTTATTGCTTTATGGATAGCCTTAGCTTATTATATAATAGATAGTGTCGGAATGTTAGTCATGTGACGTGGTCACGAGACCATGAAGCGAGACTAGCTAATCTAACCTTGGAGCAACCCTTTACTTCGAGACAACAATCAACTACCAACTTCAACACCGCATACGTACCACTATAAGTGATATTTGTGCACGTTAATAAAGTGAGTATACTGACACTAATTAGTAGACGTACAGATTAGGAAATATGCAATAAGCTAGAGCTTAAGAACCGTGCTAGAAACAGTACATAGATTGCCTGCCTTGTCTATTTTAGTTAAAGGAGAAAGCTATATTACCCTTAAAGCTTGAGACCACGTATTAGCTTAACTGCTGACGCGTCAGATCGCCTAGAGAATTGTATCTTTATTTGGAGAAGATTATGACCTCCCTTAAGCTTAAGAGAATTTGTACTGGCCTTACAGCCAATATAATAGATTGCTGAGAGAATAGCAGTCTTGCTAAGAACACTTTATAGGCCTAATGGCTATAGAGGATGTATATACCCTTACCTTTACACCCTTACCTTAAACCTCAATCTTAACCTTAACCTTAACCTTAACTACAACCCTTAACCTCAACCTTAACCCCGACCTTGACCTTAACCTTAAACTATAATATACACAAAGACACGACAATATGGAAATTGATTGGAAGGAGAGAATTGCCAGATATGGTTACGGGATTAATGTAGCAACTGCCTTGGAGGAAGACCTGGAAGAATATATGGAAACGAAAATCTATGAGTATACATATAAGAACTTTACAGATTATATATTACGGTTGCTATTCTAGGAAGAATTTGAAGGCTTTACTATTGAGGACTTTAGAAAGATATGCTCTATTACTAGAGTAAAGCTCTATACTTACCTACTCTAAAGAGGAGTATATGTCGCCACACACAGTAACAGATACCTACTTTATAAGGTTCTACATAATGCTCTTATAGAAGAGGAACCTCATAAATGGACAGATAAGGAAATTATAGGAGCTCTTAAGGAAGTTAGCCCTATAATTACAGTGGCACTATGAGAATGACTTAACTTAATATAAACAGCTCTGAAATTAAATTAAGCTATACCCCTGTTAGTTATAGCCTCTTTAGTTCCTATAACCCCCCCTAGTAGCCCACTATCTACCTATATAGTGCCGATGCCTGTAAACCATTAACTACCTCTACTACCTCTAACGCCTGTAATCTAGCCTATAGCTATAGCTATAACACCTAAAACGTAAATACCTACCCCTATAATACCCTAACTAGCTGTTGTATTTACACCCTAGTAAACTGTACCAACCGCTACCTAATAGCAAGCCGTACCTCCCTCTACCTAAGATTAACTACCTACTCTCCTTACTTAACTCCTATAGATGCAGAATTAGCAATTATTACCTGCGGTAACTGCCTCTACCCTCCCTTTAGCAACCGCCCTAACCTAACCTAGTCCTCTTCCTGCCCAGTATCTTTACCCTGGCACTACTAATACTGACCCTGCTATGCACCTGCCTATATATAGTAAGGAGGCAGCCACTATTGTTATTAGCGACTCAGTCAATCGAGGCACGAGCACGGCATAAGGGACGCGCAAGCCTGTACAATTGGTAGTCTATAAACAAGGATCCAAAGCTAGAGAAAGGAAGGGAGAAGAATAGCAGCGCCGTGCGAAGTTTTATGCGGTCCTCTAGTCACGTGGACTTACGTGACTC
>Ga0307507_10006978_pt1 | contig 16787 bp, 13 predicted proteins | sample 7_EM_MG_FD_207223 | JGI IMG/M metagenome (GOLD analysis project Ga0307507, IMG submission 207223) | Populus trichocarpa ectomycorrhiza microbial communities from riparian zone in the Pacific Northwest, United States - 7_EM | ecosystem: Host-associated > Plants > Roots > Unclassified | place...
TGTCTGTTGGAAGTGACTAGGAACGAAGGAGATGGAATGTGAGATGGTGTTGTCCCCCTTTTTGTTGATTTCCGAGGACTGTTGTAGAGACATGGTGGAGAGAGATGGGTCTTATATAGGGTGAGTACATAGACAGGCGTCCTTCAATAGCCTTGAAGAGTGGTGGTAGTAAGAACGGTACACGGGCGATAACGCATTGGGGTGGTGTACTGTAATACTCCAAGTATTCAAGCTAAACTATCCAATTCCCCGACTATAATAATAATGACATAAAAGCTAGCGGAAAATGCTGCTAATTGGAAAATGCATAGACAGGCTCTGCCCACCACGCCACCCATGTACCAATCCGAGGGAGAGGGCTTCGGAGTTTGGTGGGCGAGTGATTATTGGTGACGGAGATATATACCAACCCTGGGCGCAGCCTTTGGGAGGAGGATTCTGTGGAGAGGTTTGGGAGATCTGTCTCAGGCGCCAGTGATACTCATGGGAGGCTCTTTTTCTGGGTAATGAAATTATTCCCTTTCCGTCGATAAAGAGGATTCTGTGCGGTCGTCCTGAGTCATGTAAAGAACACATTTACAGTGCATATTTGGTTCTAGAGGAGTGGTTCCTGCTGTAATAGCTCTTAAAGTTGGGACAAAATTTGTGTGGACTTGGCTCGTTAGCACTTGGAGGAATTTTTTTGTTCTTTGGTTGAACAATATGCATTATAATATTATCGGCTAAAGTAGGAAGGTCACCTGCTTAAGCAATATACCAGGACCAGTGCACTGACTCTGGGTCGCACTGAAGGTCAATCCTAAGGTGCCGGCACCATAATTCCAGTGGTGAGCTAGATTCGGGAGTCTATCGTCTCAGGATCCTGGTTCGGTAATCGGTTCACCTGTGGAGATCAAATCGGGAGGGATGAATAACATTTAGCCCCTTGGACCGGCCTCGCTTTTCTTTTAAGCCGGCGCTTCCCCCTGAAAGGTGGTATTTGCAGGCTGCGAGGGTCCCGCTTTGAAAGGCTCGTCTAAATTTTCGACATTAGTGGTTAGGAAGAAACAGGGTCCTGGAGGTACTCAAGCACCCTCACGAATGGTCGAACCAGGAAATATCCTCCCATGAGCAATTCAAGCTGCAGCATGTGATAGGAATAGAAAAGTGACTTCTGTCAAACTCTCACAATTTCTTTCGGCTATACCCTCTACATGTTATAAACTTTCTTTTCCCATAACATTTAGACTTTGCTATTCGTAAACTAAGAAGGAAATTCCGCTCCACATTTTTTGTCGCATCCGTGGTATGGTTTCGGGTGCACGGCAAGCAATTCCTATACTAGTATGATAGTATCATACCTTAGAGACTACACAGCCATTGCATGCGGGAAGGGTCACATAGCAGATAAAAACCCAAAGCGAAATCAAAATCAAAATCAGACCAAAATCACAATCAAAACCAAAATCAAAATCAGAATCAGAATCGAAATCAAAAGAAACAAATCCCCAAAATCTCCTAAGCTGACCAGGCATCTCTTGTTCAATTGCCCTAAAAACGGGGAAAACATTTGCTTGTTTTAAAGAGCAAGAAATTTGCTGGCGACGACAATTATTTCCCGGTCGTGGTTGATTGGCCTTACGCTGTCTCTGTGGCATGAGTGACACCGAAATACACGGCGCATAAACCAATGACGCTTGCTTCATGAGCTCGGCGGGGAATGGCATCATACAATACTCCGACTGAAGACGGGCCTTCCCGGGAGAAACCCTTTCAAATACCATGGAAAACTAGGGTACCTCTATCCTCCGGGCGGTGTGAAACAGTAAAATTAGGCCCCAGGCAGGCCAAATCGGATGTGGAAAGAATTGGACTTTTCAGGCCATAACTTACTCAGCACCTCCAAGCTACCGTGCTAGCATAAAACTCAACTCTCAATGAAGGACAAAATCCAATTTACTCCCAACAACAGCTAGACGGCCTCCCAGGCCACCCGGACAGATGCTAATCGGTGGGTTTTGTATGATTGGTGTGGGTACTCGAATACAGTCGCCACAGTTCATCCAATCAAACTAAGAAAACCATTTGAAAGTTTCTCATTTGGGTTTAGTTGTCTGGGTGAGGAAGCGAGGAAATGAATGATTGATCGAGTTAAGTAGGCAACATACCGTGCGCATCGAGTGTAGCACCTACGGTATTGAAAGTTGCCCGAAGGTGGGAAAGACCCGTGTGCCTATGGCAGAGTTCTCCGACATACAGGATTCCACGGCATCGCGAGTCTACGGCATAGCGAGAATGCCCATACAAATTATCCTTGCCCTACAGAGGTTCTGGCGGCGCTCTCGCCTCACCGCGGACTCGCTTCGCCGTGGGTTACTGTAAAGCATCCGCACAAACATCTGCGGGGACAAAAAAGTAACTCTCAAAGTAGCAGCGTTGCAAAGAAGGCCTTCAGTCATCGAACCTGGGGGGTTAGAAGGGGGGGGGTTTGAATCGGGGCTTTTGAAAATGGGGACTGAAGGGGGGGTTCTTTAATGAGAATTTCTACTTTCAACCCGTATGTGTTAGTATTTATTGTTCAGGTGAAGAGCACTGGCGCTAGTTTGTTTGCTTCTTCTGTTACGTTTTAATTATTTTTCCTATTATTTTATTTGTTTCTTTGTTTCCAGCTGCCTTCAAATATCATCGTTTACCTTGTTTACCATTTTTTGTTAGAAGGGGTTCTATCTTATAACCCCCCGGTCCGAAAAAGTGAGTTCCAGCCCTTCGATCATTTTTTGATCCAACCCCCCTTCGTTGCAACATTGCAAAGTATGATAGCATTTCGCCTTTCGCCTTGAGTTGAGTAACTTACCAGCATTAGCAGTGACACCCCCCTTTCTCCTCCCCCGTACCGTAGAACATTTAGCATACCGTAGCGCATTTGCGTCGATAAGTTACTGTACAGCACTTGCTAGCATAGCCACTCACCTCCCACTTCCATTCTTTCCCCCGCGCACACACACTCTCCCTGCTCCATCATCACCCACGACCAGAACACTTACAGACAGGGGCTCAGTTTCTGCACGAGGCAGGCCGCGCAACGTTGTACAGCATATTAACGCCCATAGAACCTTTATAGGACAGGGATAATTTGTATGAGCATTCTCACTATACCGTAGACTCGCGATGCTGTGGAATCCTGTAGTTATCTACCAGTACTCGTTGGCTCACGCTTAACCTACTCGTACCCCACAGCAGCTCACTGGTCTAGAAGCCACAGACGAACAGTAATTATTATTTTCCGCCGCCTGGAGAGACTTATCTAAGACTAGTCAGGACAAAGGCCCTGGACAGGATGGCGGTGATCGGCCGAGTCATGCAGAGCCCACCAAACTCTCCACCCACAAAACCAATAGGATAACAGACAGTATCAGGATAGGCAACCCCAAAGCCCCAACTTGAGGGTTTCAATTATTCTAGTTGTGGTAACCAGCTGATAATTAGTTTTGGTTTTGTCCTGTGAGAGGACTTTTCAGAGCACTCCAATCCGGGCTGCAGGATAACCCCATTTATCAATTGGCGTCGCGGTTTCGGCAAATGGGGAATCTTATGCTACAACAACATCCCTACCTACCCACACTCCGTGGGTCAGACACGCCGCTCTCCGGACCCAAAATCTCCAAAACGCAGCCTGGGCACTATATAGCCTCTCCTCACCCTCACCCTTTACAGATATAAAAGACTGCTCACTTCCTCATAGCTCCCTCTCCCCTACCTCCCTCTCATTCAAACTCTCAAACAGAAACCTTCAATTGCACCATCGTTCCAACAAAAAGCAAAAATGATCCAATTCATTTTGAAGCTCATTTCCTGCGAAGGTCTCCAATTCGTTTGTTGCTTCAGACCTTCAGACTCCAGCGAGTACCCAGAAGGCTCTCGACGCCAGCCCGAAAACACTCTCACGAGGCAGCCAGACTTACCACAACCCATGAGAACTACAAATACTATTACCACCAGCTCACCCCCCCAAGCCCAGCGCCTAGATGGCACTGCTCAGAGAGCTTCCGCTCCCTCTAACAGTGCAGTCTGACTATATGGTATGTCGATTGTTTAGTTACTGTAGTAGGCTACTAAATTTGTGCCAATCTTGTGCTGATATCTGGGATGCTCCCACCGTCAATATAGACTTTAAAGATATCGTTTGCGAGGCCGTTGTGATAAATCAAGGGGTGGAAGATGATGCAGTGGCAGTGGTGGGCGTGTTTGTTATCTTTTATTTGGAAGTTTAGCAGATGTATAAATTGTCAAAGTCAATTCCACGAGGGCGAGATATTCGCGGATTTTGTATGATGGAGCTTGATACGGGGTAGACTCTCATTTGAAATTGAAAACCCACCAAGACAGCCGCTATGTAGATAGGGTTGTTTTTATGCCCTTTTGTCAAGGGGATTCGAGAACCAGCAAAAATTGCGCCTTCTTGAAAAACGGCGTTTTTCATACTGCCACATGCCAAACGCCGTAACTGCCAAATCCAGGTCGAGAAATCCAGTCATCGGCCCAGTAAACCCAACGAATGACTGTAGTTTTGATCCCAAAACTCATTAATCGCCAGTCGAAACCCTAGATGCACATATAGCATGACCAGAAATGGGTGACATTGTGCGTACACCGCCCCGGCCTTCGCTGGAGGGGAGTGGGAAGGTTCCATTGCTTCACTGACAGTGGTCGCATGTGTGTTTGGGGCGACCAATTGCTAACACTTCAATTACCATCGGAATAATGACTAGTGGCTTAGTTATGGCTCCCATGCTGTAGAAACACTCTACAATACTGGACAGTACACGAAGCTCTCATCGACCAATCTCCTGATGGGAGATTTCTTCCCTCCCTTCTTCTTCCCATCATCTGGTATCCTGACACCGATGCTTTCAAGAAGGGTCCTTAACCCACATTACCTGCCGGGAACTAGTAATTCCCACCGCACGGCAACCTGGTTCTCCTGCGACTGCTTGCAGAGTGCATAAGGCCGTGTAACAAGTTTGACCGTTTCCTTGGGTGTTATTGGTGAATTCGTCAAAACTGCACTTTAATATTCAAGGGCGTTTTAATCAGTTACCTATCATAATTAAATTTTGAAAGAACACAGAGTGATACTCCGTGAAGGCATATCCCAAAGTTCGCACAACCCTAACCCACCGGCAAGTTCCGCACCAACTCCATGAAAGGCCAGATCCGCAAGACTGAGCTCACCTTCATCTAAGCTCAGTTAGGCACATCGCAACCACCACCTCCACCATCACTACCGGGTATCACTTTCCCCCGGCGGCAACGAGAAAGAAATCCCCTTTCCTTCTCCTCCCCCTTCACCCCTCCTTCTAAAGCTTGTGGAAGGAAAAAGAAGAAGAAAAAACAAAAGATAAGGATAAAAATAAAAATAAACATGGACCAAATCCAAAGTATAATCGACGGCTTCATCGTAACTTGCTCCCCTCTCCCCGCATCCTCCCCGCCGCCATCAACTAACCTGAGCAACTAAAAAACTAGGACTTCGAAGGTCAACGTCTCGCCGAAACCCTCACGACCGCAATCCTCGCTTTCGCAGGGGTAATTATCCCCCCTCCTTACGACAAATAGACACAAACAGCTCACAGACATCTTTCTCTCTCGCTTCAGGCACTAGCTTTCATAGTCGGCTACGTCCTCTCGGATCTCAAATACACTGTCTACATTGGGCTCAGCGGCACGGTGATCGCGTTCCTAGCAGTGGTCCCGCCCTGGGGTATTTACAAGAGGAATCCGTTGACATATTTGCCTGCCGGTGGGGTGCAAGTTGAGATGGTTGATGGAGATGCTGATGGTGGGAAGGGGAAGGATGAAGGGAAGAAAGTCAAATGAGTGTTGGGATTAGGGGGTTGTTTTAGTTGGGTCGGATTAAGCTAGGTTGGATCGGGTTTGATATCTTTATACTGTTGTGATGGGAGGAGGAAGAGTCAGGGCCCTTTGTAGGATAGCTATGGTGGGAGTACTAAGCGGAGCAAAGGCCATGGCAATAGAAGTTTCGCCATCGGAGATTTTCCTTCTCTTTCCGTCCCTATCTTGACCTTGCCAATTGGATGAAGTTGTCTCTGGATTTTCCACTGGTCGGGTTCTATCATAGCAGGGCTTGGGGCTATGAGCTCGGCAGCAATGGGTATGGATGCAGAGGTCAAAAGTGAGGGCATGCTCTCAGAAAGAAACTTCAAAGCAGATCCCTTACCACAGGTATCATATCCAAAGAGTACTCGTACTTCTGTACCCAAAAGACAGAAGATCAAGGAAACTCAGAACACTACCGCTACTAATACCCCTCCCAATTGCCAGAAACAAGCTTCCCCATTGCCTCAACAATACCCAACACACGGCATTCCGGAACTTTCCCCCCCCAAGCAGACACTACTGCTGCACAAATCCGTAACCCAGAAGCCACCCTAAGTAGCACCAACCTTATCCCCGCTATGTGCCTATCTCCCACAATCCATCAGCAATATCAACGCCCATCGCCATCCAATTAACCCCACTACTTAGTAAATCCAAGTATTTTCCCACCCAATGATACTACCCAAAAAAATGCCCCCACGATTAAAAACTGCACCATATATATGGAACCCCTAGAACTCCCTTACAAGCACCGAACAAGTGCTGGTAGGTAGTTTAGCACATACTGTACTCATAGGAGCATACGTAGCTCGTGCCCATTATACGATACCTAAAAACGTTACTTCGCCACTGGCACTGTACAGTACCGTACTGTACTCTAGTGTACTGCGAAAGCTGAAATAATCAAGAACCACGCCAGGAACGTCCCGAATTCCCCCCTTTGGATTAAGGGGGAGAAAAACACGCTGAAGATATTCTTTCAGCCCTCGGTTCAGAAGGGGTAAGAAATAAAAATACAATAAACCTTACCAGAAGAGGCAACTCTAACGTCCTGGTGAGATTCCCGATTATGGCGCAAGGGTGTGAACGTCCCCGGGCAAAGAAATAAGGGCTTTGAGCAAAGTTTTGTTTTTCTCGACTGAATTCAATAGCTCCAATTGAATGGTTTGCTGTGAAGGTGTTTACCCGCTCACCCTTTAAAGGTTCTTATGCCATAAGTTACTAGAGGTTTCTTTCACGATTCTGTACTTATACACACTTGTAATGTATGATACCGGGAGGGTGCAGCACGTATTGATTTAGTTGGGGATATATGCTACAGGTGCCTGTGTCAATATTGCACGATTGTGCTAACTTAATTTTTTCCGGATCCTATTACCCTATTATACGTTCATTTGTGTTTGGCGTTTGTGAACACAGCTGTCATTGCATGCCATCGGAATTCGACTTCTTTGCTTAGATCTTGGTACCATGCAAAAGTAGTCGGGTTCACAAACGTCGTTCGAGCGCCAGTGCTCGAGTCAGGTACCGTGCCGTGTGGATTGAGACCGTTGCCAAGAAGGGAGGCGTTTAAAATTGATTGAGCTATTATATACGGAAGAAAGAGAAGAAAAACATTAAACCAAACGGGGCGATCAAACTCGATTTGTCTTCCTGATTGGCCAGGGAGCCTTCGGATGATCCTAACCGGCTCCGAGAGCACCGGTAGTATGGCGGGGGGCTTCTTAAATCAACCTACATGGACGCCCTAGGATCACTCGGCCTTTGAATGTCAAAGATTCTTGAGCTACGGCACCTATCCTAGATATAGGGTCATTAAACGGCAGATTGGAGGCCAGAGAATAAGTCAATAAAAGCGAATTTAATAATAGGAAGTTTCAAAAAAGGCGGTTAACAGGAGAATCTCGCGCTGAATGTTTACGGTTAATGCGCAAAAACCTAGAGTAAACTGCCTATTAATTTAGGGACTTGGTAGTTAATCTAAATTAACCTATTATTAGTAAGCCAGGATAATTGTTGTTGGGGAGAGTCCCCACGATATGTTCTTGAGCAAACCCCGGTAACGGTCTCTATATACACAATGGTTACGGTATCCAATCAGAGAGAAAGAAGGAAAAAAGTCTAAATAAAAAACGCTAGTACTCTCCAACAAGAATGCACATGAAATGAAACGAAACATCCTCCTGGAAAGAAAATATGGTTGATATAGGAGATAAAGCTAAAAAGGAAGAGAATGCCAGAGAGAAATGTGTTTCAGGAAACCCAACTTTCTTTTTTGCGCCAGGAAATGTGGTAAGAACCGCCTATCAATTTTAAAACAACAAAACGTAACACCCCTCCCAATTGCCACCTCAATCCATCTCAAATCCGCATGACAGCGGCCGGGAAACAAGCACTACTTTTGTCTGACTCTATTTCCGTTTTCTCGTTGACTCAAGCCATGTGTGCTCTATGCGCCTCCGCCAAAAATCGAACCGTATTTACGACTTCTGACCAAACCCATCTCTCATGCTCTGAGAGCTAGCACTCATGGTAGGGTTGGATACTGGGAGAACCCCAGTCTTCGACTGGGACTGCTTAACCTTCGCAAGAGCGTAAACGAGTCCAGAGAAAAAACCAATGGCAATAGCCTAGAATATACTTGTTAGGAAGTAGCCCATCGGAGATGGGGAGGGCAACTTACCGTGACAGAGAAGAAAGTAACAGGAGCATCGAAAAAGATCAATCCGGAAATAGCAAGCGGGAGCTTATTAAGAGCACCGACCATGGAATAGGTGGTAGACGAAGTGGTCCGGACACACCATGCAGAAGTATATGAGATAAAGATGGAGGAGAGTCCAGAGAAAATCATAGCAATAATTATGTTATTACGGCGGTCCTCGGGAAAGTTTAGGTTGATGTTGGCAGAAGACCAGTCCTCAAAGAGGAGGGAGCTGAAGAAAAGAACAGGGATGGAAAGAAGGTTGTTGTAAAACATAGCTACAAGGAAACGTCAGTGATGTACAGAGGTAATTAAGTGAAGAGAGGCATACTGTCGAAATCTTTAAAGTTAGTCAACTTTATTCTCTTCCTCATTCCCAAGACATAGCTTGCAGAGCTCAAGCAATTAATCAACATCCAGATATATCCGGCGTTTAGTGTGCTCAAAGCAGCGGCGGTCTCATCAGAGCTATGACCATAGTTGTTGATGGCGGCACTGATATCGGCCCATGCCGCAACGACGGAAGAAAGAACCATCAAGCCAAATGAGAAGAGCGCCATTCCAGTTACAGAGCCACCGAACCATAGAACTTCACCATAGGCAATCAAAATAATGGTCAAGTTCTTAAATATGGTATAGACCGGGATCGATAAGAATTGGAGGGCTTTGGAGGAAGTGTAAATCATGAGAATTAGAAGAACAGAGATGGGAAACCCTGCAGAAATAATTGTTATACGGTGCGTCCAGACTAGCTTCAGAGAGATACAAGAAAAAAAATACATACATTTTCGAGCTTCGTCCATGCTGAAGTCTCGATACTTGATATAACCCATTGATTTGCCAATGGCGATGGCGACCACGCAAACAATACTCTGAAAGGTTACACTGATCATTAGCCGCCCATACGCCCGGCCTCCAGAACACACGAGAGAAAGAAAAGGGGAAACGCTTACTTGCACCATACACAAGAAGAAATTCAAGTTAAAGTCATATCCCGACAACACATATTTATTCGTTACGGTCATGAGAATGCTGGCTCCGCAGTAACTAAGAATTGGAAGCAACGGATTGCTCACCACCGAGGACGCAGGAGGTCCACGTGGTGAAGGAGGAGAAAATCCTTTATCATTGCTAGGAATATCGACGCGGAAAGCTTCTTGTTTCTCTTTCTCGGCCATACTGTAAATGCTTTGTAGCTTAGGTGGCTGGAAGGATCTCGTTATTGTGGTTGAAGATGGTTGTCGTAAGCAACGGTTGGAGCGGGTAGGGACAACAGGCCAAGGTCTCAAGTAAAAAAAAAAACGGGATGGAAGTGCTAAAGAATGACTGGGTGAGTTGAGGATGCTACTGCAAGGAGCAGATGGAAAGGTAAGGGGAGGTCAGCGGGTATATATTTCGAAGGGAAAACAAAGGAAGATGGAGATGGTGGGTGGTCGAGGGATAGGGGAAGCCGAAAGGAAGTCCCTCTAGGAAAAAAACGGAAAAAAGGAAAGGAAAATCAAATCAGCGAGATTTAGGACAGGGGCACAAAAAGAGGGCACTATTCCCAGTTAAAGACAGGAAAGCCGATGATGGCCAATCAGGATCCAAGAGGATCAAAGGGGCAGAGAAATTGATAAGTTAACAGGGTGTGTCAGCAGCGGTAAAGGGTTTAACTTTGGGTTTATTATATGTTGATATCTTTTGCACATTCTCAAACTGTTATGATATTCCCTGTGTGGTTCGAAGGCAGTTCTTTTGGTGGCGAAGATGAAGCCCCCGAGGACCGAGGGGGGGTGAGAAAAAGGGGCTGAAATGACAGAAAGCTCAGATCCCCCCTATTTTTAATTTCCAGTAGGAACCTTTGTGGCTAGTGTGCATGACAGCCCATCACAGGGGACGTTACACTATTATATGTGGCTGATTGTAAGCCCCCCACCAAGAGCCGCAATGCTCACCCCGCGGCTTCCACCAAACTTTTTTTCCACCTCTGTCGCACGCTCCAACCCCTATAGAAACGTCCGTCCGCGAATCGTTAAGTGTCATGACGGAGGTTAGCTGCTCATATATTTCCATTGGAGGGAATCGGAACCCAGCCGCTGCAGACTGGTCATCTTCTGGGCTTCTCGCTTTCGGTGCTGGAAGATGCATATCGTTGTGGGATCCATTGGTTAGTGCAAAGTCCTGCTTTCCTTTGATTTCGTGGCTAAGATTGTTTAAATTCCTAGGACCCTGAATATCGTGGAGTCTTTTCCACCCTCAAAGGGCACACTGATCGCGTTAACGTGGTTCGATTTCTACCCGGCCAAGGTTTAGCGAAGGACATCATCATTTCCGGATCAGTTGACCGGTCACTCCGTATCTGGCAATGCCCTGAAGATTCGAATTCATTTAGTCTTTGCTACGCTGCCGAGGAGGTTCACAAGGCTTCCGTAAGCGCTATTGCAACATGTTCTCGGTTTCCTTCGGTGTTTGTATCGGCTTCGGTGGATGGGATAGTTGCTGTATTCAGTCTCTCAACTTTATCTAAAGGGAAATTAGATGTGAAGCTTCTTCAAACGTTCTCTACCGCACCCAAGTTTTATCCCTTGGCGTTAGCATTGTCGGTCCTTCCCTCTTCATCTTCATCAAGTCCCCCAGCTCTTATACTGGCGGTGTCGGGATCCGCATCATCAGTCTCAATATACCTATCCCCCTCGCCTTCATCTCAGTTTTCCCACCAAGCTACTCTATCCGGCCATGAAAATTGGATTCGATCTCTTGCGTTTACTCCTGAGGACTACCCTAATCCCGAATCCGATTTGATATTGGCCTCTGCGTCTCAGGACAAATATATCCGATTGTGGCGTATACATCCTGGAGAAGAGCTACCGCCAGCAGCAGCAGAAGGAGAGAGTAAAACTTTCGGTCTTACCAACCGTCTATCAAATAAAGCTCACAAACTTCGAACTGAGGGTGATAGGGTGTGGTCCGTCACTTTTGAAGCATTGCTCATGGGTCACGAGGACTGGATATACACTGCGGTATGGAGGCCCCAGACAGCAGATGAGCCAGGTTTGAGACTACTTTCAACATCTGCCGATAACTCACTTTCCATTTGGGCACCCGACGAATCCTCAGGAATCTGGCTCACTACCTCTCGGTTAGGAGAGATATCTGACTATAAGGGGGCCTCTACTGCAACCGGTTCTGCTGGTGGCCTGTGGATGGGGTTGTGGGGTCCGGATAGAAAGACAGTTGTAGCACTAAGTAAAACTGGGTCCTGGAGGCTTTGGAAATACAACCCCCAAGATGGTCGATGGGCTCAGAGTGTGGGTATAGGAGGGCATGTGAAGGAGGCAATGGGCTGCTCGTGGGAAAAGGCGGGTGGATATCTACTCTCAACTGGGCTGGACCAGACTACGAGGCTCTCTGCGGAATGGATTAGGAAGAGTGAAGGTCGGAATTCTTGGCATGAGTTTTCGAGGCCGCAGATCCATGGGTATGATATCAATTGTATAGCTAGCCTGGGTGGGAGCGGGTTTGTTTCTGGCGCAGACGAGAAACTGCTAAGGGTCTTCGATGAACCGAAAACTATTGCCGGGCTGCTTGAGAGTTTATGTGGCATAAATGAACCATTAAAAGTAGATAATGTTCCCTTACATGAATTGACAGTCTCTAATTGCTGTTGGTGATTCATAGGGATCAATGCCGGACGCAGCCAATGTCCCAGTACTAGGACTATCCAATAAAGCATTCGATGGCTCAACGGTCCTCCCATTACCCAATGGGAGTGCCCCGGAGGAAGAGGATGATGAAAACGAAGAGCAACAGAAGCCTGCTCAATCCGCAACGTCAGTTATAGAGAACCTCAGCCATCCACCCCTTGAAGATCACCTCGCTAGACACACGCTCTGGCCCGAGAGAGAAAAGCTTTATGGCCACGGATACGAGATATCAGCGGTATCGTGTTCACCAGATGGGAAGCTCATTGCAACAGCGTGTAAAGCCAGCACTATAGACCACGCGGTTATAAGGCTTTTCGAAACGAACACCTGGCAAGAAATAAAACCTCCTCTAAAATCACATTCTCTCACAGTTCATGGAATGGCATTTAGCCCTGATGGGAGCCGACTGTTGAGCGTGGGCAGGGACCGTGCGTGGACCGTGTTTGAAAAGCGAGAGGCGGGATGGGGGGTGCTGGAGATGAAGGAAAAGGGCCATACTAGGATCATATGGGATGGAAAGTGGGCTCCCGTCGGGGATGTGTTTGCGACCGCGAGTAGAGATAAGTCTGTCAAATTATGGCAGAGGGGGGATGGGGGATGGGTCAGCAGAGCTGCACTAAAATTCGAGGTACCAGTCACGGCGCTGGACTTTTTGGGTGAGGTAATAAAGGGGGAGTGCTGGCTTGCGATAGGCCTAGAGGATGGGGGGTTGTATGTCTATCATGTGAAAGTAGGTGATTGGGCGAATCTGGAGCTGCTCATCAAGCTGGATGAAAGGTACGACTAGCTCCCAATCCGCAAATAGATGAATGCGAGTGACTAATTGTGATGATACGGGATAAAGAATTACACCAGATAAGTCAGTTACACAGATCACCTGGCGGCCAACAAAAGGCCAGCTGGGAAAGAGGGAGATGGCAGTCAGCAGCGAGGATTGTTCCGTGCGAGTGTACAGTATCTCCATTGCTTAAACCGCAGATATGTAGCGAGCTTTACGGAGGGAAGTAGCAAAAACATGAACAAAGGTGTCGCCGGGCCACCGCCACGCCACGTTTACCTACAGTGTTGCGCCATTCATCTGTGACCCACGCCCCCGGGCGCGCCTGAAGAATACGAAAATCTAAGGAACCGCTGACAGACCTAATCAAATTCTATCTTCGAGCACAGATCCCAGTGAAGGAAAGCTCCCAGAGCCGGCCTCCGGTAAACGTCCCACAGGTTAAAAGGGTTCCTTCTCAACATTATTATACGTCACTTGGCCACTCTTCTTCCTATCCCTAGGCCCCCTCTCCTCTAAATCCTCCGCCAGCCAGCCAAGCGCTAGATCCAATAATGCCGAATTCCGCATAATCCCTCCATTGCCACAACCCACACTAGCCCCCTTCCTCTCGGCCTCCTCCAGAAACGAAGCCACAGTGCCAACCGCCTTAACCTTCCCCGCCGCCATCCTAACCAAATTCGTCGGCCACCCGGCGATCCCATCCATGATATGCGTAGCATAGACAATAGTGCACCCCCGAGTCTCCGTCTCCTCCTTCAAGAATTCTAAAAACCTGAACCGGGCAAGCACATCCAAGTCAACAGTGACCTCATCGAGCAACAAAATGGACCAAGGCCTGAGCAAGCCCATCGCCAATTGCACCCTTCGCCTCTCCCCGTCAGAAACTATGTGCATTCGCCAGTCAGTGTCGATGTCCAGGATGCGCACCAGCTGATCGCGCCGCTCCGGGTACGCATCCCCGCCCACGCTCGCCAGGAGCTCGTGCACGTATATATCGTTCCGTACGATCGGGTTCAGAACCCATTCTAGACCAAGATAGGTCACGCCCTCGAGCCCGTGCCTGAATGGGTCCACGCCGCCGATCCGTATGCGGCCCTGGGTTGTGAGCTTTTTGCCTGAGGCGAGGCGAAGTAGCGTCGTCTTGCCGGCTCCGTTCGCGCCGATTAGAAGCGTGCGCGAGCCAGCTGGGAGGTTAATGTTTATGTCTTCTAATCCGACGGAGTTGTCGGCGAAGGTGTAGGTTAGGTTTTGGATGTCGATTGTTGGGGGGTGATTGGCCATTTTTGTGGAGTTGATGGATGGAGTGGGGGGAGATGGGGAGGTGGGGAGGTGGGTGGTTATGAATTTTTGGTGTCGTTGGTGGGGTTTTTATTATTTTTTTTCTTTCTTTTTTTCCGGGACCGGGTTGACTCTTTGGACCGAGGATCACTCTAGTCCTGTCTCGGAGAGCGATCCCCCACCATTTCTAATGGAACGAGGGGTAGATCGCACCCCTGCGTATCTCGGGATTTTCTCAAGTAAACGTCGCAATGCAATACCGAGCGTGCTGTGTGATACGAGTGGTGAGTTTGTGATACGCATGGATTTTCTGCCATATATTTTGTGAATCCCTATTTCTAGATATTTTTTTATTAAATTTTTATAAAACCTCATTTGACAGACCTACCCACAACCCACAAATACCGTACCCTCTCCATAAATAGGAAGAGGCAGGGGAATAAAAGAAACAAAAGAAGAAAAGAAAGAAAAAAGATTGAGGGGGGGATTAGTGAGGGCGGGAGAAAAAAGTTACATTGGTATCATTTTCTCGAAGCCTTGGCTTTGCCCCCGACCCGCTAGCCCCACCTTTTGATAATTCTTTCCGGATCAGCCAGAAGAGCATCTAAAAGGCCCTGCTAGTAAAGTATATCAGCCAATATAGATAGATGATTAAGAATTATTCTTAACTTACCGCACTCCTCCCCCCCCAACGATTACCGTGACTATGATTCTATTCTGCCACCCTATCGTTTTCATGTAACCTTCCTTCTAGCTTTCCCACCTTCCCGCGTGTATATTTCCAATATCCTAGTAAATTGTCAATACTATAATAAATTCCTCATACTGATTAGATTACTTATTATACCTCGCGAATTTTGAAGATACTATCCTACACACGAGACACCCGTGATTCGAATGCGGCATTTGCCTATAAAGTTAGCCTACTTCAGGATGGGTTCAGTGAACTTGAAGCCACACCGGTACTTGACAAGTACTTGTCCCGTGGCTTTTGCCTAGCCCGACTCTGCACTTGCTGTCCCCTTCTATTACAGTCGTGTAACGCCTCTTGACTCTCAGGGCGGGCGAAATCTCATACCGCAAGAACTCGAATAACCGATCCTTGTGCTAGGATGTTGGAGTTGCCTCTCTTAAGTAAGGTTTGGTGTTTTTTTCTTTCTTTTTTTTTTGGTCTCGGGGGACAGATTTTTGTGTTTTTCGTCCCATTTTTAGGGGGAAATTTCGGACTATGATACCTAGCACAAGGATCGTTTGTTCGAGTTCTTGCGGTGCTGATGGTGGTCGACGGGTGAAGTCCCATCCCTTAACCTGTACTCTCGTTCAGGCACTTTTAGTGTCACGCTAAAGTAGAGATCATCGATCCCAATGATGAAAGAAGTAGCAACTAGAGTTAAGATTCAACACAAAAAGAGTAACGACCAATTCGGTTTATCTCCTAGCCAACCCCGTTAGAATGTTGAACATTAGCCTATTTTAGTACCCGGGAGCAAATCTACACGGCCACTCTGGCTTCCATCATGGCATGCTGAACATTACTGATTCCGCGGTATTCTGAGCACTACACCACTTCTGAAGCACAACGTTTTTCCTATCACGATTACCCAAATAGACTACTGTTAGTATCTAGCGCTAGCCATGATTACAAGGTAACGGATTCTGATCGCCTACCACTTTGCCTAGTCCAGTTACGCTCATGACCCACGCTATCAACTTAGCCTTTAGCCACAGTGCTTGAATACAGGTTAAGGGATACTGATGGTAGTTCGCCAGGCGAAATCCTCTGCTGAGAAGTCTTGTGAACTTCCGAGCAGACATCGCTTGGTGATTGTTTAGGGGGTTGGCCCCCCTCTCTAGCAAAACTTTTCGCCGACGCTAAAGAGATTTCACCGCAACCTTCTTATTAGAGGACCTGCGCAGAAAGACCAAGGCGGTGTCAACATATGATATCGTAGGTTAATGACAAAGCTTGGCGACCTCGTTCATTCATCCCATCTGGTCGAGGCGTAAAAGCCACGAAATCGGGCCTAGAATTGAGGGCACTAATTAAAAATGCCAACTCACCACACTTTTATGCCTTTATGAGGGTATGATTTTGTAGCTGTGCTGCTCAAGAATAATTTTAACAAGAGTGGTTTCAGGGTACTTGAGAATTGGACATTGTATGACCTGTTGAAAGGAACGAGTTTAAGAGGCCCAACATTTGTAGGCGGTCTCATGGGCTGTGGAATGCGAGGAGCAATAGGTCAGGCTGCGCAAACTCGCTAATCCCAAAACAACTTCGGAAAATTCTACAGCACCCTAGAACGCCGACCTAGCTATCAAGATATTCTCTCCCGCCTACTTCAGTTCTTTGTTCCTCCTTTGGACATTCTCAAGGGCCGACATTGGATCACCGACGAGATTGTCCATATGCATTCTAGGTAGCAAGATTTGTTGCTAGCTGAGCCTGTGAAGAGGATATTTC
>Ga0307507_10006979_pt1 | contig 16781 bp, 4 predicted proteins | sample 7_EM_MG_FD_207223 | JGI IMG/M metagenome (GOLD analysis project Ga0307507, IMG submission 207223) | Populus trichocarpa ectomycorrhiza microbial communities from riparian zone in the Pacific Northwest, United States - 7_EM | ecosystem: Host-associated > Plants > Roots > Unclassified | place...
AAAATAATAATATTTATTTTGCTAGCCTTATAAATAGCCTTAAAGTAGCTTTTGTTTATTTAAAAGAGGTAAATACAATTATGGTTGCTAAATGCGCAGATTGCTGGCAGGTTGCGCGCAGGCTGCGCGCAGGCTGCGTGTCAAAAAAATACGACATAGGCTAGTCGGTCGAGTTGCCAAATGCCCTCAACTGCGCGCCAATTGCGTCAACCACCAACCATTGAGGCCATTGGTAGGGTACCATATTTTCCCGATAAGGAGCCTAAGTTAATAAATATTAAACTTATAGAGATATATCTATAACGCCTACGCCTTACATATAAGGCAGCGGTGGCGTTAATAATGTATACCTAATAGCTTTAAGTAAAATACTATAATCATTACCATCTGGCTAAGTATTTTGCTATTAGTAAATGAGTCCTGCTCTCTTTTAAGAATATCCATATAAAACGTCCCTATAAAAAACTTAATAGTAAGTTTATAGGACTATTTTAGATCCTAGAGTGTATAGGGTAGCAAGTATATAAGCTAGAGCTCCTACCTACTATAGCATAGCTCTACCTAGTCTTTTATGTCTTCTTACTAGAGCCTTATAAGTTACGCCCTAGGTTTTAACCGCTAGCAGTAAAAGAGCTTAAGAAAGGCAGCTAGGAAGTAAAAGTAATTATTGCCTACTAGGATTATACTAGATAACTATAGTACCTTATTAAATGGCTAGGATGGCCAAATAAGTATAATAAATGGAAATATAAAATAGAGCTTAAGAATTATTAATAACTGCTGGACGAGTACCGTAAGCGGAATACCCTAGCCTTATAGCTAAAGCGTAGGCAGAAAGTAAACGCCACTATTAAGATATAATCTATACTAAAGCGGAGCAAAGGACGTCCTAAGGGATTAAAGAATAAGCAATACTTGTAATAAGAACTATGGTATATATATGGGGTTAAGCGTAATTTATTAATATCCTATATAAGCTACACTCTAATATAACCTAGCTATGCTAGTAACTTGCAGGCGACTTATAGGTAAAGCTATAGTATACGCTAATAAAGCTTAATCCAGAAAATATCCTTCCTAGACCTAGTCCGTTACTTTATACCAGCTTAGCAGATTATTATATTAGAAAATAGGTCTATTTAACTAGGGTTAAAAACCTACTAGTAACCCGCTAGCAATAACCTATACCAATAACTTATATACTATTCCACGTATATGCTATATAGATAATGTATAAGGCTAAAGTATAGGTTAGTAGCGGATTTAATAGGTATATAGCCTTGCTGTCTATAAATCTGGCTATATATAAGTAACCTATAACCTACCCGTAAAGTATATATAGCGCTATACCAGTATAGTGTAAGGCTAAAGTATGGGGTTAGCGATGGATTTAATGGGTATATTGCCTTACTACCTATAAGTCTAGCTGTATATAAATAACCTACGACCTACCTATAAGGTATTAGCAACCTGCCTATATAAGCGATCTTTTAGAATATTTTTAATGGTCTACTAAATTTAGGCAAGCCCTAAATAGACTAATTAGGATTTTCTATCCCAGGGATAGAAAATCGCTACTGGCTTAGTTAAATATGGGAAGTCTTAGTAAGGCAAATCTGACTAATTAGACAACTTTAACCGGCGGTTAAAGTTCCTTAATATCCTCGCGCCGCGTATATATACTACAGTCACTTGCAAAAGATCGTTTACTCGCTTAATCTTACGAATAGCCGGCATCGCGCCCCACCAAAATTTGTATGAGGTGTAATGCTTGCTATTTAAAGACCTAGCAAACGTTAGTAAACAGTTGTAAGTAGCTTAAAGTGAAGCTTAAGCCTAGCCTAGTTAGTATAATTATATAGGACCTTCTATGGTGTTTTCTATGGCTTCTAATAAATGCAATAAGCCAGCTAAGTAGCCAGCTAAGCCGCCAACGCGCGCATTAACGCTGTCAAGGCAGTAGATAGATTCAAACTATATATCCTGCGTTTCTATAATGCGCCTCCGCGTAAGCTCCTATTAATTGACTAACGGCAAAGTATAGAAACGCCTTAAAGCTCTTAAACGTTTCTGCTAGTCGATAGTTCCTTTTAATCTATGCCTTAAGGTCCTTAAACGTCGCCTTAATTAGGTTATAATCCGGTAAGTATGGTGGTAAGAATATAAGTAGTATACTGTGCTCCTTATATAGATTACGGAGTCGCGCTAACTTATAAATTAACGCGTTATTTAGAATAAGAATAGATCGCGGCCTAGGATATAGTATATAATAAGGGAGCACCTACTGCTCTAGAAATAGCTTAAAGATCTCCGCCGTAATTAAGCCTTAGTAGATAAGGTAGCTTAGGTATCCATTAACTAACAGCGCTAGTAGGATACTCCACCTTTCTAACCTCTTAAATGGGCGAGAGACCTTACACTCTCTTCTAGTTGGCGCCTAGCCAAACTTCTTATCACCCGTCCTCTTATTTAAAGCTAACTTGTTAAGAAAGACTAGCTAATCTGCTATCTATATTGCTTATCTGCTAATCCATAATATACAAAGCGCCCAACTTCTCTCTGCCGCGTAAGCCTTAACAGCCTTCCTTAACCAGCGAGCTCTTAATAAGGTGCGGCTAACGGTAGCTATAGAGACTTAAAGATTAAACTTATTAAATAGGAAGTCTTGCATCTTATTAAGGTACGTAGTAGGTTGGTCTTTAAGAAAGTTAAGCAGCCTCTATTACTAATAACGCGTTAGTAGAAACTTAATACTAAGCAATATTAGACTTATAAGCTCTTAATAGGCCAGAAGCAGCCTTAGTCGACCTTATACAAGACTAGCTGGCGCATATAGCTTGTCATAGAGGTCAAGGTTTAATTGTATCTTGTAAACGGTAGGACAAGACACGTTAATAGCCTCCGCAATAGCTGACACCTCCTTACCAGCTTCAATTCTCATCCTAATTCGATATACAACCTTAGGTGCGAGCCTTCTGCCTATTTTAGGTAATAAGTAGTGGATTAAATGCGTTACATCGCACCTCTTGTAAATCTTGGTGGGGTGCGATGCCGGCTGTTTGTGAGATTAAGCGAGTAAACGATCTTTTGCAAGTTACTGTACCTATCTCTCTATACGCAAAATTAAGACGCTCTTTCCTCTCCAAATTTTTTTTTCCTTATTAAGGTTTTTATAGGGTTTTATTAAGGCTTAAGTATATAAAGGATTAGGGACAATCCTTTTTAAAGGGGGGGGCATTATTAGGCAAAACCTAAGTAGATAGTTATATAGCTGTAAGGTATGGGCGACCCTAGGGCAACTTAGGGATGACTTGCCCGTAAGGCATGTGCGCTGCATATAACTAGGGAAAACCCTTCCTTACCTCGTACACAGACTCCTCCTTTTCCCTTAAGGATTTGTCTGTCTATACAATATACCCTATTGTTCCATTATTGAGCTCCCTATCTATATCCTTACCTTATACAGATTACGCTTTAGGGTATATACCAGTTATATAGTGTTTTAAATATAAGGTGTAGTTAACTTTAGAAAACAAGTCTATTTGTTATATTAAAGGTCCTTATTAATTTATTAATATATTATAGCAAATTTGGATAGGTTTTTTGGTAGTTCCCTACCTACTAACTAGGCTCTAATTTTATCTAAGATAGCTTATTAAAGGGTAGTAACTCTAGCAGCTTTATTCTAATCTAGTTTACTAATAAGGCCTAAAAATTCTAAAAAGAAGCTGGTAAAGTCTTAGTTCTATTATTATAGGGTTTTAAGCTTAGTAATAGCTATATATTTTTAGCTGGCGTTATTATATATTTATTCTAGCAGAGAGATAAAGGTTTAAAAATTAATAAAGGTGCCGTTATAGAAGAATAGATCTATAGTTTATATAGCGTCTTTGCTTAAATAAGACATTCTATAGCTAACCTTACTAGCTTTAGTAGGGTATTAGTTATAGTTTATTAAAAGTTTAAAATGGAGCTTGGTTATAAAGGGGTATAGGTTATTTTAATTTCTATTAAACATTAGAAGGTTAGGGAGCTTTTTAGATTTTATAATAGGCATTAAATTTATTATAGATATAGGTTAAGTTACTAGTTTAAGGTTCGCGTTTAAGGGGTCAGGCTTAGATATAGTTATTTTAATCTTATTTATAGGTATTTCTATTAAGGTCTCTAATAAAAGTGCCTTCATGTTGCGGAGTTCTTTGCGGAGTACTTTTATTAATTACTAGTGCTGGTCTTCTAGGGCAGCCTACTGCTAAGCTAAGGCATCTATAAAGGATTGTTGTATTATAGTTAACTATTCCCTAACTAGGGATATAATACTTATGGTTATTAAATGGGATTTAGATTTGTTCGCTATTTTAATAGTAGTTGTTTTAATATAATGTAATATAAGGGCGTAAAGAGGCTTTAGGGAAGATTCAAAGGAATAGTATATAGCTCTTATAAAGAACAAGACGTTGTGTAAAGAAGAGAAAGGAATAATAAGAGAATTATATAATTAAACAGTCAGGGTCTTGGTAGTTAGTGCGTACACATATATACATGCGGTCTTTAATGGTTTTTAATAGACTTTAGTATTACGGCGCTGGTAAAAAATGGTAGATTATAGCGGATAATTATAGGTAGTTGCAGATAGTTGTAGATAGTTACAAATAGTCGTAAATAGTTATAAATAGTTGCAAATAGTTTTAGATAGTTATCTGTTGAGTATTTTACCAAGACATTCCTACTGTAACTGGGCTAGTCCCATTACAAAACTTATATATAAAACCGTGAGATAGCCCGCCCATTTCCATGTTAAACGCGCCTTATTATTAATATAACGCCCTTGCCATTAGTTAGTAAGTTAAAGTTAACGTTGCCCTGCTATTTACCCTATATTAATGCGTTTCTTAGTGTTATAATGCCTTGTATTAACCCTACTTATTGCGCGGATATAGACTATTTATATGCCCTATATATCTTGCCCCCTTAAAGGCCTTAAAATTCTACCTCTTATAACCTAGTAACTGGCTTTATGTTCTTATTTTATAAATATAATTATTTAGTTATAATGCGTATAGGAGGCTTAATAAAGCTTTAGTTGTAAAGTTATATATAGGTAGGCTACATAGCTTATTTAGAAATTATATAAAAAAAATTAATATATATAGATTAGTTAAATTAAGCCAAATATTAAGCCTCTTTATAGCCTTAATTGTATATATAAGATCCATACCTAATATGCGTGAAATTTATATATATGTAAGAGTACATATATTAGATCCCGCCGCGCTTACAATAAGTTTATAAGCACTTAATGTCTCTTTAGCTGTATAGCGACGTGGGGGCGTAATACGTTACAATATACTATATATTAAAAACCACTGCATTTTGCATATAAAGTCTATAGATAAGACTATCTATTTTATATTTAAATTTCGCTCTATATATATTAAAAATTTACCTAATATATATATAAACTTGATCTAAAATGCATTAATTTTAAATGTATATAGTAGAGTATAGAAATTATAGAGTTTGCGGGAGGCATTATAATATTAGGAAATATATTAAAATAGGGTAAATAGTAGAGTAACGTCGGCTTTAACTTATTAACTAAAAATAGGGACGTTATATCGACAATAAGACGCGTTTAACGTGGAAATAGACTGGCTACTTACGGTTTTATACGTAAGTTTGGGCGTAAAATTTGGGGATCTGCATGCCAAGGATTCTAATGCATTTCGTAAGCGATAAATGTAGTTATAGCCTCACCACCTTCTCTTGCTCCTTAGCTTGATATCTTTATAATATAGCAATTGTTTAAGCACACGTTGCATTTATTTAAGCCTCGGTTTAGAGCCATTTGTTTAAGCTATGCGGTATTTGTTCAAGCCGTTACAGGAATAAGTAGTGGCTTTAGTAAGCCGTTATATATCTTATATAAAGCTTTAGCTTATCAGTAGATATAGTAGCTAGAGATATATCTTTATATTATATTATATATATTTGGCTAATAATACTCCCATTAAAGTAGCTCTAGGCTTTTTTCTTAGCTTAGGTGGTCGGCCACTAGTAGGTTATATACGTGTTTAAGGAGCTTAAGCTTAAGCTTATTGTAATTAGGGATAACTAGGCGGTTTTAGTAGTGTAAGTAGTTTCTATAGGCCCTGTATTTACTTAGAGAAATCTTTTTAGAGTGTCTAATGCTATCTTATATTAGCTTAGGCATCTCTTAAATAAACTTATTATTTAGGTATTTATTAACTATAATCTGTTTAATTAATTAATTAGTTATTTTAAGGACGTATACCGTAAGGTCTTTAATAGGAGAATTAAATAGTTTAGGGCGGAGTAGGGTCTAGTTTCAGTAAAAACGCGCTTTTTTTAATACTAGCGCGTCTTATAAGCGTCGGGTTAAGGTACTAGACTTTTAGCCTTAAACGCCTAGGCGGTATATAATTAAGAATTATAAATAAGATAGGTATTTTAACTAGCGGGCCTAATGGTAGCTTAACTATTTTATAATTATAAAGTACTATAAGTTTTTATAATTACTAAAGACCTTAATTAGAAATCTAGCGCCTTCCAGTTTAGGTCGCTATTATTTAAAACATCTAATAATGGCCAATAATTCCTTATTGTAGATATCGTAGTTATATTCGGCTAAACTTAGTTATTTTAAGAAGTATGCTATAGGATATAATACTCTATTCTTATTATATTAAGACAAAATGCCTCTAGTAATATAGTTGGATAAATTAGCTTCTATAATACTTATCCGGTTTAAGTTAAAGTGTTAAAGTATAGGCGCGGTAGTAAATATAACTTTTGGATAAGTAAAGGCCTTCTTATATTCCTTATTAAAGATAAATGCTTTATCCTTTTAGGTTAAAGCTAGAAGGGGTAAAACTAGGGCGGAGAAGTTATTAATAAATCGGTAGTAAAAATTGGTAAATCTATAAAGGCTCTTACGTCCTTAATGTTCTTACTTATTTACAATTGCTTTAACTTTCTTTAAGTCTATTTATATACCTTTTATAAAAATAAGAAGTCCGGGGTATAAGACTTCTATTTTATAAGACTTGCATTTATCTATATTTAATTATAGACTAGCCCCGTATAGGGCTTATAGGACAAAGTTAATGTATTTCTAATATTTACTTAGGTTATTACTATATATTAGTATATTATTAATATAAGTAGTATAGAAGATATCTAGGTAGGGGTGTAGGGTATTATTTACATAATAATAATAATTCATTGCTTAACGTCCGATTTGGATCCCTGTTGGGCCCACGCGGACTACTCCTTATATACATGTGGGGAGAAAACTCTATATGAGAAAACCCCGTAATCCATTTCCCCGCCTTTAGGACTCGCCTGCATAGCGCCTACAAGTCACCTGTGGTGCTCTATTACCTTACTTTTTAACCTTTTTGGGAACCACTGCTGCCGTAACAAGCCTATGGACATGCTAGTATCGCGAACTTAACTCTACTACTATAGAGTTATTAGGGGGCGCCTAGTGCTCACCTCTTTACCTTTTATTACCATTTCCTTTATAACCCAAAACTGGTCTAGTATATTTTAGCTAATAAGCCACTAGGTAACCACCTTAAGACCTTTTTATATTAAGAGTAGTGTATTATAGTTCTCTATGCCAGCTACTAAGAGCATTACTTTTTAGTTAGTGTATAAGAGGCATAATAGTATTACATATTTTAGTGTCTATCTTAGCTAGCCATATTCGCATCTTAGACCACCTACTAGGATACCTACCCAGTAGAGCCAATCTTTTAGTCCTATTATTTCTATTCTTAGGAGTGTTGCCATTATATTTTTTGCCTTTATTAGGCCTTTTTAGAGCCCTTAGGTATTTACCTCCTATAGCATTAACTATACTGCGGCCTAGGTTCCTCTTACCTAAGATAGCCTCTATACCTTTAACTCCTATACACCTCTCCAGTATTGGTCCAACCAGTATTATATTGCGGTAAATGGTTTCCCTATACTCTTTTATACTCTATTTTGGCTCCTTTCTCTCTCTTACTATTATCTTTACTAGTTTCTTATACATCTTCCTTCCTCCTCTATATAGGCCTAGGCCCTAATACAGTACTATTCTTCTTCTACTTTTTTTACCTATTTCTCTAATATATCTTCCCTATTTTAGGGTTGTTAGTTAACTCTCCTATAAGGCACCCTAGGGTCCCTCTATAGTTTATTTAGGCATAACTTAATATACTTTATAATACTAGAGTTGCGCTCCCTTTACACCCTTTACATTACAGCAGCTTTAATATATAATTATAGGGGGGGGATATTAGCTTCCTTCTTAAGCAGTGCTATGGCCGTTCACTTATACCCACCTATTATACTCTAAAGGCAGGCTGTTTAGACCTTTTAGATTGGTTTAAAGAGTAATTTAGTGGGGCCTTTCTTAGTTTCTCCTGTGGCCCAAATACTGGATCTATATGTTATAGTTAGCCGGATAATTACTGTGTATAGTAGGCGTGACCTTTGGAAGTATGGACCCCATATAGAATTAATAATTCTGGATATTGCAATGTACTGCGCTTGGCCCTTACAGGCCGCTTATAACGCATATATACTCTACCAGAGCTTACTATCTACCTATACTCCTAATACCCTTAGGGCTTAAACTAATTAGCCCCCAAAGCCTTAGATATAGATTATATGCTAAAGATCTATAGGTTAGTTACGTTTTCCTATAAAATGGATTAGCTGGTATTTCTCTGGTAAGAATTAGACTCCATATCGTCTTGCCCATTCTATATAGGTATTATAGGCTTTCTCTAGTATTCTACAGTTCTCTGCAGCTATTAGTCTATATATAATTAGGTTTGTATCATCAATAAAGCCTATCCCCTGGGTCGCCCCTTCCTTAAAGGACTTAAGTAGGCTGCTTATAAAGAAAAGGAAGAGTATAGGTAAGAGGGGTAATCCTTATAGTATTCCTGTTATAACTATAATAGGGGGGCTCTAGTATCCGCTAAGGACTAGCAATGTTTCTTTCTAGCCTATAAACCCTTAAACAAATTATATAATCTATTTTAGGAAGCCCTTTGCCCTAAGGATATATAGGAGGCGCTTATGGGGTATGTTGTTATAGGCACCACTAATATCTAGGCTAAGCATTAATACTACAAAGTCCCTTTGCATCGCCCATGCAGATTTAATAGTGGCAGCAAGTAACGTAAGTGCTAATAATATTAAGCGGTTCTTTCTTGCCCCCATTTAACTTTATAGTAGTAGGGCGTGTTCCTCAGCCATGTCTACCATGTAGTCCGCTATTACCCTTTCTAGGATCTTGCTAAGGGTGTTTTCTAAGGCAATAGGGCGGTAGCTTCCTGGGATTAAGTAGTCTGCTTTGCCTTTTTTTTATAGGACAACCGTTGTTATAGACCTTCCGAGTCGCGGGTAGTAGCCTATAGCAAAGCATGCTCTAGCTACATCTGCAAGCCAAGGTGCTATAAGTGGTCCACAGGTCTTTAAGGCCTCATTTGGTATCCTATCTGGTCCTGGTGCTGTATTATTTAAAAGGCGGCTAATGGTTCTGGCCATTTCCTCTGTTGTCATGTCGCTGTCGACCCGCAGGCGAGTTACCGGTGTTTCACCCGTGATGTCACTGAGGTCTGCCGGAGCCGGTTGGGGATATTTACATAATAATAAAACAAGCTTAGAGCGTTTATAAGGCAAAATAGTGTTATTAAGTACTTAAATAATCTATACTAGATACGGAATATAGTAAGCTATTTATCTCCTTTTATAATATAGAGGCGGTTAAATATAGAGATAATATTAAGCTTTATATAGAAGCAAGCCTTACTTAGTTAGTTTAGTATCTCTTATATTAACGGGATTAGGTGTTAGTTCTTAACAGTAATGACGTTAAGGGCTCTGTAGTCTATATAGAAGCGCAAACCGCTGCCGGGTTTCTTAATAAAGATTATTACTAGTATAGCTATAGGCGAAGAGCTTACTCTAATAAACCCTTTGCTTAGGTTTTCGTTTAAATACTTTTATAGCACTTAGAGTTTATTTTAGGATATTCTATATAGGGGGCTAAACCTAGAATATTTTCCTCCTTTAAGTATAATCTTATAGTTATATAATTAGTATTCCAGTAGCTTATTGGCTTCTTTTTATAAAAACGCATCTAGGTATTTATTGTACTCTACTAGTACTTTTACAGCAGGGTTAATGTACTTCTTTAGTACTAAGGCCTTCTTAATATCGGCCATTGTGACAGCAAAGATTATATATTTAGGTTTCTTAGCAAGTTATACTAGTGGGGGAGCTCTAATTATATAGATATCTAAGGCATTAAGCGAGCTTAGATCGTCCTTAGTTTCTTATATAGCTTTGGGTTCAGTATTAGGTACGGAGTTGGTGTTAGATTTAGGTTTAAGCTCTTTAAGTATCTTTTTTATAGTAAAATACTAGTTCTTTTAGTGCTTCTATATATTAAGCTTAGGCTTCTACTTAGTTTAGGGCGGTATAGTAGTTAAGATTGTTTTATATAGCTTAGCAGGATTTTTAAATCCCTAACGGACATTGGCGGAAATCTTATATTAGTAGAATTTGGTAGAATTTGCGGGTTAATAGAATTAGGTAGACTTCTTAGGTATAAGGTAGACGTTAATAGAAATTTTAAACTGGTAGATTCTAGTAGATTCTGTAGATTTTAGTTTAGGGTCTAAATAGCGAGTTATAAGGCACTTCTACTTATAATAGAAGGCGGTAAATATAAGCTTAAGGTTATTCTAATTAATAGTTACCTTATATAGTTTTATTTAGGATTATCTAAGAATTATTAGGTAACCTAGAGTAGTTATAGAGAGCTTAATTAATTCTTTGTAGTTTAGGTATTGGGGTTTTAAGGCCGCTACATAAGTAATACGGCCCGAGATAATACGTTTGCTATTAAATCTAAATATATTAATATGCTGGTTAAGGGGTATTAGGATAAACCTATTAACGTACCCGACCACCAAGTGGCAAACACCACCATATGGCGAACCCATCAAAATCGCGACACCAAAAATGCGAATTCCTTAACCACAAATAATTGTATTTACTGTAGCTATCTACTGACTGCTTATCTAACGTCTTGGGCACATACGTGCTATATGTTCTGTCGATTAACACATACTGCACTTACGCACTGCTCATTGCAGTCGCTCGGCCGCTACCTCTACCGTAGCCTCTTAGGCAGCTTATGCACGAGATAGCCCTTCTGCTCCTAATAGAACACCCCCCCTAGCTATATACTTGCACCTAGTTGCCCTCTTCCTTTTCTAGTATTAGTTTTCTATATATAGCTTCTCATTTTTGCTTACAAGCAAGACAGCGCTTAACATTGCCATTTTATAACCCTTAATAAGGTAAGTAAAGGCTTGTTCTATTAGACTTGGTAGGCTATATATACGCTATTTAAGATAGCGCCTTAGTAGGGCCGTCTGGTATTATAGCTTAGTAATATTATAAGATGTTTCAGCTGCCTAGGATACATTTAATTACGGATATTAGGGTAATAGCATCTAATATTTAGTGTGTAGATATGCTAGTACGCGATTAGGGCTATACGGAACTAGGCCAGTAGCTGCAAATCCTGCCTATATATTATTCTAATGCAGTACTGTCTGCCTAGCCTACCTATATAGAGGTAGAAATTCGCGTTTATTAATATGGTTAACACTATAGCCTATTATCTATTTAACAAGGCGTCTGTAGGCCTACTTAAGGACTAAGAAACAGCCTACATCTAGGGGCTGCAGTAGGTATAATAAATAGGAGGGTATACAAAGGACGATAATCTGGTGCTTTAGGCAGAACTAGTTGAATTTAGGGGTAATATAACTACCATGGCTATTAAGGACTAGTAGTTGATAGCGGCTAACAGTACAATCCTTTATATGCTTATAGAATACCTCTATTAACTAGGTTAGGCCAATTTTATTAGTCATCTAGCCATTATAACTAACACCAATTAACTAGTTATGTGGTATAATCCTATCCTCATACTAGGCAGCTTAGTGTATTACTATATTAAAGATAACTAGTGGTGGAATTGCATCTCCCTATGCATTAATGGTTTTAATTATTATAACCCATTCTTAATTGCCTAGCTGTACTATCCTAGGCCTACCAGCCCTATTAGTTCTAGCAATAACTTTTATAGTTATAATAATACCTATCTAGCAGCTAGTCTTATTAAAATTCCAGATATCCTTATTAAAAATCCTATATTATATTTTTATGTCTTAAACGTGTTTAAACTAGCCTTAAATAAGCATAGGATCCTTACATTTAGCACGCTAATAGTTATACTTGCAATTGTATTTAGATTATAGGTTATTATAGCGCTTAATAAATCTTAGTACCTAAGTTGGGCTAACTAGTATTGGGGTTACTGATCTAGCGCACTATGTGGCTAGAATACCAGCCATCTGCCGTACGGTTACAATCCTAGGTAGCATACCGCGTTAATCCATTAATAAGATCCACTGCTTAAGACTGTCTTCTTACACAGGTGTAAGAAGGCGATTTAACGCGTAAGAACCGCGTTTTAGTTAAATACCGGCAATGCGTTACCTGGCTGTTGTTTTAAGCACATTATACAATACCGCGGCGGCGTTAAGGAAATTGGTTTAGCCCTGCTTGTAGGCCTAGAGAGCTAGAATCAATCTACCCTCTCTATATAAGGCTTCTTATTATTGTGGTGTGGCCATTTCAATGGTAGTTATAGAACGCGTCGCGATTTTGATGGGTTCGCCACATAGTGGTATTCGCCACTTAGTGGTTGGGTACGTTATCTTACGCAAAGATCTTATTAATGGATCCTATACCGCTAGCTCCTATATTAATTAGGACTTAAGCATTAGCCCAACCTTTCTGTTAAAGACGGTAGTTAATAGTTATACTATAATCCTAAGAGTTAGGGTTTATAATATTTAATGTATTTAACGAGATCCTATAATATAGCTGTCCTAAAAAGCGACTTAACTCTAGGATATACCTTTTAGTAGTAAGCGGGAAGTGGTTTCTATAGAACATTGGTTATAGCTTTATTTTTATAAATAGTATTTACTAAATACGGGTCTAGAACTAGGTAAATATTAGGAATAGTAACCGAAGGATTAATGCAGTAAATAGCTGCTAGTATTAGCCGTTTATAAATTGTGTTAGGATATAGAGACGGAGTAGTATCTTAAGATATAGGTCTTACTTCTATATTTAAAGTAAAGGCCTAGCTTAATACGTCGTTCTTATTTAAGGGGCCTTAGTAGGGCATACTCTAGGATTCTAGAGTTAATGTCTATAGCGTTAGGGAGCTTAAGCTAAAAGGATAACTTAATAGGGACTTATAGAGCTATTATATTATATTAAGGAGCGGGCTTTAATATTAGACATAGCATATTGTTGTACCGTTTGTTAATGATATTTATATAGACGTTAAGGGCTTCTAGTAGGTCTGCGCCTATTAGGGAGATTTTTAGTTTAGGGCTTAGGGATTTAATAAGGCTATTAATTAGTGCGGAGTTGTTCTAGTCTATTTCCCTTACGTAGTAGTTAAATTTAGAGAAATATACTTGGAAACCTTTCTTTTCTTAAGCTATATAATTCATCCTCCCCTAAGCGGTGGCTTGGCGGTTTAGGTTACCATATATAGCTTTAAGAAGTCTAACTAGGCCTTATACTAAGTTTAGCTAAAAAGGTTTAATAAGGTTAGCTACCTCTCCTCCTAGTTAACTTAGGGCGTAGTAGAGTCGGTTAGCTTTAGTTAGGTAGCAACTAGCATTGCTAGTTAGTTTATTCTTAAACCGGCTTAAAAATAACTAAAGCTTTCGTTGTTTATTAGTAAATACTAGGGGTTCTAGTAGTTTTTTGGATTGTTATAGTATAGTAGTTGGTTTAGGGTGGATAGCTACTGCTAGTTTAGGGATTATGTCCCATATAATAGCCTCTAGGGATAGCGTTTAGTCTTAGGGCCTTAGCGTAGGCATCTTAAGATTGCGGACTTTTTCTTAAAGGGCTTTAATTAATATTTAGTATTAGGCCTTTTATTCTATACGAGTGTTTATAAAAGACGTTTATAAACCTACTATCTATTCTTTAAGTATAATAAGTATATTAGCTGCCGTTGTAGGAGCTTTAGGTATATTCTATATTTTAATAATAGTATAGGTAGTTAACGTAATATAGTATTATAGAGTAAGTATAAACGACAATAATATATAATAAAGTAGATATTATTAAGCTATATATATAAATTGTATAATAAAGTTAAGACGTTATATAAGAAAAGAAAGTAAGGAGATAGGGAGAAAGGGTATATATTGTTAACTTAGTTACTTAGTTAATATATATATAGGGTAAAATAGGATTTAGTAGACTTAGTAAAATATAGCAGAATGCGGTAAATTGCCATTAGATTGTCGTTTTATAGTCAGTCTCTAGTTGCTAAGTTAGTAGAAATAGGTAGATGTGTATAAGGTATTATGGGGGTATCCCATAACACCGACCCTATATTTAATAATTAGAAGCTTTAACTATAAAATAAGCTTAAAGTTAATACGGACTACATCCCTATTACTTAAACTAAAATAGCCTATATCTTTAGTTGTACCGGCGGAGACGTATAAACATATCTACGTCTATAATATACCTAGGACTTAGCAAACTTCTTCCTCTTTAGAGAAGAGATAATTAACTACCTATCTTTTATTTATAAGGACCCTTTTAAGGTATAGAACGCCTACCTTAATTATAAAAGCCTAAATATAAAAACGACAAAGGCCTTTTAGGCCTTTTAGACTCGCTTTTTATACCTAGCTAGCTAAGCTTAAATTCTCTATTAGGCCCTAATGCTAGACCTCTTTAATATGCTCACCCTAGACCTATAGCGCGCTATACTACTAGTTTTTACTACTATATAGACGCTAAAGGTACTTATAGACTGCTACCTAGTTATTAACTAAGGCCTCTATTAAATTAAGGCATGAGCTAAGCGGTATAAGCCAGAAACTCTTTAAACCAGACTATAAGTATTATAAGAACAGCCCGTAGTGCCTCGGCGCAATTAGTAACCCCTATAATACTAGCTATACAACCCGCCGTTAATCTAATAGCTAGCTATACAGCTAGTCCTACCGCGGGTCTAGCGAATGCTTAACCTATATATAATAACCCTTATAAATAGGCCCTTAGTAACTAAGGAGCTTACTTCTTATATAGTTAGAAGAACTACTTTATAAAGGACTATTGGATAAAGGCAATAATGAATAAGATCCTATTAATCTAAGAGGATAGTATAGAGTTAGAAAAAAAGGAACTTTAGAGAAAGACTCCTCTTTAGGGTTAAAAGGGATTAATATATTACACGTTACTCTAGGCTAGCTAGTTAGTAGAAAAAGCTGCACTATCCCTTAATTTCACATTATGTTAAAGTTGGGCCCGAAGAGGGCGGACCAGGAACGGAGAGGTGAAAGGTCAGGCGTCGCGGTGACTCACTCCTTCCGCAGCGTGGCCTCTATGAAATGCTAAAGAGATTGGTTGCGGACTACCACAACTAACGGGTCTATTTTGATAAGAGTCGCTGTCTTGACTGCAATTTTAGAGTTGACGCGATCTTCCAAAACCGATTCTATCATGCTAGTTATCGATCGTATTCCTAAATTGGCGTACTGGTTGAATTTCGGAGCCTCAATCTCAATGTCTGACGAATGAAAGTTATCCTAGTGAGTAAGTTCCTCTAGTGAGTGTGAGCAACCGCTGTCTATTGCAATCAAGGGGCTCGGTTGACCTAAATTTCCAGACATCATGCTAATAGATGGAGTGAATGGGTAGCTACTTTCCTAAGCAATAGAAAGATACAGCTTTCCTTTAATGGGCAAATACAAGAAAAAGTAGAACTAGAAACAGGGATACCACAGGGATCGCCTATATCCCCTATCTTATTTCTACTGTATCTACGCAATATCTGTAGGCTAGAGACAGAAGGAGCCTATTCCCTTAGCTATATGGACGATTTTGCAATCACGGTTACTTCAAACTCTGCTAAATCTAATTGTAAAAAGCTAGAGAGGATTGCGCGAGAGCTAATGTCTAAAGCTAAGGAGGCTGCTATTAGCTTTGATATTGGCAAAACAGAGCTTATATACTTCCATAATAAGTGTACTACTATAGAGGAAGGGCTAAAGCTAGGAGACGTAAAAATATCCCCTAAACCCCTAGTTAGGTGGTTAGGAGTATTCCTAGACTCTAAGCTTACTTTTAAACAACATGTGGAAATAAAAATCTCTAAAGCAAAAGAAGCCTTCTATTTAATTAGAAGACTAGGCAATACACAAAGAGGTCTATCCCTACAAGCCCTTCGACAGCTCTATATAGCCTGCGTTACTACCATAGCAGACTACGGAGTACAATGCTGGTGGAAAAGCAAATCTAGAGACTATCTACTAGCTAGGTACCAATCTCTACAAAATGAGGCCCTAAAACTAGTTCTAGAAGCGTTTAGAGGATCTCCAAGCCAAGCTATAGAGATTGAAGCTTCTACTCCTCCTCCTAGAATTAGATTTGAAAAGCTTTGCAATAACTATGCATTAAGAATCCTAAAATTTAAGGAAAATCACGCAATCAAAAAGGCATATATAGAAGAGGTTAATAAAGATAGGGACGAACTAGCAGCTAGTTCTAGCTCTAATTCCAGCCCTAAAAACTCTACTATAAAGCACCTCTTACAGCCAAAAACACAGCTACTATCTCTAACC
>Ga0307507_10006980_pt1 | contig 16777 bp, 11 predicted proteins | sample 7_EM_MG_FD_207223 | JGI IMG/M metagenome (GOLD analysis project Ga0307507, IMG submission 207223) | Populus trichocarpa ectomycorrhiza microbial communities from riparian zone in the Pacific Northwest, United States - 7_EM | ecosystem: Host-associated > Plants > Roots > Unclassified | place...
AGCTTGCACATGCCCGTGCTTTTATAAAGCCACAAACGCGTACCAAATGAGGAAGGAACGCGTCCTTTTCTGCCGGACTTTCAGTTCAGATCTGATCTGAAGTTTTGCAACCGAACGCAGCCTTAGACTGGCGTTGGAATGTCCGGCTGACTTCTTGCAAGCCGACCGAAGCGCCATATTATTGCAAATAATAGATCTCAGTGCAGAGCGCATTAGCGCTTGGCGATAGCACGTGTGTTACGAAATCTTCACTTACCGAACACCAATGCCTCAAATCTTTAGTTCGCCAAAGCCTAGTGCTAGGTGTAGGCAGTCGCGATGTACTAGAATCCAGGTAGGCAGACTTTCTAGTGCTCAACGCGCATGTCATTCTACAAGCGCTGATATCATCAGCGCTATGTCAACGGGTCTTTGAGAGCACATTTCCAGCCTCAGCAGCTGAATCGCAGTTGCTATTAGAGAAGTTTAGAGAATTTGTTCAGAATGCAAGTGAGCCAGAACAAGAAGAACATCATCGTCATTACGTAGTGATTGCTAACGCTGGGCGGGTGTTGCATCGATTTTGGGGCATCTTGACTTTGCGGCACATCGGGCCAGCCCTCTCGGACCGCTAGAATTATTGCATACCGGCTTTCACGAAATCTTGCTCCCATATTTTCCTTAAGCGTGCCTGCTATGACTACCACTACGAACGTCTCGAATCCCAATCACATCACGTCTGAGACTTGGGGCCAAGCTGAAAATGATTGGAAGGCCCGAGAAGGACGCTTTACAGATAGAGCATTGAAATTGAAGGCAGAACTTCTAGCTAGTACTGATCAATACGAAATGGTAATTCCAACCCCCGGGACCGCTTTGGACGGCAGAGATATGGGTGAATACATAGATACCTCTTCCAGGGGCCTTAATTACTCTGGCATGCTTGCAGAAGTCGAGATATGCATTCTTCCATCTTTCTACAGATACCCGCAGCAGAATGAAATTGTTGGTGGGAAATTTCTCCTTCATCTCATCAATTACCAAAACTTCTTGCGGAACACTAGCTCAGAAGACCGACAGAGCGAAGCGACGTGTATCAGTAGAGCCCTAATCATCCTGAAAGATAATAGCGGCCGGCTTTGAAATGAGAATTTGGACTCACGACCATAGCATAGTAGCTTTGGTGGAATCATGTCTAGACTGTAGTGTGGTATTCTCTCAATTTATTCTCCTGACAGTGTCACCTCTACTGGCATAGACCTTGTTTTCAACCTGTTTTCGTATTTGCACCTAGAATAGAAACTTTCCCAGCCACGAATTTCCTTCGTTTGCCCCATTGTATTACATTTTCACTGGCCAGCTGCTAAGAAGCTCTCATACCCTGCCACTTCGGATTGAGATCAGTACCCGTATATTCTCCGTCAGTCGGACCAAAAACCCTCAGTTTCGAAGCCGTGGAACGCATGAATCACTTCACTTGCAGAGGAAGAACAGGACAAAATCTAAGACGTCAATCAGTTTCGCCATGACTAATCGAATCAAAACATTAATAGTAGAACACAGAATACTTTTTTCTCCCATTTCGCCACTCCCAGAAAAGCCTGAAAAAAACTCTACACCCCAAACCTCCAACCAAGGAATCTAAAAGTACAGTTTTCTTCGAACGGTTTCCGGTTACCAAACGGGAGAAAAAGGCTACCCTATTGCCCTGTGTGTGGGAATGCTAGACTAAAAACATGACATAAGATCTGAAGGTATGTTTCCTAAACCCATCCCTCCATCATTCCCAGACCTGCCGGGCATGTGAAAATAAGGGACATTCCATCCTTTCCTCCCGAAATGTGACGACAAGACGTAAGAAAATAAAGAATGTCCCCCAATGCCTGCAGAGTAGGAAGATAGGATGTGCCCCTAACGTTGCTACATAAACTCCGGCGCGTGAAAAGCAGCAAAGTGAAAGAAACGTTGGTTGACTAGCAAAGTTCAGCCAAAAGAAACCCTACCAGCGTGCTTTTAGGGGACTCGAGGTATCTAAGCAGTAGTCTCGGCAGGAGCGACCTCGGTACCCTCAGCGCCAGCCTCCTCTCCGCCCTCCATATGAGCATCGTCCTCCTTGCCAGGAGAATCGATGGCGACTTTAACGGCGATTTCGCGACCATCGACCTCCTTGCCGTTCATCTCGGCGCAAGCCTTCTGCTGCATTTCCTCCGAGGCTAGTGTAACGAAACCAAAACCACGACCCTTGCGCGGCTCGTTGCGCGCTTGAAGCTTCTTGACCATGAATCTTGGGATAGGGCGGAGAGCGATCTTGGCGGAGGATGGTTCGTAATCTTTGAAGATTTCGAGAAGCTGCAAGGCTAGTTAGAAGACCGAATAATAAACGAAAATATCAAAGACGTATACCTTGTCCTCCTTCAGGTCGTAGGGCAAGTTGGCGACCATGACCTTAGTCTTGGAAGGAACACCATCCTCTGGAGGACCACGCTGCTTGCGCTCCCGGGGCACATGGGGCTTTCCGGATTTAGTTGGGTGAACCGTGGTAGTTACCTCAGCTCCCTTCTCAGCTGTAAGTGCTTCGTTCGTAGTCTCGATGAATGGGTTAACTTGGGCCGGCACATTCGTTGGTGCGCTGTCAGCAGGGGTAGCAGCTTCACCCTCAGCGTTTTCGGTATGTTCGGCGCCCTCGACGCCTTCCTTGTGCTAAGCGTGCATTAGATCATGTCATGAATGATTGCATGGGGAATAGAACGTACAGCACGGCCACCTCGTCCGGCGCGCCCACCACGTCCTCTGCCACGTCCGCGGCCACGGGTAGACGCGCGACGGCGATACTCGGTTCCATTAGCGCCTTCTGCGCCACTGCCAGCGCCCTCAGCGTGTGCCTCAGGTTTGCGAGCAAGCTGAATAGAGACCTTGCGGTCAAGGATGGCTTTGCCGTTCAGCTCAACGATGGCACGCTCAGCCTCAGACGGTGTAGACAAGTCGACGAAAGCGTATCCGACGGGACGCGTTGTGCGAGGGTTAGTGGGGATCGAGGTGGACTCGCTATTCAGCGAAAATTAGCCCCTACGTCATAGACAGAATTTTAAGGCGCAGATGAGTGGGTGCGCAGGTAGACTTACACCAGGTAGTCTTTGAAGAACTCCTTCAACTCCCCCTCGGTGGTCGCATACGCGAGGTTCCCAATATAGAGTCTCCTACCCTCAGCCGCACTGGCAATGACAGCCTCGTTCTCGGCTGCATTGACGGGCTTGTCGCCTCCAGCGCCAACGTTGGCGCCTTCGGCTGTGCCGGTGGGTTCGTTGAGGGTAGTGTTTGCCATCTGGGCGGTAATGCTATCGACAGGAGCGGACATGATTATTTAAGTTTTGTGAATTTGATGACACGAGGTTGTTGCTTTGATAATAAAGTACTTCTGAAGTGAGGAAGTACTGGAAACCGTGCAGAAAAGTTGAGGAAACTTTGGTGTCCTGGTAGAGCCTGTTATGGTCTGCCTGTGAACAGTTTTTTGGTTGAGAAGATGGAAAATTGCCGAAACCGCCTGAGGTGGTGGAACTAGTTGACGAGAGGGAGTTGTAGTGGGTAGCTAGGTGCCCGAAGAGCGTGAAAGTGGTTCGAGATTGATGGGAGTTGGTTGAATCGTTTTGTTGTCTGTGAGTTGAACGGGAGACAGGAAAGGAGAGAAGCTAAGAGCAAAAAATGTAGGGTGCGACAGAGACGCTAAGCCCGATCTGGCGCCTTTAGCGGGCAAGGAGAGGATGCGGCTCTTGACGTGCTGCCAACGACTGCCCGAGTGAGGAAACGCTAGAAGCTCTGCAGAAGCCACCACCAACGCCAATCGCCACAACATCCTACCGCGATGTGCGCCCGGCCTGCATGTTGATGCACTGGGAGCAATGGGGTTCTTTCAATCATCGAGTGTCCAGCCAGCCTTCGTATCTCCGAGGCATAGCAGGCAGAGCTGAGCTTGGCTCAGCCAGACTCAGCTGTCGCGTGCAAGCGGGATTCACCACGATGGAAGGAACTCCGCTCTCTCTAGAAAGAGCTACCAGCGACGTCATTCCATCTTCTGCAGACATTGCCGCTGGCGAGGGCATGTCACTCTCTACAGGAGTTATCAGCGAGGGTGTTGAGCAACCTAAGCAAGAGGTCACCGGGGAGGTTACCCAATCTCTTGTACAAAGACTTGTTCGAAACACCCCGTCATCTGCCGAAGCTATTAAAAGTATTCCATCTTCTCTAGACGCTACCAGCCAGTGTACTCAGGATGTTCTTTCTAGCCGGACAGCCCTCGTGCTCTACGGCTCTGAAACAGGCAACTCCCAAGATGTAGCAGAGGAGATGGGATGCCTAACGGAACGGCTCCGTCTCAACACTCAAGTCTCTGAATTGAACTCAGTCACTGTTGTATGTAGTTGCTTGTGCAGTTTCAATGCGGATTTAATCCCACTAAGCGCTGACACTGATATGCTGTCAGAGACAACTCCTCCTGCCTTCTGTTGTCCTCATAGCCATCTCCACTACTGGACAAGGAGATCTGCCAGCCAATGCTCAAGCGTTCTGGAAAATGCTGAGGAGTGTACGCCTACGGCTAGGATGCTTGCATTCCGTGCGATTTGCATCCTTTGGCCTTGGCGACACTTCATATCCAAAGTGAGCTTATATGGTAGGCTCTTTCAAAGAAGAGAACTAATACATAATAAGGTTCAATTGGGCTCATCGAAAACTTTACAATCGTCTCGTCCAGCTTGGGGCGCAGCCAATCTGCGATCGTGGCGAGGCTGATGATCAACATCCTGAAGGGTTGGTGCCTCTCTAATTTCTTATTGTCATAACTTACGGCTCCTACGCGTAATTTCGTTGTTGTCTCTGACTAACTAGGCTGCGCACTTGAAGAGTGAACGGCAGCTTTCTGCCCTGGTCGATCAAACTTCGTCAACGGCTGCTGGAAGAATATCCTCTTCCAGGTGGTATTGAAACGATTCCGGATGACGTCTTGCTAGAACCGAAATGGATTCTTGATTTTGCCAATGTTGAGGCGATAAGTGCTTCGACGAAAATTTCTCAGAACGGTAAAAGGTTCTTGGAGGACTTAGAGAACCCAATCAACCACTCTGACCTTCAACCCGAATCACCGGACATCCCCCCTGAGGACCTACTCGCGATATCGGGCAGTTTGACGGCAACTGTGGTCTCAAACACCCGCCTTACGCCCCCAACGCACTGGCAGGATGTTCGACATCTCACGCTCACCGCCACCTCACAGCATTCATATTACCCAGGGGACACCCTCACGGTCTACCCGAAGAATTTCCCCTCCGATGTCACCCAGTTTCTCAAAATTATGAATTGGCTCCCTATCGCTGATAACCCCTTAAAATTCATCTCTACCTCTTCCGTGACATTGTCATCCCATACGTCCTCTCCATTGCATAACCCGCCCTCTCCATCTGATCTAACTCTCCGCAAATTACTCACAAATTACCTCGACATTATATCTATTCCTCGTCGTTCCTTCTTTTCTCAACTTGCACATTTTACTGACGACCCTTTCCACCGTGAGCGTCTCCTAGAGTTTACCAACCCAGAGTATGTTGACGAGCTCTATGACTATACAACGCGGCCGCGACGAAGTATCCTAGAGGTATTACAAGAGTTCGAAAGTGTGCACATTCCTTGGCAGCGCGTGTGCTCCATCATACCCTTTATGCGAGGAAGGCAGTTTAGCATTGCCAGTGGGGGAAGACTAAAGACGGTTGAATATGCGCTGACGAAACTGTCGGCAACACGAAATAGCCAAGAAGCTACTCCAATAAAGGAATTACATGGAAAGGGATCAGGATCCCAGAAAGATCACGCCCGCTTCGAACTACTTATTGCTATAGTAAAGTACCGCACCATCATCAAGCGCATTCGGCAGGGAGTCTGCACCCGTTACATCGCCTCTTTACAACCCGGCCAACAACTTAGCGTTACTCTCCAAAAAGGCGCGCTTGGCATATCCAAAACGGAGTCGGACAAGCCTATAATCATGGTTGGGCCAGGAACAGGTGTTGCTCCAATGAGGGCATTAATCTACGAGCGGCTGGTTTGGCAGAAAGAAACAATGCAAGAATCAACCAGCGGTCAAAAAGGAGAGGACACCCAGATGAGGGAACTCAAAGGAAATATAAGACTGACAGATATGTTGTTCTTTGGATGCCGGAACTCACAAGCAGATTTCTTCTTTAAACAAGAATGGGAAACCCTGAAGAAAGAAAAGGCGATGCTAGATGTGTTCCCCGCATTTTCGAGAGACCAAGTAAGATATCTCTTCCGCGATTCTACTAGTAGTTAGAAATTTTCTAATTCCAAGTACAGAAAAATAAATTGTATGTTCAAGACCTCATTCGCAGTCATGCGGCTAGAGTATACGAGGCACTCGCAGTCCAGAATGGGTTGATATGTATTTGCGGGTACACGTTGCCTTTTCCTACAGCTTCTCTTGTCCATTCAGTGTAAACTGACTTCCTTGTACTTCAGTTCCTCAGGCAAAATGCCTCAGGCAGTCCGCGAATCTCTCATTGAAGTCTTCCAGCAGCAGGGCAATATAAACCATGATGACGCAGAAGCCTACCTGATAGCCATGGAGAAGACTGGGCGATACAAGCAGGAGACTTGGTAGTTCTTATTACTACTGCTCGTAAAGTTCATTTTCGTCACTTTTGGGATAGGGGAGAGAACCTAGGCTTGGCATTAGAAAAGACAAGAAAATAGAAATGAAGAAAACCAATTTTGACTTAGGGACTGTTCAGTCGTAAATTTTGGCTCCAGATCAGATTGATTCTGGAGGCTTCAGATAGATTCTGATCTGATTCTGAGGCGATTGTTAGGTCGAACTCCTCAAAATCAAAACCCAGCCATAATAATTTTGATGTTCCTCTGACCGCCCAAAAAACACGCTAAAAGCTTGGCAACTTTACCGTATACAGCTTCTGAAATAGAGCTCTTGGCGTCATTTTAATATGGAGCTTGAGACTTCACATTCATAAAGCCTCCATATTGCATACGGCCGTGCCACAAACGCGTGCCAAATTAGGAAGGAACGCGCTCTTCCTGCCGAACTTTCAGTTCAGATTCAATCTGACGGTTCCTTAATACCCTTTCTGTGCGCTTCAGATGAAATCTTTCAAAGGAGAAATTTAGTACAAGAACGGAAATAAATATCTGCCTTCACTTGCAGTGTTGCTCCCTGGAATACCTTAGAGCGTATGTAAGCATCGTAATTATATTTGTCTCGCTGTTGATATTAGGGGGTGTTCGGTTGCGGCTCCAGATTGAATCTGGAGGCTTCAGAACCGAGTTAATCTGAAGCCTCAATCTGATCTGGAGGCGACTGTTCGGTCAATCTGGCGACTTTCTGATCTAGAGCTCCTCCAGATTGGCAACCGCGTTAAATTCGCACGCTTTACCGTATATAGTAGTTAAACTTAAGCTCTTAGCGTCAGATTAATCTGGAGCTTTTTTTTCTAGGTTAATTGTTAAGTTAAATCTAGAGCTCTGCTCATACGCCCATCTAATTGCCCACTATGCCCCCATCGCTACTACCCCTACTGACGACGGTATTACTGCAGTAACTATAGGCCCTATACAATGTCCTCTTCTTAATTCTTACTGTCGCCGTTTAGATCTAACTAGTTGGCGTTTATACTTAACACACTAATGTATAGCGGGGGACGTTATGGACAACGTAATTGCTCTATGGCCACCCACAGAGGCTCTACAATTTGACGAGGATGCGGCCAGAGGTGTTTAGGAAGTTGCTTAAATAGCTTTAAATTAATAGCAGCTTAAAGGATATAAAGCTTCTATTAGCAGCAGAGAAGTTATTAATATTCCTGCTAATATTTTCTAATAATTAGTTATACTAATTAGTTTGTAAGGAAACGCAGCACGCCCTATTAACAGTTAAGGAGTAGGTAATATGTACTTTAATATAGTCTTTTTGCCAGAGCTGATTTAGTATATAGAGTAGTATATATAGTTCTTCCTAGGCTTGTTAAATTGTATAAGGAGCTTATCAATCTGCCTAAAAATACTACGCTAGATAATATTGTGGATAACCTAAAGTAATATCCATTCTTTGCCGATTGTATTGGAGCGTTTAACGGTACGCATCTACCAATTACTATTAAAGGCGGGTATAAGCGGCAAGCTCCCTGGCGCGGTAGAAAAGGTATATTAACGCAGAACATTCTAGCTGCCGTTAATTTTAATATGAACTTTATATACGTTCTAGCTAGATAGGAAGGCACCGCCTATAACTATAGAGTTATTGATTTAGTAAAGAAGAAAGGCTTTAAAGCTCTATAAGGTTAATATTATCTTACTAACGCTAGTTACTTAAATACCTCTATAACGTTAGTACTATACTAAGGCGTTTAATATCACCTTTATAAACAAGCTTAGGTAAATATAAAACTATAGAATATAAAGGAGCTGTTTAATCTATATTATGCAGGACTAAGAAATGTTATTAAGCGTACCTTTGGAGTCTTTAAGGCACGATTTTAATACTTTAAGGCAGTAAGACAGAACTTCCCTCTGGCAACATAGGTTCTTTTAGTATATGCATTAACGGCGGTGCATAACTTCTTGAATATATATAATCTGGATAATCTAGAAAGCTACGGCGTAGTAGAGGATAAGGAAATTAATAAAAAGGACGCGTAGATAGTAGAGAAAAAGAGCAAGGTTGCTATAAATTAAAGACAGGACAAAATTGCAGAGCTTATATAGAGAGGCTATTATTAGGTAATTAAAAGGCCTTTATAATATATATATATATAATCTATAAGTAAATTACTATATTAAATTATATACTAATATATTTTACTACTATAGATTACGCCTTAAAAGAGCTTCTTAATATAATTGCTTTAATTTTATAAAGTATATTTATAATAAGTTTGGAATTTTATTAATTTATATATAAAATCCTTATTAAAAAATAAATTTACTAATAGTAAAGTAATTATAAATATAAAGTAAAAGTACTGATCTAAACCGTAAAACTTTAACCCTTAACGTCTTCCTTTTTCTTTATCTTTGCTAAAGTTCTATCTATTAACCTCTTCTATAACGCCCTAGATATAATCAAAAAGGTCCTTGCCGTTAATTCTGTCTTAAAGGCTTCTAGAATAAGCACTTAATCATTAAGGTCTATATCGCCGAACTCGTTAAGGAACTCTACTAAGGCCTTTTTTAAAGGCGGCTTTTGACTAAGAAGCTCTCGCGTAGCTCTAATCTCTTTTAATACTATCTCTATAGTCTCTCCTAGTAGGTTCTTTATCTGTTGCCTCTAACGCTTTATATCTAGTTTATTTAACTAGGCAGCTTGTTTAGTAGCGCGTTTTCTTATAGCTAGTAAAGACTTTTAAGTAGGCGTTAATAAAGGCGTATGACTAGAAGGTGTAGTAGAGTGATTATCTAAGGAAATATTACTAGCTAATAAAGCTAACTGATGCTATTCTGTAGAAGATTAAGGTTTATCCTTATTAGCTACCTTATTGCCTTCCTTATTAGAAGACTCTTCCTCCTCACTCTTACTATCCTATGCGGTAGCAGCGCTTTCCTCCTCTATTAGTATAGGATTAATTGGCGGCCCATCTATTTAATTAAGAGCTTTATTAACTGTAAGAGCGTGGTTGCCTGTTATAACTATACCTTAAAATAGCTCATTAAGGTCCTCTAGAAAAGGCGGCGGAGTATCTTAAAACTTCGCGGCGTTAGGATTAGCTTTAAAATATCTATCTATAACATCTTTGGAGGCAACTGGTATACCTTTATTATTATCCCACCCCTAGCCAGATTAACTGTAGAGCTCCTTCTACACCTTCTAATCCTTTTTATGGCTATTGTGCTTACTTTTTAGCTGCTATATAGTAATTAGATATCGAGTCTTTGCCTATACGGCGTTTAGAGCTATCTGCCAGCCTTTCTTCTTATATAAGCTATCTGCGCGGAGCCCTTTCTAAACGGCCTCTACTAGGCCTTTAACTATAGCTTCTTCCATTTTATAAGTCCAGTTAATACGCTGCTTCTTTAGAGTTTCTCAGCGAGCTGCGGGCTGTATATAAAGGGGTAGAGGGCGCAAAGAACGCAGTGTATACGTATTAGTAGCAGGGGCAGGGGTAGCAGTTATTAGCGATATAGTAATAAGACACTAAATAAGGAGCTGGTAATAATAGATCAGTAGCAGGTACGTTTTGGTAGAGGATTAATTAATATAGGCAGAAGATGTTGCTAATTTTAAGCCTTATCTAAGGCCTTTTTAGAATGGTTAACCAAACAGTCGGCTTTATTTTAGATTAAGCATAACTACCAGATTAAGCGCCACTAATTATCTACTAATTAACGCCGGTGAAAGCACGGATCAACGTCAGATTGAAAAAGCTCCAGATTGCAACCGAACACCCCCTTAGAATAAATCGAATTACTCGATTGGTACGATTATGACGCTCCTGGCTGGGTCTTGAAAGGTTTTGGCGGGGAAGAAAGTACCTACAACAACCGAAGCCGAGCTTGACCGCGAACTTCCGCACTCAATCTGTCCCGCCTTACCTTCGTCCGCTCTACTGAATTAACTTCAATTGCCTTCCGAGTATATTCACTTTCGCCTTCTCCAGCTTACAGAAGTCCAAAATCACATTTCATTATGTCGGGTCTGAGGATACTAGTCCCCGTCAAGCGAGTCATCGACTATGCTGTATGGTTTTTGATTCCCTTCGTTATACTCTGTTCTGCTCCTCAATACCGTGAAAGCGGATGAGTTGTTCCGTTTTGGATTATGATTCAGCCTCTCAACATCCGGCACCATGCTTTAGGCTAACAATCTGCGCTTCATCACAGGTGAAACCTCGAATCAACCGCACCAACACCGCCGTTGAGACCGCAGGAGTAAAACACAGCATGAATCCCTTTGACGAGCTCTCCATCGAAGAAGCCGTCCGACTACGCGAGCGCAAAGTCCCCGTAGAAGAAATCGTGGCCTTTAGCGCCGGCCCGCCGAAAGCGCAAGACGTCCTGCGTACGGCTATGGCCATGGGCGCAGACCGGGCCATTCACGTCACTGTGGAGGAGAGCAGGGGGGATCTCGAGCCGCTGGGGGTGGCGAAGTTGCTGAAACAGGTCGTACAGCAGGAGAAATGCAATTTGGTCATACTGGGCAAGCAGTCGATTGACGATGATGCGAACCAGACAGGACAGATGCTTGCAGGGCTCCTGAATTGGCCGCAGGCTACACAGGCCTCGAAAGTCACAGTTGAAAACGAGGATGTTACGGTCATCAGGGAAGTAGATGGCGGTGTGGAGACACTGAAGGCGAAGCTGCCGATGATTATTACGACGGATTTGAGGTTAAATGAACCGCGCTACGCAAGTTTGCCAAACATTATGAAAGCAAAGAAGAAGCCGTTAGTGAAGAAGACTTTGGCAGATTTTGAGGCAGACCTGACGCCAAGGTTAAAGACAGTGAAGGTGCAAGAGCCTCCACCTAGGAAGGGCGGGGTGATAGTGGAGGATGTGGATGGCATGATTGGAAAACTGAAGGAGCTGGGAGCCCTATGAATGGTACAGTGGGGTTATGGCTGTATATATATTGTTTCAGATGGTATAGAGATGTATCGGCCACTACGTTAATGGTTCCAGAAAGAGTTCAAGCATCTTGAGTTATTCCTGTATATAATTTTACCAAAAACTCTAGACGTTTATATATTTCGTCTACGGGGAGTTGTGCGTAGAGGTATAAAAGTCGCATAAAACAAAAGTGGTGAGATCATGGATCACAAGGAAAAGCGCGACTCGCGATTTTCTATCTGCCACACTCTACTGACAGCTATCCCGCCCACATCAACGCCAATGGCATCAAATTACACCTGTAGAGCCTGCTTAGGCGCGGTCGCCAAAAGATCAAGAATTGTCCGTCCGGTATAATATACACTACGCTCCTTGAAGAATTACAGCTAAATTTTACTAGACCGAAAAACTCTCACATAAATCTTCCATTTACGTCTCCACATATTCTTTGCGCAACTTTACATCGGCTTCACAACACCCTAGTCGCCTTGGTCTTCGAACCGGCTCCGACTCCACTCCTGGCGCTACTGCGCACTCCGACCCAGTGGTCAAGAATACCTCCCATTGCTCTCGAGGATCTGAGTCTCTATCATCAGGAAGAAGCCCACCGCCCGCATCAACAACTGCTCGACTCGCACAAGAGCTAAGAAAGAGAGCCTCAGGTACGACTGAAACATACGTCGCGTATGGCGCAACAGAGCACCTATTCAAAGAATGTTCGCGGCATGCCAACTACACTATTCCGCAAGCACTAGAGAAAGGAGGAATAGCGCCCAAAAATGAAGCAGGAGAAGACATAGGCGAAGGGAGCGGATGGTGGTATGAAGGTAAATTCTAAGTATCTTTCATTTCTTCATATCCAGCAATCTTTAGATGGTTTTCTAACATGCTGTCGTGGCACAGGCATTGCTCTCACCCCAACCTTCAACACCTGGGCCCAAATCACCTTCATATATATGTACATGCTTACCGTGCGCTTCCGCCTCTTCCCCGCCGCGCATGCCCCATCCTGGCATCAGCACCTGCTCGACCATTTCTTCCACGATGCCGAAGACCGCATGGCGATGTACCACGGTATGGTGGCGCGCGGTGTGCGGAACAAATACCTCAAAGACCTTTATATACAGTGGCGAGGTGTCCTTGCAGCCTACGATGAGGGGCTAGTAAAGGGGGATGCGGTACTAGCAACTGCTGTGTGGCGGAATGTATTTAAGGGTGCAGAGGACGCAGATGTAAGGGCGCTGGCGGAGATAGTTGGCTTTATGAGGAAGGAGCTGAAAAGGTTAGAAGAGGCTAGTGATGGGGAAGTTGCTTCAGGTGACTGGAAGTTCCGAGGAGATCCTGGAAAAGAGAGGGCGATTGTCATGCTCGAGAGCCAGTGGATGAAAGAGTAGTTGTAGAGGTACTCTAAGAGAATGGAGGCAAGAGAAGGATGGTGGGGATGAATACATTTGGGCACGTCAATAGGAATAACGTTACTATTATGTTGTGCAATTCCTGTATAATAAGGGTTCGGCGTTACATCTCTCCTAGAGCTTGGTTAGGTGTATTGTATGGTTGTGGAGGTCCTCATGGATGCTTTCAGAAGCCTGAACCCAAATTCAGGACAATACTACCGTAAAGTTCAAGGGAGAAGAAACTAATTAACATCAATCACCTTACCAAGATGATTGCCATCCTTAAACTCATCATCGTAAAATACTTTTCTTCCTCTATTCATGAACACCTAAATCACGGACACCTAAAGGTTGTCCGATAGACTATTAAAGCAGCTTCTATCAACTTCAACCCTTAAAAGGTTATGTGCAGAATATTTCGTAAATGTTGTCACTATGTCAAAATTAATTCAAAATATCAATACTGGGTAATATGCAATCATACCCGTACGAAGCAACCTCTAACAGCGCTTTGTGCACCTCTTTAAAGTACCCCCAACCCTATGATTAAGAGTGTATGTAAGGACGCGAGTAAACTCTCAATATTTATTCAACTATTTACCGTCTTATTCACTATCTAGAACACATTTCTTCCTATCTTCCTATATACTATCTTTGCTACGTTGTCATATATTGAAACAGGCTGCTTCTAGAAATATTTCGTTTTGAATAGACAAACGTAGCCGTATAGTTTGATTGGCAGCCACGCGGGTGACGGAAAAACTACACTGTAAAGTATTCATCTTCCTTACAGCTTAATAATATAACAACCATAAAAGATATAAAATGATAAAAATAGACGTATAATATTTTAAGATACCTTAACACTTTTGTCTATTTAAAAATTGAAAAACCTACGTTATTATTGTGGCTTATTAATAAACCCATAGATTCGAGCGACCTTTTGACGTTTCCCCGTGATTTGTGTGGTTTGCAGGGTCACTTTTTCTGTTCGCAAAACTTCCGACGTGTGTCATCGTTCATATTAAAAAGCAACCTCCCAATCCGCCCCAGTAGACTATCCCTCATATACCATGTCTTCTGTTCCGACTATTCCTGGCCAGCAGGTACCACAACCTCATGCCCATGCTCTCAGGGAGGCAGTCAGAGTGCTACTAGGCAGAGATAGCGAACGCTTTCCAGGCGCGCAACCCATTAGTTTTGCGCGCAACCACCTCACTGAACTACAACGGTCCGAGTACTTTATGTGTGAGAAGACTGACGGTATTCGATGCCTCCTGTTCCTCTCATACATTGACACCCCTGAAGGCTTTCAAGAAATTCAATACCTCATCGATCGCAAGAACAATTATTATCCTGTGCCGAAAGGACTCCATTTCCCTCACCACCAACACCAGAAGGATGATGATAAGTTCTCTTTTGGTACACTCCTCGATGGTGAACTCGTCAACGACCACGTGCCAGGGCAGCCAAAGCCACGGCTCATGTTTTACGTGTTCGACTGTCTAGCAGTCGACAATATCAACATGATGCAAAGGACACTTGATAAGCGGTTAGGATACATGGACATGCATTTATTCGGGCCATACAATAATTACCTAAAAACCCACGCAAGCGCGCAGGCGGCGGAGCCCTTCCGAGTAAAGCGAAAACAGATGCACTCCTCCTACCACATCAGCGACATGTTCCGGAACATTCTTTCCTCCCTCCCACACGGCAATGATGGCCTAGTTTTCACCTGCAAGAATACCCCCTACCAACCCGGCACCGACCCGCATATTCTCAAATGGAAACCTCCGCATGAGAATACAATAGACTTCAAGCTGCGACTGGGGGAGTTCCCTATGTTCGACCCAGAGGACGGTGAGGATGGATCAATACCAGATTACGACGCGATGCCAGACCGCTTCCAGCTACTTGTCCTCCATAACAGCAACCAATACCAGCCGTTTCAGCACGATCTGCATGTTGAGGAGACCGAATGGGAAGCCCTGAAGGGACTGGGTCAACCGCTGGACGGACGCATAATCGAGTGCTATAAGGACAGGCACGGGCGGTGGCGTTACAAGCAAGACGATGACGGTACGCCGCGGTTCAGGGACGACAAAAAAGACGCGAATCATGTCAGCACTGTAAACAGTGTCTTGGAGAGCATTGAGGACCCAGTCACGGAGCAGGATCTGATAGCAACGGAAAATAAAATTCGGGACGCCGTCAAGGTTATGCGGGAGCGAGAAGCGGAAATACAGCAGCGCAAGGTTAGGGAAATGGAGCACCGTGATGATATGGAACGGGAAGGAAAGAAGCGCAAGTTGTCAGAGTAGTGAGAACTTTCTTAGAAGTAGCAAGATTCATCGGAGTACTGGGGAGCAAATCAGATGTGCTACTAGCTCAGGATATTGAAGTTTCTAGACGTTTTTGATGGCGTTAGGCGAGAGTAATGATACCCGGCAAACCTGGTAGAACAGGCTACGCAATTTTAGTTATATAAGCAAGGCTCTTAAATGAAATCAAGATATTGAAATTCTTATTGTTGTTACTAGAAGACTAAGAATAAGTCATTGAAGGCAGCGTTTGCAATGAACAAAGCGTTCTATCGGGCATAAACGAATTATGACAGTTGTCAACTAATATATAGAAATATTCTGAATCACTTCAAACCTTCGTTCTTAGCTAATTTCACACCAAATCAAGCGCCTTCAAACCTTCCAACCGTTGTACGCGTCTCATACCAACCTACTCGTCACCCAGCTTCAATCGCTCAACCTATTTCCGCGTCCTATAGCATATTCAATTCTCTTAACTTCCCCTCATCTGCCCTTTCCACACCACTTCCTAATACATCCTCAATACTCTAAGCAATCCTCCCCGCGCCAACCCTTGCGCCAGCCAGATTCCTAAACCCAAGGCCTAGTCTGAGCAACGCGAGTCGCTCGGCACAAAGAGCAGCACATCTTCAGTCCACATTAGATCATTTGTAAAGCAGGGCAGGCCGCCCTGGGACGGGATGGGGTATTCCATGTTCATTATGCGCAGGGGGGGCAATGTAGTAAAGTCGGTGGGTATGCCTGTAGCTAAGTGGATGTAGTCAATTGGCGGGTTTGTGTGGATTGACCAGGTTTCAGTTAAGGCGTCATAGGCTTGGGAAATAAGTATGGTGTGCAGATGTGTTATACTGCCACCGCCGTGGGCGAGCTTGATTTGCTCGAGACGTTCTAGAATATCGTTAAACGGAAGATCTTGAAGATTTCAAATGGTCCAGGAGTGACAATATACCTTCATCACTATCGGCGGATCAGAATACAGCTTGTTCGAGATTACGGAATTTGCCCATCCAGGCGAGGTCGATATCGAACGGTTTGACTGATTCAAATAAGCTTGTGCGCAGTGCTGTAACTGGTCTGGTTCGCTTATTGGTTGGTTGGTTGGAAAAGCTTCAAAATCGCAACCGGTTCGGAGCTTTAATTGGCTTCCAGCTGGTTGGTTTTAAAGCTTTCTAATTGACCGGGTAACCAGCTAAACCAGTAGAGTTAGTATAGGCCTTTGGCAGTAATGATTTGGGTAAGAGCGCACGCCACATAGGGAGCCAAAGCCACTAAATCGTCCAGATCTACCACCTCATTTCCATATACTATTTTGAGAGCCGAACTTGGTGTTATGCGTCGCCTCCATCTCACGTCGCCTTACTGCCTTATCCTCATTGCCCTCATTTCTACCTGTCGCCAATTCGATGGAGGGCTTTGTTGTTCCAACCGGTCAATCGTTGCGTAGAGGAAGAGGCAGTC